>Ga0181535_10001093_pt1 | contig 36680 bp, 34 predicted proteins | sample PEATcosm2014_Bin_44_FD_119774 | JGI IMG/M metagenome (GOLD analysis project Ga0181535, IMG submission 119774) | Peatland microbial communities from MTU Mesocosm Facility, Houghton, MI, USA - PEATcosm2014_Bin17_30_metaG | ecosystem: Environmental > Terrestrial > Soil > Wetlands > Peat | place... | reverse complement strand
CTCGCCCTGGCCGGCATCAACGGAGTCTTCCTCGCGAGCGACCTCTTCCTCTTCGCCTTCATGTGGGAGCTCATGCTCGTCCCCATGTTCTTCGTGATCGACATCTGGGGCCACGAAGGCAGGCACCGCGCCGCGGTCAAGTTTTTCATATTCACGCAGGCGGGCGGCCTTCTCATGATCGCGGCCATCGCGGGCCTCTACGCGGCCCATGGAGCGCGGACGGGCGATTGGACCTTCGCCTACGACAAGCTCCTCGCCGCCTCCCTGACGGACGCCCTCCCTCCGACCCTCCAACTCCTCCTCATGCTCGGCTTCTTCGCGGGCTTCGCCGTCAAGCTTCCGGCCTTCGGCCTCCACGCCTGGCTGCCCGACGCCCATACGGAAGCGCCCACCGCCGGCTCGGTCCTCCTCGCCGGCCTCCTCCTCAAGACGGGGGGCTACGGGATGCTGCGCTTCGCCATCCCCCTGTTCCCGGAAGCCTCGAGGGCGTTCGCCCCGATCGCGATGTGGCTGGGGGCGGCCGGCATCCTATGGGGCGGGGTCATGGCCCTCGGGCAGTCGGACATGAAGCGCCTCGTCGCCTATTCGAGCGTGAGCCACCTGGGCTTCGTGCTCGTCGGAATCTACTCCTTCGACCCCTCGGGGAGGAGCGGAGCGGTCATCCAGATGTTGAGCCACGGCCTCTCCACGGGTGCCCTCTTCATGCTTGTCGGAGCCCTGCAGGACAGGATAGGCACGCGGGAGCTCGGGCGCATGGGCGGCCTGGCGCGGGCGGCTCCCCGGATGGGGGCCCTCGGCCTCGTCCTGACGCTCGCCCTCCTCGGGCTTCCGGGCATGGGCAATTTCGTCGGCGAGCTCCTCGTGCTCTTCGGTGCCTTCAAGAGCGATGCGGCGGTCGCCGTAGTCGCGGGCCTCGGCCTCGTCGTCGCGATGGCCTACGCGCTGCGGATGTTCCAGCTCGCATTCCACGGCGAGGCGAAGGAAAAGCGCGAGTTCGCCGACCTGAGCGGAGCCGAGACCGCCACCCTCGGAGTCCTGGTGGCCGTACTCCTCTGGGTCGGCCTCTATCCGCGGGGAGTGCTCTCGCTGATCTCCCTCGCCCTTCCCGGGCTGACGGGAGGGATCGCCCAATGAACCTCGACCAAGCCTCGGCGGCCGCGCCCCTTCTCGCTCTCGCCCTTTCGGGCATCGCGTCCCTCTTCGCCATCTCCTTCGCGAAGCGGAAGGCCTCGGCCGCCTTCGCCGTCTGCGCGATAGGAATGGCCGTCGCGATATCGGCCTCCTTCTCGCTGTCCCTGCCGCTGTTGCCCCGGCGGATCTGGGGCCTCCTCTCGCTGGACGGCCTTTCCTTCATAGGCACCACTATCATCCTGGCTTCGGGTCTCGCCATAGCCCTCGCATCCAGGCCCTATCTCGAGCGGAGGGAAGGAGAGCGGGGCGAGTATTACGTCCTCCTCCTGTTCGCGTCCCTGGGCGCCTCCGTCCTGGCGGCGAGCTCGAGCCTCGCCACCCTCTTCCTCGGCCTCGAGCTCCTTTCCGTCTCCCTCTACGCGCTCGTCGCCTACAGGCGCGAGGCGGAGGAGGGGACGAAGGCCGCCTTCACCTACCTCATTCTCGCCTCGGTGGCCTCGGCCTTCCTTCTCTTCGGAATGGCCCTCGCCTACTTCCAGACGGGAAGCCTCGAGCTGTCGCGCGTCGCCCGGGCCGCGGCCGACGGCTCTGGCGGGCCCCTGATGGTGGCCGCCCTGGCCATGATGGGCGTCGGATTCGCCTTCAAGCTGGCCGTAGTCCCCTTCCACATGTGGGCGCTCGAGGTCTACGAAGGCGCGAGCGCGCCGGTGGCCGCCCTCATCGCCACGGTCTCCAAGGTCGCGATGGCGATTCCCCTGATCAGGGTCCTCGCGCCGGCGGGCGGCGCCGCCGCTTCTTCCCTCGTCTGGATCATCGCGGCCCTCTCGGGCGCCTCGATGATCGCCGGCAACCTCCTCGCGCTCAGGGAGGAGCGGGTCAAGCGGATGCTCGCCGGCTCATCCATCGCCCAGCTCGGCTATGTTCTCGTCGCGCTGATCGCGGGCGGCGACTACGGGACCTCCTCCGCGCTGTTCTACCTCGCCGCCTATTCCCTGTCGACGCTGGGGGCCTTCGCCTGCGTCGCCGCGATATCGCCTTCCCTCGGCGATCAGGCCGTTCGCACGGATACGCGCCGCGCGGATGCGGGGCGCGAGGATTTCCGCGGCCTCGCTCGGCGGCGACCCCTCGTCGCCGCCGTCATGACGGCCTCCCTCCTCTCCCTCGCGGGCATGCCGTTGACCGCGGGCTTCGTCGGGAAATTCATGATCTTCTCCGCCGGCGTCCGAGTCGGGACCGCGACGCGGATCCTCGTGATCCTCCTCGCCCTGAACAGCGCCGTCTCGCTCTTCTACTACCTGAGGCTGATGTCGCTGATGTACCGTCGACCCGAGACCGAGACGGGAGGCGCCGTCGTCGCGAGGCCGAGGGGCTCGTTCCTCGCAGGCATCGCGCTCGCGCTGATCGCGCTCTCCATCCTCGTCCTCGGAACGGCTCCCGGGCCCGCCTTGAGCCTGATCTCCTCGCTGGCGGGCCGATAGCTTGCATCCAGCCGGCGTTTCGAGTATTATCGGGCTATGGACATTCAGGACGTAAGCATGGATTCCGCCCGCTCGGGCCTTCTCGACCAAGTCGGGGTTTCCATGCTGGCGAAGGGCCTGAAGGGCGAGGAAGCCGAGGCGGCGGATCTGTTGAAGTCCCTCGGCTCGCCGGCCCCCCTCGCCGACGGCTCGGGCACCCGAATAGACCTCTTCGCCTAGCCTTACGACATCCTTCCCGCATCCTCGTCTCAAGACGAAATAATCCGCCTATGGTATAAATGGCCATGGACTTCGATAGAGTCATCGACCGCAGCGGAACGCAGTCCCTCAAATGGGAAAATCCGAAGAACGGGCCGGGCCTTCCGGACATAATCCCCCTCTGGGTCGCGGACATGGACTTCGCCCCCCCGCCCGCGGTCCTCGAGGCCATCGGCAGGCGCTGCGGGCATCCGATATTCGGCTATACCCTGCCGGCGCGAGAGTACTTCGAGGCGGTTTCCGCTTGGTACGGACGGAGGCAGGGTCTGGGCATCACCCCCGAGGAGATACTGATGGCTCCGGCCGTGATGCCCGCGATCGCGGCGGCCATCCACGCCTTCACCGCGAGGGGCGAGGGCGTGATGATCATGCCCCCGGTGTACCACCCCTTCTTCAGCGAGGTGGCGGAAAACGGGCGCGTCCTCGTCGAGGCCCCCCTCGCCCTCGGCCCCGACGGCGCCTGGACGATGGACTTCGAGGGAATGGCGCGCGCGGCCGAGGCCGCGGCCCGATCGGGGACGAGGCTGAGAGCCATCCTCTTCTCGAGCCCGCACAACCCCGTCGGGCGCGTCTGGACCCAAGGCGAGCTCGAGCGCCTCCTCGGCTTCGCCCGCGCCCGTGGCCTGGTTCTCCTCTGCGATGAGATCCACTCCGACATTATCCTCGGGGCGAGGCCCTTCCTGAGCCTCGCCTCCCTCGCGGGGCCCGGCGCCGAAGGGGTGCTCGTATTCAGCGGGCCGAACAAGACTTTCAACATCGCAGGCCTCCATATAAGCCAGGTCGTCGCGCGGCACGAGCCGACCCGAGCGGCGATGAAGCGGGCCATCTCGGCCTGGGGCTTCGGGCAGCCGAACGCCTTCTCCCTAGTGGCGGCCCTGGCTGCCTATCGCGAGGGGGAAGACTGGCTCGAGGCGCTCCTGGCCTACCTGAAGGAGAACCTGCGCTTCCTCCTCGGTTTCCTGTCTTCGCGGCTGCCGGAGGTCGGCGCGGCGCCCCTCGAAGGCAGCTACCTGGCCTGGCTCGACTTCCGGGCCCTCCTCGCGAAGCGGGGTGAGGGTCCCGGCGAAACGCCGCTCGCGAACAGGCTCGAGGAATCGGGCAGAGTGCGGGTCTCCCCCGGGAGCGGCTTCGGCAGGGAGGGCGAGGGCCATTTCCGCGTCAACCTGGCCTGCCCCCGCTCGATCCTGGAGGAAGGGCTCGAGCGGATCGCGCGGACGATCCGATAGGGCGCGGTCAGGGAGATCCCGTGAGGAGGACGATCGTCGCGGCGGCGACGGCGCTGTGCGTGGCCCTCGTCGCGCAGGCCCAGGCGAAAGGGCCCATAGTCGACAGGATACTGCTCGAGGCCAGGACCCAGGAGGATATCGCCCTCAAGGACGTCGCGTCGGGCCGCAGCGACCTCTTCGATTACGCCGCGGACGGCGCGACCTTCAAGGCCCTTCCGGACGACCTGAAGGCCAGGCTCGATCCCTACCCCGTGACCGGCGCCCTCTACGAGGATCTCTACATCAACCCCTTTCCGAACAAAGCCCCCTACACGGCCGCGACCGCCGACGGGAAGACTCGGTTCAATCCCTTCGCCATCCGCGAGGTCCGCTACGCGATGAACTTCCTGATCGACCGCAAGCGGATCATCGACGAGATACTCGTCGGCGCCGGAGTGCCGATGTACACCCCCGTCATACCCGGCCAGCCCAACTCGTCCCGCTTCGGCCTGGTCGCCTCGAAGCTCGGCTTCACCGCCTCGGGCAACGAGAGGAAGGCCCTGGCCGACATAGACGCCGCCCTGCGGAAGGCGGCCGCCGCCGATCCCGGCCTCGTCAAGAAGGGAGAGTGGTGGACCTACGGCGGCGATCCGGTCACGGTGAAGTTCCTCATCCGCGTCGACGACCCGAAGCTCCGTCTGCCAGAGGGCCGCTATATCGCGAGTCGGATCGAGGAGGCCGGAATCAAGGTCGACCGGCTCGAGTACGATCGCGCCAAGTGCGCCGCCGTCTGGAACAAGACGGATCCCGCCTCGTACCAGTGGAACCTGTACACCGATGCCTGGGTCGGCGGCCAGACCTACGCCTTCTGGGACGGGAGCATCGCCCAGATGTACGCTCCCTGGCAGGGCTTCATGCCGGGCGGCGGCAGGGCGGGCGCCTGGCAGTACGAGCGGAAAGAGCTGGACGGCCTCACGCAGGACTGCACGAACGGCCGCGTCAGGGACTCCGCCGAATACTACGCCAAGCTCCTCCGCGCCACCGAGATCGGCATCGAGGAGTCGCTCCGCGTCTTCATCGCCGCGACCACCAACTACACCTGCGCCAACAAGGACCGCTTCAACGGCCGCATGCTCTGGGGCGCCGGCGACGGCATAGACAATTTCTCCCTCTACTCCGCGGACGTGAAGCCGGAGAAGGACGGAAGCAAGGTCCTCAGGATGACCGAGTTCTCGTCCAAGGGCTCGCTCTTCATGTCCTCATGGGACCCCGTCGGCCCGGACGGCTTCGCCGACTCCTATTCCGCCGCCGTCATCAAGAACGTCTCCGACGCCGAATACGCCGCGAACCCGATAACCGGGATAAATTTTCCGATGACCGCCTCGTGGTCGGGCGTGAAGACGGGCCCCATCGATTTCCGCGCGAGGCCTCCCCGAGGCTCCATACCCGTGCCGCCGGAGGCGGTGATCTGGGACTCGCGGACCCAGAAGTGGGAGTCGGGCATAAATTACGTCGACGCCAAGGGCGACGGCTCGAGCTACGACTACGTCAAAGTCGCCGCGGGCAGGAACCTCGCCTGGTCGCAGGCCACCTTCACCTTCAAGTTCGGCCGATGGCACGACGGCCGCGCCATCGGGATCGACGACTACCGCTACGCGATCGCCAGGCCCTACGATCTCTGCGTGCGGAAAGGCGAGGACGACAAGGTATACGAGGCCTCGTACGCGGGCGCGGTCAATCCCGGCCTGCCGCGGATAAAAGGCATCGTCTTCAACGAGGACGACAGCGTCACCGTCTACGGCGACGCCAACTACCCGATGGATAGGAGCCAGCTCGCGGGCCTCCTCTGCCCGAGCCTCATGATCGAAGCCTCCAACTACGGCGCCATCCTGCCCTGGACCATCCACGAGGCGCTCAGGGCCCTGGTCGCGGAGGGAAGCGCCTCCGGGACCGCCTACGCCTTCAACGACGAAGGCGACTTCGAGGAGGTCGACCTCCTCGCCCGGAACTGCGTCGCGGACATCAGGGCCAAGCTCCGAGAGCTCGCCGACAGGAAGGCGGTGCCCGCCGCCCTCCGAGGCTACGTGACGCCGGCGCGGGCGGCCGAGGCCTACCTCGCCTCGATGGCCTTCATCGACAGGCACGGCCACGCGGTGATCTCCAACGGCGGCTTTTTCATCGACGAGTACGACCCCAAAAGCGACTCGATGGCGCTGAGCGCCTGTCGCGATCCCGCCTATCCCTTCCCCGAGGGCTGGTTCAAGAAGCATCTGTCCGCCTCCTTCGCCCGCATAGACAAGGTCAGGCTGGGCGACTACTCGCCCGGCAAGGACCTCGAGGTGGCGGTGACCGCGAGCGAAGTCGCCTTCCCCGAAGGGACCGCCAGGCCCCTATCCAGGGGCAGCGTGAAGGTGACCATCGTCGCGGGCGGGGAGACGACGGTCGCCGCCGCCTTCGCCGAGCCCGGCACGGCGGTCGCCGCCGTGCCGGCGGCCTTCCTCGCGAGGCTCGAGCCCGGCTTGTATACGGTGATCGTCGAAGCCGCCCTCGGCTCCGAGGCAGGCGCCGCGGAGACTGCGAACCTGATAGTGTTCTAGCGATATGTACCTTAAATTTGCGCTGAGGCGCATCGGCTACGGGATCCTCATGTACGTCGCGATGATCTTCATATTCTCGACACTATTCAACAGCGTCGCGGATCGGACCGCGAGGGCCCAGATCGACGAAGAAGTCGCCCAGGAGGCCGGCCGCCTCAAGAACCTGGACGAGGAGCAGCTCAAGGCGGCCGTCGCCGCGAGGCGCGAAAGCAAGCTCCGGCAGTACCACCTCGAGGATCCGCTTCCCGGCCGGATATTCTGGCGAAGCGTCCGCACCCTGAGCTTCGACTTCGGCAACTCGACGATCATGAAGGCCTCCGACGGCGACAGGGCGGTCATCAGGATCGTGCTCGAGGCCCTTCCGCGCACGGTCGTGCTCTTCACCTCCGAAGTCGTCATCGTGACGGTCCTTGGAGTCGTGCTCGGTCTCTACGCGGCCCGAAAGCCTAACGGTTTCTTCGACAGGGCTAATTCGGCGATGACCATGATCACGAACGGCCTCCCGGCCTGGTGGCTCGCGATGCTCGCGATCATGGCGCTCTCCTACGGCATCCCCGTCTTCCCTTCGGGCGGGCTCCGCTCCAATCCGGCGCCCGCGGGCCCGGCGGGACTCTTCGACTACCTTTGGCATCTCTCCCTGCCCCTCCTCACGCTGGTCGCTCTCGGGACGTGGAGCATGGCCTATCTCGTGCGCAATATCGTCCTCTCGAATCTCCAGGAGGACTTCGTGATGGCCGCCAGGGCCCGCGGGATACGGGAGCGCAAAGTCCTCTTCGGCCATGCCCTGCGCAGCTCGATGCCCGCGATCATGACCATCGCGATACTCGGGCTCTTCGGCTCGATAGCCGGGAACATAATCGTCGAGGGCATCTTCGGCTGGCCGGGCATCGGCAACCTCTACTTCATCGCCGTCCAGCAGAACGACGTCCCGGTGCTGATGGCGACCCTCGCCATCGAGACGCTCTTCAACATGGCGGGCTTCGTGATCCTCGACGTCGTCTACGGGCTGCTCGACCCGCGGATAAAGGCGGGGGGCAGGGCATGAGCGCAGGCGAATTCTGGGACGATTTCTCGAAGTCGAAGACGGGCCTCGTCGGCCTGGGCCTCATGCTCGCCTTTGTCCTACTCGGGGCATCCGGCGAGCTCCTGGTCCCCTTTCCCGGCGCGTCGAGGCACTGGCGCGACATCGACTACTGGCGGGACAATCCGCTCGCGGCCCCCCCCGCCTGGACGAACGCCTTCGTCGCGAGGAAGGGCGCGCCCTCCTCCATCCTCACCCGCTTCAAGGCAGAGAAGGAGACTAGGGACGACGGCGTCGGGATCGAGACCTTCGCCTTCGATTATCCCTTCGCCTACGATAGGCCGCCCCGCGACCTGATAGTGCGCGTTCCCGGATCGGGCCGAGTGCCCCTGGTCATATGGCTCGAGCGCCCGGACGGTCTCTCCGCGGAGCTCTATCGCGACCAGGTCGACCTCTCGGGCGGCGGCGAGAACCGAGTCTCGGTGACGAGGGACTGCGCCCGGGCGGCGATCGAATTCGTCCGGAGCCGCGACGAGGCCATTGCGGACACCATGAACGCCGACCTGATCAAGCCGGTCGCAGTCCTCTTCGCTAAGGCGGGGTCCGGCAACCTGGACGCTCCCACCCCGCTGAAGGGGGTCTACGAGATCAAGATCCGCGCCCTCATAGTCTCCTCGGACTTCAGCGTCGGGAGGCCTTCGATCATCGTCTCGGGCCAGGTCTCGGGAATCATGGGCACCGACGCAGCCAAGCGCGACGTCTTCACGGGCATCGTCCTGGGCATACGGTGGGCCCTCGTAATCGGCATCCTCAGCTCGTCGGTAACGGTCGTCGCCGGAGTCCTTCTCGGGATAGTCGCCGCCTACTTCGGCGGCGTCCTCGACTGGCTGCTAACGCGCTTGTACGAGCTCATCTACTTCCTGCCGGTGCTGCCTTTCCTGATCGTGATCTCGGCGATATTCAAGCCGTCGATCTGGGTGCTCATCGCCATCATTTGCGCCTTCTTCTGGACGGGCTCGTTCAAGACGGTCTATGGCATGACGCTTCAGATCAGGGAAGAGAGCTTCGTCGAGGCTTCCAGGGCCCTGGGCTCGGGACCTTGGCGCATCGTGCTCAGGCACATCGCCCCCATGCTCCTGCCCTACAGCTTCGCATCGATGGCCCTGAGCGTCCCGGCGATCATAGTATACGAGGCGAGCGTGAGCCTCATCGGCCTCGGCGACGCGACCATCGTCTCATGGGGCCAGATCCTGGAATCTGCCCTGACGCAAGGCGCCGTGATCAATGGCCTCTGGTGGTGGGTCATACCGCCGGGGCTGATGATCGCCCTGATGGGCATGTCCTTCGCCTTCCTTGGGACGGCCCTCGACAAGATACTCCACCCGAAGCTCAAGACGAGGTGACGTGATGGGCGACATGAAAAGGGCCGGAACGGAGCCAGTTCTTTCGGTGCGCGGCCTCAAGCTCCACTACTTCACGTCTAAAGGAGCCGTACGCGCCGTCGACGGCATCTCCTTCGACCTCTACCCCGGGGAGACGCTCGGCCTCGTCGGCGAGTCGGGCTGCGGCAAGACCAGCGCGGGCTACGCCCTGCTGGGGATGGCTTCCCCCCCCGGCAGGATCGTCGAGGGCTCCATCCTCGTCGACGGGACCGAGGTGGTCGGCATGCCGGAGCGGAGCCTGCGCCGCGACCTGCGCTGGTCCAAGATCTCGATGGTGTTCCAGGGAGCGATGAACTGCCTCACTCCCGTCTACACGATACGCGAGCTCATGGCTGAGACCTACCGCGAGCACGCCCCTGCGAGGACGCGCGACGCGGTCGCAAGGGGCGACGGGGGGATCGATGCCCTGTTGGCCGAGTCCCTGCGTCTCGTCGGCCTGCCCGTCGCCGCGCTCGGCCGTTATCCTCACGAGCTTTCGGGCGGGATGAAGCAGCGCGTCGCCATCGCGATGGCCCTATTCCTCGAGCCCAGGGTAGTCGTGATGGACGAGCCGACCACCGCCCTCGACGTCATCGTCCAGGCGCAGATACTCAACCTCGTAAAAGGACTCAAGCGCGACCTCGGCCTGTCCTGCGTCTTCATCACCCACGACCTCGCCACCGAAGCCGAGATCGCCGACCGGATCCTGGTGATGTACGCGGGCAAGATGGCCGAGCTCGGATCGAGCGAGGACATCTTCGGCAACGATCCCCTAACGGGGTCGTTACATCCCTATACGCAGATGCTCCTCGCCTCGACGCCTCGGCTCCACCGGCGGGTGAGCGAGCTCGCCTTCATACCCGGTTCGCCGCCCGATCTCATCGACCCGCCCGAGGGTTGCCGCTTCGCCCCCCGATGCCCTTTCGCCAAGGCGAAATGCCATCGCGACGAGCCGCCGATCGCCGAGCTCGGCCACAGGCATCTCGCGGCCTGCTGGAAGGCAATGGAGGATCCGGAGTATGAGCGACTCTAGCCCGGCCGAGCCCGGCGACATCATCCTCGAAGTCAGGGACCTCAGGAAGGAGTTCATCGCTCGCAAGGGCCGGGCCCGAGTGCGCGCCGTCGACGGAGTGAGCTTCGCCCTGCGCCGCGGCGAGATAATCGGACTCGTGGGCGAATCGGGCTCCGGGAAGACCACCATCGGAAAGCTCATAATGCGGCTCATCGAGCCCAGCTCGGGCTCCATAGAGGTCGCGGGCTTCCGCTCGGGCTCGCGGAGCGCGGTCGGGGATATGGCCTACCGCCGCCGCGTGCAGATGGTATTCCAGGATCCCTACGCTTCCATGAATCCGCACTTCAGGATCAAGGACGTGCTCGAGGAGCCCCTCCTCGTTCACCGTATCGGGAAGACGCGCGAGGAGAGAATGGCCATGGTGGCCAGTGCCATGGAGAAGGTGAAGATGACTCCGGTCGCCGACTTCCTCGACCGCCACCCCCACATGCTCTCCGGCGGACAGAGGCAGCGAATCGCTACGGCGCGCACGCTGATACTCCGGCCGAGCGTCATCGTCGCGGACGAGCCGGTGTCCATGATCGACCTCTCGACGAGGGCGGAGATACTCCACCTCATGAAGACGATCCAGGAGGAGATGGAGCTCTCCTTCATCTATATAACGCACGACATATCCACGGCGCGCTACTTCGCCGACAGGATCGCGGTCATGTATCTCGGGAGGATCGTGGAAATAGGCGGCCGGGACGAGGTGATAGACAATCCGGTCCATCCGTATACGAGGGCCCTCATCGCCGCCGTCTGCGAGCCCGAGGCCGGCCGCGCGGGAACCTTGCGCGAGCTCCAGGTGCGGGGCGAGATACCTTCGGCCTCCGATATCCCCTCGGGCTGCCGCTTCCGCACGCGCTGCATGTACGCCGCCGAGGAATGCGCCGCCCTCCCCGAGCCCGAGCTCGAGGATATCGGGGGCGGGCATTCCCACGCGTGCCGCAGATGGAAGGAGATCGGCTGGAGCGGATCGCCCTAGGACGCCGCGCGCCTCGTCCTCTTGTACTCCACGATGGTGAGCCAGATCATGGCCGCGTCCAGGACGGTGAATGCCGCGAGCAGCACCGAATGCGTAGACGCCCAGCGGATCGCCTGAAATAGGATGAAAAGGGCGAGCGCGGATACGACGAGGGGGTAGGCCCAAGTCTGCCTGCGCCACAGGAGGAGGGCCAGGACGATCTTGATCCACCCGTGGAACAGGAGATACATCGCCCCGAAATGCTGCGCGCTCGTGGAATAATGCTCGTCGGCGGCGAGCAGGATCGAAGCCAGGAGATCGCGCGAATTCCTGGCGAGCTCCTGCTGGGTGAGGAGCCCCAGGAATGTGCTGACGGCCGCGGGCCGAACGAACTCCAGCAGCAGGCCGCCGACTATCTCGAGGACGGCGTTCAAGCCCTTAAGGACGATCCCGACCTCGAAACCGGCGTGCAGTATGGCCGTCCTGTGGCGCCCCTCGTCTAGCAGGTCCGGAGTTTCCATGGAGAATTCCTTTCCATCCATTTAAACCATCGTGAGCGCGCCTGATTTCAAGGCTTCCACGTAATCCGTCAAGCCTCCGATATTTCCCTTCACGGTGAAGTCCGCGGGATTCGCATAGGCCCGGATCATTTCCTCTTCATCGGCCGTCTTCCCTTTTTTCATTTTCAGCAGAAATTTGAAGAGGATCATCAATATCCTATACGGCAAGCCGAGTTTCCCGAGATCGAAACCGCCGCGCAGATAAAACAGCTTTATCCTCGCCCTTTCGTCCTTCGTGAAATTCCGCTCCTCCAGCTCCTCGACGATGGCTTCGCTCCATGGCGAGGCTCCGACCGCGAAGACTACGATCGATTTCCCGACCAGAGCATCCAGGTTGCCTTTTATGAGCCCTATACCGGAAATGCCGACGGCGTGCAGGCATCCGCCGAAAATTACCGTATCGTATTCCATCAGATCCGCTTTGTCCGCTTTCCCGGCGCGGCAAAGGTCGGCACCCAATTCCTCGGCGATCCATTCGGCGTATCTTTTCGTAAATCCGGAAACGGATTTAAAGACGACTATCGCTTTCATTTATGCTCCTTGCAATCTCGATCCGCTAGGGGTCCGAGTCCCATGACGAGGACTTCGATCAGAGCCCGAAGCAGCTCTTCGCGGCGCTCCGGCGGTACCTTCGGTTCGAGGATGAATCTGGCGAGAAGGCCATGGATGGCGGACAGGATGACTTGCGCCGTAGTCTCAGGATCCAGGGAACGGAACTTGCCCGACTCGCAAAAGCCCCTGACGAGTCCCGCGAGCCGCCCTATGCTCTCTCGCTTTTCCGTGACGCCCTCGGTCAGGATTCGCAGATCCTCAGGAAGGTCCCAGCCCTGGCCGAGGAGCGCGATGCGAAACAGGTTGGGGCTTTCGAGGACGATGCGCGAATACGAGGCGAAAGCCTCGCGCAAGGTTCGAAGGGGATCGTCAGCATAAACAGGCGAGCCATTTACGCTGTCCACGATCCTCCGGTAGCCGGCTTCGACGATCCGGGCGACGATATCTCCTTTGTCCTTGAAGTAATGGTAGATGATTGCCGGCGAGTATTCGATCTTCTCGGCGATTCTCCGAATAGAGAGTCGATCGTAGCCCTCGTCCGCTATTATCGCGGTGGCAGCCTCGATTACGGCGGCCTTGAATTCTTCGACTTCTCGTTCCTTGCGTTCGATACTACCCATGGGCCAGACCTTGATCGATGATCATTTAATAAACATTGGTCAATATAAAAACAAAATTCATCTTTGTCAATAATCCAAGATAGTTCCTTCAAAAGGCATCCGATTTTGAAAAGGTCCTTCTAAATAATCTATAGTAGAGGGTAGTTGCAGGGGAGGCACTATATGACAGACCAAGAAGTCAGGAAAATCGCCATCGAAGCGGCTATTTCCATACTGCACAACGATCCGGCCACGAGGGAGTTTTTTGAGAACGAAATTGAAACCGACACTTCCCTAAGCCTCGACGCTCCGAAGGGAATGGGGCAGATAATAGTAAAAATGGCCGCGGCAATGGAAGCGACAATTCGAAACTACGTGAATAATGGCACGGCTTAGGCTCAAAGAGCGACGAAGGCTGCTTTGCAAACTTGGAGACAGCACTTGCACGCTAGCTAAACCCATTCACCAAATTGGACGTTTACCCCGTTCGCGACGATGAAGGCTCCCTCCTCCTTCGCGGCGTATGGCCATGTCTCCGGTATCGGATTCGCGCAGCAGAAGACGATTGATCCGGGCGCCATCCCGCGCTCAAACTCCCGCTTCACCGTATCGGGGCCCGGCGCGGAAAGCGCGATGAGGACGTCCGCGAGGGTTATGCAGGCCGTGCTCCGGGCGTCATTGTGCCTACACTCCAAGGCCTCCCGGCGGATCGCAGTCGCCGTCGCCCAGGACGCGGGTCGAGTCGGAGACGATGGCCACGAGATTGCCCCGATTGGAGAGGGCGAAGGAAAGACGCTTGAGGAACAAGGTCTGGGCTCGAGCGCGCTGCCCGGGCGAGAGATCCTTGGGAAGGGCCCGGGACAGGTCCGCTAGGCTCGGCGAAATGGGCATGCCCTATTCCTTTCGCTCTCGTCTCGAAGGCATGCGGATTCTCTTGAAGACGACGAGGGCCGCATAGGTCAGGAAGATGAAAAGGGAGAAGGCGGCGGAAAACAGGATGGCCCTGGGGTCGGCGGTCGCCTCGGCCGCCTCGCTGAAGACTCTCCGCGTATCCAGGAGGATGTCCCAGGAGTTGAGGCGGGAGAAGCGGCCGAGGTAGATTCCGAAGCCGGAAAGGAGGATGGCGGCGGCCACCAGGACCCGAGACGCCCTCGCCCCCCACGCCTCCGCGAAGCCTCTCTGAACGAGCCACATGGAGACGAGGCCGACGAAGTGCCCGATGAAGGCGAAGACCGCGTTCATGAGGAGGTCGTACCACAGCAGGGCGTTCAGGCCGAGCCTGTCGGACGGCGCGACCCGCAGGTAGGTCCGGTTGATCACGTAGATGAAGTCGGTGAAGATGTAGGGCGCGTTCGGGTAGAACACGAGCCAGAGCACCGCGATCGGGATCCCTACGAGCGCCCTGCGCCGGCCGGCATCGTATCGCGCGAGCAGGTGCGCCCCGAACGCGGCGATGGCGTAGGGGACGCAGGCGAGGATGAGGTTCCAGACGAGGTAGCGGTAGGCCGCCCTGCCGGAGATGGCGAAGCGGAGCGCGTAGAGGAGGAAGCAGCCCGAGACGGCGAGCGCCAGTACGATGCTCAAGGTGAGGAATTCGGACCGCCTCTCTCTCGCCATCGCCTCTCCGGCTACGCCTCTATGGCGCGCTTGGCGATCCTGTCGAGGATCTTCGCCTTGAAATCGGCGAGCGCGACCCCGTTCTCCTGGCGCCCGTCGAGGGTGCGCACGGAGACGCTCGCCTCGTCGGCTTCCTTCTGTCCGACGACGAGCATGTACGGCACCTTCTGGCCCTGCGCGTCGCGTATCTTGGCGTTCATCCTCGAGTCGGAGAGGTCGGCCCGGGCGCGCACTCCCGCGCCGCGCAGCTCGGCGACCACCTTCTTGGCGTAATCGTCGAAGGCCGCCGCGACGGGGATGACCGTGGCCTGCTCGGGGCAGAGCCAGACGGGGAAAGCGCCGGCGTAGTGCTCGATCAGGACGCCGAAGAAGCGCTCGAGGGAGCCAAGGAGTGCGCGGTGCACCATGTAGGGCTGTTTCTGCAGCCCGTCGCGATCGATATAGGTCATGCCGAAGCGCTCCGGCTCGTTCCAGTCGAATTGGATCGTGGTCATCTGCCATTCTCGGCCTATGGCGTCCTTGATCTTGAGGTCGATCTTGGGGCCGTAGAATGCCCCGCCGCCTTCGTCCAGCTCGTATTCGAGGCCTTCCTTCTCGATGCCCTTCTTGAGGGAGGCGATCGCCTCGACCCAGCGCGAATCGTCGCCGATGGCGCCTTCCTTCGGCTTGGTGGCCAGGTAGGCCTTGATGTCCTTGAAACCGAGAGTTCGCCAGATATGGAGACTGAAGCGCAGGACCTCGGCGACCTCGTCCTCGATCTGCTCGGGCGTGCAGAAGATGTGGGCGTCGTCCTGGGTGAAGCCCCTGACGCGCATGAGACCGTGGAGGACGCCCGAGCGCTCGTAGCGGTACACGGTGCCGAGCTCGGCCCAGCGCAGGGGGAGGTCGCGGTAGGAGCGGGTGGAATTCTTGTAGATCATGATATGGAAGGGACAGTTCATCGGCTTGGCGTAGTAGTCGTTCTCGTCGATCTTCATCGGCGAGTACATGTTGCCCTTGTAGAAGCCGAGATGGCCCGAGGTCTCCCAGAGCCACGCCTTGCCGATGTGAGGCGTGTAGAGTATCTCGTAGCCGTTCTCGTAGTGTTCCTCGCGCCACCAGTTCTCGAGCTCGACTCGGATGCGGCCGCCCTTGGGGTGCCAGTACACGAGACCTGGGCCCGCCTCCTCGTGGGTCGAGAACAGATCGAGCTCCTTGCCGAGCCTGCGGTGGTCGCGCTTCTCGGCTTCCTCAAGCATCTTGAGATGGGCATCGAGCTCGGCCTTGCTCGCGTAGGCGTAGGCGTAGATGCGGGTGAGCATGGGCAGCTTCTCGTCGCCGTGCCAATACGCCCCGGCGACCGAGCGCAGCTTGAACGCGTCCGGCCTGATCTCGCGTGTAGCGGCGACGTGGGGGCCGCGGCATAGGTCGACGAAACCGTCCTGCTCGTAAGTGGAGATGGTGCCCTCGAGGCCCTCGATCAGCTCGAGCTTGAAGGGCTGCCCGGCGAAGAGCTTCCGCGCCTCGTCCTTCGATACCTCCCTGCGGATGAACTCGGCGTTCGACGCGATGATGCGGCGCATCTCCTTCTCGATGGCCGGCAGGTCCTCGGCCTGGATGGGCTCGGGGAACTGGAAATCGTAGTAGAACCCGTCTTCGATCGCGGGTCCGATGCCCAGCTTGGTGCCCGGATAGAGCTTCAGGACTGCCTCGGCCATCACATGCGAGGCCGAGTGGCGGATGGTTTCGACATTGGACGGCATGATTCCCCCTGTAAGCGCGCTAAGAACGGCGAGGCCCCTAAGGACCTCCGCCCGTACGAAAGGGCAGGCGCGAGGGCTCGCTTCACGAGCCTTCGCGTCCCTTCGCGTAAGGACGAATTCCCCGGGGGCCTGACAGGCCGACCGTCGGAAACCCGCGGTGCCACCTTACTTCGGCTCCCCATGGCGGGGGCCGCGCTCATCGTCCGTAACGTGGACATCGCGAAGTCCTTCGGACTTAGCGCGCCTCTACCCGGCTTGCCGGGCTAATAGCGAACGGTCCCGAATACTAGGCGCGCCTTTCCTCGGGACGGCTCGGGAGTGGTCTTCGCCGTCGCGGCCGCCTGAGGGGCATCTCAGCCGGACGGCGCGCTAGCGCCGTCGGTGCCCCCCTCTCTGTCGGTGCCTCTCGAAAGCTATTACTGACGCAGGATCAGTATGTCTCCGTCTCAGCCTTTAGGGGAGTATCGCCAAGGAGGGCGGGAGCTGTCAAGGCCGCGGGCGGGGAACGCAAATTCACGCGACTCCCCGAGCGGCGGAGACGCGTCAGCCGTACCTGCCGCTGATGTAGTCCTCGGTCCGCCTGTCTTTGGGGTTGGTGAATATTCCTCCGGTGCGGCCGAACTCGACCATCTCGCCGAGGAGCATGTAGCCCGAATAGTCCGAGATGCGCGCGGCCTGCTGCATATTGTGCGTGACGATGGCGATCGTATAGTCCTTCTTGAGCTCCATCATGAGTTCCTCGACTTTGGCAGTGGCGATGGGGTCGAGGGAGGAGCAGGGCTCGTCCATGAGGATGACCTCGGGCTCGACCGCTACGAGACGGGCTATGCAAAGCCTCTGCTGCTGGTCCAGAGGGAGTTCGAGCGCGCTTTCGCCCAGCTTGTCCTTAAGCTGGTCCCAGAGCCAGGCCGCGCGGAGGCTTCGCTCCACTGCCTCCGAGGCTCTTCCGGCCCCTCTTCCGCCGAAGCGGAGGCCCTCGACGCGCAGGCCGAAGGCCACGTTGTCGAAGATGGAGAGCGGAAAGGGGTTGGGTCGCTGGAATACCATGCCTACGCGCTTCCGCAACTCGCAGACGTCGACTCCCGGAGCGTAGGAGTCCGCTCCGTCGAGAAGGACCCTACCCTCGATCCTCACGCCCCGGATGAGGTCGTTCATCCGGTTGAGCGAACGCAGGAGAGTCGACTTGCCACAGCCGCTCGGCCCGATGAGAGCCGTGATCTTGTTCTCCTCGACGGAAAGGCTCACTTTCTTCAAGGCCTGGAACTCTCCGTATCGCAGACTGAGATCGACCGTCTCCAGCTTGGCGGCGTTCATCCGAACCTTCCAGTCACGTAGTCCTCCGTGCGCCTGTCGGAGGGATTCATGAATACTTTCCCCGTCGGGCCTATCTCGACGAGCTCGCCCATAAGGAAGAAGGCAGTATCGTCGGCGGCCCGCGCCGCCTGCTTGGTGTTGTTGGTCACGAGGAGGATTGTGTAGCGTGCCTTGAGGACGGCCAATGCCTCCTCGATGCGGGCGGTCGAGACCGGATCCAGCCCCGAGCACGGCTCGTCGAGGAGGATTAGCTCGGGGCGCATGGCGAGGGTGCGCGCCAGGCATAGCCTCTGCTGCTGGCCGCCGGAAAGCTTGAAGCCCGAGCTGCCCAGCCGGTCCTTCACCTCGTCCCAGAGGAAGGCGGACCTGAGGCTCGACTCGACGAGCTCGTCGAGTTCCGCCTTTGCCTTCCGCGAGAGATCCCGAGCAGCTTCGCGATTCGCGCGACGAGACGCGGCCAACCGCGGTCCGTAGGCCACGTTATCGTAGACGCTCATGGGCAGAGGCATCGGCATGGCGAATACCATGCCTACGCGCTTGCGCAGGGCCACGGGGTCGCACGAGGGATGGTAGATGTCCGCGCCGTCGAGGAGGACGCGGCCTTCCGTGCGGCAGCCGGGCTCGAGCTCGTTCATCCGATCGAGGGCGCGGAGGAATGTAGTCTTGGCCGAGCCCGCGGGACCGATGACGCCGAGTATCCTGTTGGCGGCGACGTCGAGGCTCACGCCGCGCAGGACCGTCTCGCGGCCGAACGAGACGCTGAGGTCGCGGACCGCGACCTTGGGCACGCTCGGCGCCGTCGCGGGAAGAGTCATCGACCTCGCCTCGCGATGAAGCGGTGCATCAGCCCGTAGGTGAGCGCGTTGACCGCCAGCACCGAGAGGACGAGAGCGGCGGCGGTGCCGTAGGCCTTCTCTGTCGAGATGCCCTCGCGCGCCAAAATGTAGAAGTGCACGGCCATGGTGCGCACCGAATCGAAGCCTCCCCGGGGCAGGCGGAAGGAAGAGCCCGCGGTGAATATCACCGCGGCGGTCTCCCCGATGGACCTGCCGAAGCTCAGCATGACCCCGGTGACGATGCCGGGGAGGGCGCTCGGGAGCACGACTTTCAGGACCGTCTCCCAGCGCGTGGCGCCGACGGAGAGGCTCACCTCGCGCCAGGACCGGGGAACGGAGCGGATGGCCTCCTCGGAGGTGCGGATGAGGGTGGGGAGGACCATGATGGCCAGCGTAAGGGCGCCGGCCAGGAGGGACCATCCCATCCTGAGGGTAGTCACGAAGAAGATGTATCCGAAGAGGCCGAAGATGATCGAGGGAATGCCCGCGAGGCAGTCGGTGCCGAAGCGCAGCGCGCGGGTAAAGCGGCTCTCGCGGGTATACTCGGCGAGGTAGACGGCGGTGCCGACCCCGAGAGGGAGGGCCACGGCGATGGCCATCGACGAAAGGAGGAGGGTACCGACAATCGCGGGCAGTATCCCCCCCTCCTTGCCCATGTTCCTGGGCTTGGAGAGGAGGAATTCGAGACTGAGCTGAGGCAGCCCCTTTTCCAACACGAAGCCGATGACGAAGGCGACGACGGCGAGAGTGAGGAGGGTGGCGCATCCGAGAACGGCGACGGCGGCCCGTTGGCCGATTCTGCGGCCGTTCATCTCCTCCCCCCCGCCCTGCGCTTCAAGGAAGCCGTCGCGAAGGCGTTGAGGATCATTATCACGACGAAAAGCGCTATCCCCGTCGCGAAAAGGGCCCGACGGTGCATGCCCGTCGCATAGCCCATCTCCAAGGCGATGTTGGCCGTGAGCGTCCGGCCGGAATCCAGGGCCGAGGAAGGCATCTTGACTGTGTTGCCGGCTACCATGATGACGGCCATGGTTTCGCCGATCGCGCGGCCCATGCCGAGGATGGTGCCGGCGAGAAGCCCCGAGCGGGCCGCCTTGAGCACGACCATGCGCACCGCCTGCCAGCGAGTAGCTCCCAGGGCGAGGGCCCCTTCCCGATAGCCCTGCGGCACCGCGCCGAGGGCGTCGATCGAGATGCTCAGGACCGTGGGCAGGATCATCACGCCTAGGACGATCGACGCTGCCAGCAGCGACAGCCCCGGCCCCCCGGCGATGCGCCGAATCAGGGGCGCGAGGACAGTGACACCTATGAAGCCGAAAACGACGGAGGGTATCCCTGCCAGGAGCTCGATGGCGGGCTTTACGACTTTGACCGCGCCCGGAGGGCTGAACTCGGACAGGAAGACGGCCCCCGCCATGCCGAGCGGCGCTCCGAGGACCAGTGCTCCGAGGGTCACCCAAAGGGAGGAGGCGATCATCGGCAAGATGCCGTACCTGCCTGAGTCGGGCCGCCAATCGGACGAGAACAGGAAATTCCCCGGGCCTACCTTCGCGAGGAAGGGCAGTCCCTCCTTGAATATGAAGGCCGCTATCGCGATCAGGCAGAGGATGGCTGTGCAGGCGACGCCGAGGAGGATCCTCTCGACCGCTTTGTCCGAGGGGGCTTTCATCTGGCGGGAAGGAGGCCGTCGGCCTCGATCGAGGCCTGGCCCTCGGGCCCAAGGGCGAAGTCGATGAACCCCTTGGCGGCGGGCGAAGGCTCGCCCAAGGTGAGAAAGTAGATCGGGCGCACGAGCCGGTACTTCCCCGCGAGGATGAGCTCGGTCGTGCAGGGTAGACCGTCGACTCTGATGGCCTTTACCTTCCGGTCCACGAGTCCGTAGGAAAGATAGCCGATCGCACCGGCGTCGTCGGCGACGGTCTCCCTCACCGTCCCGTTCGAATCCTGGATTATCGCGGTGTCCGTCAGGTCGAAATGGCCGAGGATGGTCTCGAAGGAGGAGCGCGTCCCCGAGCCCGCCTCTCGGGATACTACCGTTATCGCGGCGTCCGGGCCGCCGAGCTCCTTCCAATTGCGGACCGAGCCCATATAGATGTCCCGGATCCGAGTCATGGATAGATCGGAGATCCTGCAGGAGGGATTGACGACGACCGCTATCCCGTCGCGCGCGACGACGAATGCGGTGAGGACCTTCGCGTCCGGAGGCAGCTCGACGAGGTCGGCCATGCCGATCTGGGCGGCGCCGTTGACTGCCGCGCTGATCCCGACGGCCGATCCCCCGCCCTGCACGGTGACGTTTATCTCGGGATGAGCGGCGTCGTACTCGTCCGCCAGCTTTTCCGCGAAGGGCTGGAAGGCCGTCGATCCCGCGAGGGTCACCGAGGACGCCCTGCCGGCGCAGGACTCGGGGAAGAGGGAGAGGGTAATCAGGATGAATGCCAAGACGCGCTGAGAAGGGGGGCGCGTGGCGGAAGGCTTTTGGCTCATCGAGACTCCTCGGGATGCTGCGGTATGTACATGCCGGAGCGGCACGAGCCTACACTGAAACGGGCCCGTCGCCAAGCCGAACGCTCCGCTCCCGCGAACTACTTGTTTTTAGCCCCTGCAGTCGGTATTTTAACGGTAGTACGAGTCATGCCGATAGATTCAGGGTTGGAGGGCGAGGTACTCACCAGGATTGATGAGGAAATCAAGACGCCCGAAGAGTACAGAGTCCTCCTGATCAACGACGACTTCACGACGATGGAGTTCGTCGTGTCCGTTATCATGACCGTTTTCCACAAGTCCCTTCCCGAGTCGACCAGGATAATGCTGGACGTGCACAGGAAGGGAAAAGGAACGGTGGGGATCTATAGTTATGACATTGCCGTGACGAAGATCAATCAGGTGCACCAGCTCGCGCGGCAGAACGGATTCCCACTCAAGTGCACCTTGGAGAAGTCGTAGGTGAAGGTCAGCCAGGAAGTCCAGGCCATTTTCAACGCCGCGTACAACGAGGCGAAGCTCAGGAACCACGAGTACCTGACTCCGGAGCATATCCTCTACGCGTCCCTCTCCTTCGAGCAGGTTCGCTCCATATTAGAGGCTTGCGAGGCCGACGTGGAGCAGCTGCGAAGGGGTATGGAGGCCTACTTCGAGCAGAAGATCCCCCAGGTCAAGAACGCCGAGCCCGTGCAGACCGCGGGCTTTCAGAGCGTCATCGAGCGGGCCGTCCTCCAATCCCAGGCCGCGGGCAAGGAAGAGGTGGAAGTCGCCGACGTCCTGGTCTCGCTCTACGACGAGGAGCGCAATTATTCCGCCTACTACCTCCGGAAGTCGGGCGTCAAGCGCCTCCAGCTCCTCGAGGTCATATCCCACGGCGACGGTCCGGAGGGAGAGATCTTCGAGGAGGACGAGGAAGAGGAAGACGAGGAAGAGGGCCACGAGGAGCGCGAGGAGCGGAAGCCCCGGGCTGCGGGCCGCATGAACCCGTTGGAGCGATTCGCCTCGGACCTTACCAAGTCGGCGCGAGAAGGCAAGCTCGAGCCGGTGATCGGCCGGACCGCCGAGATCGAGCGGACCGTCCAGGTGCTGTGCCGACGCCTCAAGAACAACCCGATCCACGTCGGCGATGCCGGCGTCGGCAAGACAGCGATAACCGAGGGCCTCGCCCAGCGCATCGTCGCGGGCGACGTGCCGCCGCGCCTGCGGGACTATACGATCTACGCCCTCGACATGGGCGCCCTCCTCGCGGGCACCAAGTTCCGGGGCGATTTCGAGGAGCGGGTCAAGAAAGTCGTCGACGAGCTTCTCAAGAAGGACAAGTCCATACTCTTCATAGACGAAATACACACGATAGTCGGGGCCGGCGCCGTATCCGGCGGCTCCCTCGACGCGTCCAACCTCCTCAAGCCCGCCCTCACTTCGGGAAGGCTGCGCTGTATCGGCAGCACGACATACGACGAGTACAACAAGTTCTTCGAGAAGGACAGGGCGCTGTCCCGCCGATTCCAGAAGATCGACATCGTCGAGCCTACGCAGGGCGAGACGGTGGAGATCCTCAAGGGTCTGCGCGTCAAATACGAGGAATACCACAAGGTAAAGTACTCCGACGAGGCCCTCGAGCTTGCCGTGAGGCTCTCCGCCCAGTACATCACCGAGCGCCGCCTTCCCGACAAGGCTATCGACGTCATCGACGAGGCGGGAGCCTGGGCGAGGATGAACGCCTACAAGACGGGAACCGACGCCGTCCCTCCCGCGCCCGGGGATGGGAGCAGCGCGGCTCAGACCGAGACGGCGACCCTCGACATCAGCGCCAAGGAGATCGAGACGGTCGTCGCCAAGATAGCGCGCATTCCCGAGCGCTCGGTCTCCATGTCCGAGAAGGACAAGCTCGCCTCCCTCGAGGCCGACCTCAAGTCGGACGTGTTCGGACAGGACAGGGCGGTCGAGTCGGTCGTCAAGGCGGTAAAGCGTTCCAGGGCGGGCTTCCGCTCGCCGGACAAGCCAGTGGCCAACTTCATGTTCGTCGGCCCGACGGGAGTCGGCAAGACTGAGCTTGCCCGCCAGCTCGCGCAACATATGGGCATCAGCCTGCACCGCTTCGACATGTCGGAGTACCAGGAAAAGCACACGGTCTCCCGACTTATAGGCTCGCCCCCCGGCTACGTCGGCTACGAGGAGGGGGGCCTCCTCACGGACGCTATCCGCAAGACCCCCCACGCCGTCGTCCTCCTCGACGAGATCGAGAAGGCCCACCCGGACGTCTACAACATACTCCTGCAGATCATGGATTACGCGACCCTCACCGACAACCAGGGCCGCAAGGCGGATTTCCGAAACGTCATCCTGATCATGACCAGCAACGCCGGAGCCCGCGACATCGGCAAGAGCCTCATCGGCTTCGGCGACCGGGCCATGACCGATACGGCCCTCTCCGAGGCGGTCGAGCGCGCCTTCACCCCCGAGTTCCGCAACCGCCTGGACGCCGTCGTCCACTTCGAGAACCTTCCCCCCGCGATCATCGAACGCATCGTCGAAAAGGCCATCGACGATTTCCGCGTTCAGCTTTCCGAGAAGAAAGTCGAGCTTGAGGCCACTCCCGCCCTCATCAAGCACCTGGCGGAGAAGGGCTACTCGAGGGAGTTCGGGGCCCGCAACATCGGCCGCCTGGTCGAGGACAAGATCAAGACCTTCTTCGTCGACGAAGTTCTCTTCGGCCGCCTCACCGAGGGCGGCAAGGCCCTGGCCGACCTTGTCGACGGCGAAGTGTCCATAACCGTGTCCTGAAGCCGGGGCGCCATGGCCCTCAGCACCGGAGAGGCGATCCCGGACGCATACAGGCTCAAGGCGCACGACCTGGTCCTCGCCCTGCTGGCCGTCGCCTTCGCGGCATTCTCGCTCGCGTGGCCGCGGACGGGCAGCCTGGTCCTGGGCGGGGCGGCGGTGCCGCGCGGCTATCCCATGGCGGCGCTTTACCTCTGCATAGCGGCCCTGTCGCTTCTGGTCCCCTTCCTCGCCTCGCGGCTCTCGGCGAGAGCCAGGGACCGGGGCAGACTCGCTAGCGCCCTCGACTTCCTGAGGACTTACTATCCCCAGGCTTTCATCGCTCTGTTCTTCACCGACGCGATACTGCTCTCGGCGCAGGCCTTGGGCGGCGTCCCGCACGACGCGTTCTTCGAGTCGGCCGACCGGGCCATCTTCGGCTTCCAGCCCGCCCGCGAGTTCTCCCGCGCCCTGGGCTCGCAGGCCTGGATCAACGAGATAATGTTCGGGGTCTACTTCGCCTATTTCCCCTTCATGATCACCGCAGTCTGGATACCCTACTTCAAGGGAGACCGCGCCGAGGGCGAACGCCAGCTCTTCACGGTCTGCGCTCTCGTCGCCGTCGTCTGCACCTGGTATGTGTTCTTCCGTGTCGAGGGTCCGAAGTACTGGCTGCCGGATTTGAGAAAGGCCTGGTACGACGGGATCGAAGGCGGGCTCTTCGTCGCCCTCTTCAAGCGCTCGCTTGCGACGGCGACCCTGTCGGGGGCGGCCTTCCCCTCCACCCACGTCATCCTCACCCTGACGACCCTCGCCCTCGCCTTCCGGAACGACCGCCGCTACTTCGCCGCCTACCTGCCCTTGGCCGCGCTCATACTCTGCTCCACGGTCTACATCCGCGCGCATTGGGCCAGCGACATACTGGGCGGCATTCTCGTCGCCATCTTTCTGGCGCCCTTATTCTACCGCCATTACGAGGTCGCGGACCGCTTGGCGGCCCGCCTGAGCGGCAGGCTCGCCCGGGCGCCCAAGCCCTAGGTATACTCTCCCCATGCCTCGCCCGAATTCCCGCCCCTCGGCCTCGCGCCGCGAAACGCCGTTCCCCTACCTGACCCAGGATATGGAATTCCCCTTCCCCGCGCCCTCGTCCGCCGACTCGAACGGCATCGTCTGCGCCGGCGGGAACCTATCGCCGGGCCTCCTCCTTTCCGCCTACAGGCAGGGGATCTTCCCATGGTTCTCCGAGGACGAGCCCATCCTCTGGTGGAGCCCCGATCCCCGCTTCGTCCTCTTTACGGAGGAGCTCCACGTCTCGGCGACCATGAGGAAGACCCTGCGCAAGCGGAACTACGAGCTCGCGCTCGACCGCGACTTCCCGGCGGTCATCCGCGCCTGCTCCTCCTCGCCCAGGCCGGGGCAGGACGGCACATGGATCACCGAGGACATGATCGGGGCCTATATCGAGCTCCACCGCCTGGGCTACGCGCACTCGGCCGAGGCGCGGCAGGGCGGCGAGCTCGTCGGCGGCCTCTACGGCGTAGCCGTCGGCTCCATGTTCTTCGGCGAGTCCATGTTCAGCCGCGCGGACGGAGCTTCCAAGGCCGCCTTCATAGCCCTGGTATGGCGCCTCAGGGAAGAGGGCTTCACCCTCATCGATTCGCAAGTATATACTGATCATCTCGCCGGACTCGGCGCTCGGGAGATACCGCGCATTGAATACCTTTCCCTCCTCTCCGATCGCCTCTCGGCCGCGACGCGAAAGGGCGATTGGTCGACGCTTTTCGCCGGATTCCCCGATTCCTCCGAATACCGCCGCGTCGTCCTCAGATAGTCGGACTAGAGCATGAGAGCGCTTTTCGTGCAGCTGCCCCTGCAGGACCCGAACGGAGAGAGCTCGCAATCCAACATCCCCCTGGCCGCCGGCTACCTCGCCGCCTATGCGGAGTCCCGCGGACTCCTGTCACGCGGCGAATGGGCCATCCTCGACCGCGCCGTCGCCGACTTCGGCTCGGACAGCGCGGTCGTCGAGGCCATCGCCGCCTCCGGAGCCGATCTCGTCGCCTTCACCCTCTACGCCTGGAACCTCGAGCGCAGCCTCCACGTGGCTGAGCGCTCCCTCCTGTCGGCGCCGCGAGCCCGCCTCGTCGCAGGCGGCCCCGAAATCGCGAGCGGGATGAAGATCCTCTCCCGCTCGCCCTTCCATTCCCTGGTCGAAGGCGAAGGCGAAGAAGCCTTCTGCGAGCTCCTCGACGACCTGCGCCGCGGCAAGCCCCTGGCCAAGCGCTACACCGCGCCCAGGCCGGTCGACCTCGCCAAGCTACCCAACCCCTACCTCGTCGGCGCCCTCCCCTACGAGGCCGATAGGCCCGTCCACCTCGAGACCATGCGCGGCTGCCCCATGCACTGCGGCTACTGCTTTTACGGCAAATCGAGCGGCGAGCTCCGTCGCTACCCCCGCGACCAGGCCTACGAGGTCGTCGAAGCCGCTGGAAAGGCGGGCGCCCGCGAACTCTACCTCATGGATCCCTCTTTCCAGGCCAGCGAGGACCTATCCGGCCGCCTCGTCGACCTCGCCAAGGCGAATTCGGCCGGCATGTCCCTGCACGCCGAGATACGCCTCGAGTCCGTCACGGAGGAGATAGGCCGCCTCTACGCCGCCGCCGGCCTCGCCTCGGCCGAGGTAGGCCTGCAGAGCGTCAATCCCAAAGCCCTCGAGGCCGTCCAGCGCTCCTGGGACAGGCCCGCCTTCGAGCGCGGCGCGGAAGCCTTAGCCAAGAACCGCGTCGTCGTCAAGACCGGCGTCATACTCGGCCTTCCCTTCGACGGCTACGAGCAGGTTATCGAAACCTTCGATTTCCTCGGCATGCACGGCCTCGGGCAGGAGGCCGAGCTCTATCCGCTCTCGCTGCTACCCGGCACGATCGTGCGCGAGAAGGCCGACGACTGGGGCATGTCGCGGATGGACGGACCGCCCTACTGGGTCACCTCGACCGACTGGATATCCGGGGACGACATGGCCGACGCGGTGGCCGCCTTCGAGGACGGATTCGACGTCGAGTGGGCCTTTCCGCCCGCGCCGCATTTCCGCGAGGAGGAGTCGGGCTTCCGCGCCTTCCTCAACGCCCGCCGCGGCGAGAGCGTCGACTGGGCGCGGCTCAACCCCGCCCGGCTCGCATCATCGCTGACGATCCTCGCCGACGCCGACGACCCGGAGGGGATCTCTCGCCTCGTGCGCGCGGCCCGCGACCTGAAGCGCGACAATCCCTTCGCCCTCTACCAGATCGTCCTCCGCTCGGACAGCCGCTTCCCCTCCGAGAAACTGGCCGCGCGGGTCCGCGACGCCTTCTCCAAGGACGACCACTACTACGAGCTGTCGCGCTACTTCTCCCTCGACCCCCAGCCGAGCTACCAGGTCCGCCTCTTCTTCGCCACCCGCAACCCCTCCTTGGCCTATCGCGCGATGGAAGAGGCCCAGGACATGGAGACCATGCTCGTCATCGGAGGCAAGGGCGGCTTCAACGCCGACCGCCTGGCCGAGCAGCTCCCCTTCGTCGCCTTCGATCGCGAGGCCCTGCCCTTCGACAGGCTCTACGAGCTAATGAGCGTGTACGCGGAGTTCCGCCACATGCTGGTCGAGGCGCCGGAGGAGCTCTTCGTATAGGGCGAAAGGGACAAGCTTCCCCTTCATCAGGATACCGTGCCCGCGCTTTGGCGCGGGCTCCGGTCTTCTACGCTTTCCCTTTTCGTGAAGGTTGCGCCGATCCTGCGCACTTCATTACTATAATCAGGAAGATACCGGATCGCGGAAGCTTCGAGGAGGCCGAGAATTGGTATACGTAGTCGTTACTATGATGATTAAGGATGGCCGCATGGAAGAATTCCTGAGCTTATGCGAAAAGCTTCGCCCCCTGGTGCTCGCAGAAAAAGGCTGTCACGGCTACGACTATACCCGAGAGATCGCTTCCCCGCTCTCCATGCAGGAACCGACAGATTCGAATCGCATCACGCTCGTGGAACGCTGGGATTCGCTCGAAGCGCTCAGGGCGCACGGGGAGGCTCCGCACATGAAGGAAATCGGCTCGAAAATGAAGGACCTGCGCTCGAGCGTGATCGCGCGCGTCGGCCAATCCGTTTTTTAAGCGGGCGCCAGGGCAGGAAAGGATGGAATCAAAGGTCTCTACGAGAGTCGTCGTCGCCATCGTCGTCTCTCTCATCCTCTGGTCTTCGGCATTCGCGGCTATCCGGGTGGGCCTGAAAGGTTTCGGTCCCGGCCAGCTCGCCCTCCTTCGATTCTCCATCGCCTCGATCGCGCTGCTCATTTATTCTCTGCTCACCCGCCAGCCTCTTCCCCGCGCCCGGGACCTTCCGATGATGCTCCTCTTGGGCTTTCTCGGTTTTTTCGTCTACCATGTGGGCCTCAACGCGGGAGAAGTCGTCGTTCCGGCCGGTTCCGCGAGTTTCATCATCTCTTCCGTCCCGGTATTCTCCACGCTCATGGCCGTCGCCTTCCTGAAAGAGCGACTTACCTTCCTGGGCTGGATAGGGGTGCTTATCTCTTTCTGCGGAGTGGCCCTCACATCCCTGGGTTCGGGGAAAGGATTCAGATTCGAACCCGCGGCGCTGTTCATCGTGTGCGCGGCGATCGGCGAGAGCGTTTATTTCGTTCTTCAAAAGCCGTTTTACTCGCGCTACTCGGGCCTCCAACTCACCACCTACACCATCTGGACGGGCACGCTCTGTATGCTGGTTTTTCTTCCTGAGCTGATACGTCAAGCGCCTATCGCGTCGCCGAACGCGATTCTTGCGGTCGTCTACCTCGGAATATTCCCGGCGGCCACCGGCTATGTGCTGTGGGCCTACGCGCTCTCCAAGGTAAATGTGTCTCGAGTCACGAGCAGTCTCAACCTTCAACCCGTCTTATCCTTGGCGATCGCGTTGCTATGGTTGGGCGAGATGCCGACGGCGGTGGCATTGGCGGGCGGGGCGATCACTATCGCCGGCGTCGTCGTCCTGAACACGCTCGGCAAAAGAGTATAGGGACGACATCGAGCGAAGCCGGGCCGGCGATCGGGCGTGTCCTCCTTATCGCCGAAGTCCGAGTCGCAACGACGCTCTCGAAGAGGCGCCGCCCGGCGCGTCAAAGCGATTCGCCCCAGATTATCCTGGGTTCCAGCTCGATCAGGGGGGTAGCCGTCTCGGAGTCGCGGTTCGAGACGAGGATGGAAAACGCGATTTCGCCCATGCGCTGTATCGGATACTCGACGGTCGATAGGCGGGGCCGGATGAACCGCAGCGCGTAAATGGAATCGAAGCCGGCGAGGCCGACGCTTTCCGGAACCGAGAGCCCGCGCCGCGTGAAGTCCTCGAGTATTTCGAGGGCGAAGATATCGCTGCAGCAGAGGATGGCCGTCCGCGCCTCGCTCGCATCGATGCTCGCGATCTCTTCGACGTAGTCGCTGCCCGCCACGAGCCTCCCTTCGACACCCTTCGCCGCTCCGACTGCTTCGAGGAAGCCGGCGTATCTCTCCTCGATTTCGTAGAGATTGATCTTTTCCCGCGATGCCCGGAGCGGACCGACGAAGACGAGACGCTCGTAGCCCTTCGCGATCACCGAGGACGTGAGTTCACGCATGACCGCCCTGTCGGACAGGCCGACGAAAGGCCATGCCGGCGAGACTTTGTTCGCGATGGTCACGATCGGGCGATCGAGGCTATGCAGGAAAGCGTCGAAACTCTCGCCGGAGCTCGCGGGGAACAGAAGGATTCCGTCCACGTTGCGCCCCGCCATATGCTCGAGGGCCGCGCGCTCGCGCTTCTCGTCTCTCCGCGATATGGCTATCTGGAGGAAGTAATCCCGAGCCCAGGCTATCTCCTGGATCGCGTTGACCAGCTGGGCGAAGAATTCGTTCTCGAGATCGTGGACGATCAACCCGATCTCGTTTGTGCGTCTATTCTTGAGGTTGCGTGCCAGTATGTTCGGCTTGTATCCGTGCTCCAGCGCAGCCGCGAGTATCCTCTCCCGCGTCTCCGGTTTTATCCCCGATCGGTTCCTGAACGCGCGGTCGACAGTTCCGAGAGATACGCCGCAAATGCGGGCGAGGTCCTTCGTCGTAAAGCTCATTCGCCGTCTCCGCTCGAGAACCTGATTTCGATGATCTCCCACAGCTCCACGCGAGCGACCCGAATCTCGACCCCTTCGTCTACCCGCCGAAGCTCGACGGCCGAACCTTCCCGAACCGCCGCCGCCGATTCGACTCCCGGCCGCCGCACGAGTATGCCCAGATCCGATACCGGGACGACCTCTTCCATATATTCGTAGGACCGTTCGAAGGCGCCGTCGTAGGGATCCATGAGGCCGCAGCACATGGAGCTCTCGGCGTTCGGGTTCAGGAGATGGACATACAGAGTATTGCCGTCCTCGATCACCGAAAAGTCCATCTTCATCGGGATGCGAAGCTCGATTTGCGGGGCTTCTACGCGGCGCCGGACGAGGTCGCTTACGATCTTCCTGATCCCGATTGAAGGCTCTTTGGCATAATGTCGGAAAATCGGCTGAGGGAAAAGGGCGAAGGCGCCAGTCCCGCTGGCGACTTCGACCAACCCGGCCCTGCCGGTGTCGACGAAGGGAGCGGGGATATTGTTGTGAAAGAAGCGGGATGGCGTGGTCTCGCAAATCGGATCGACGATCGAACCCTTGGATCCCGAGGAAGCCGCATAGACAGCGTATCGGCCGCGAACGAGCAGATCGCGGCCCGACGATTCGGGAAAGCGAAGGTAGGAGACCGAGTAAGAGGAAAGAGCTCCGCCTTCCAGGCCGAGAAGCTCCTTCGCCCTCTTCCCGCCTTCACCCTCTCCGAGCGGACCGGTCGCGAGAACCAGCCCCCCCGCGGCCATGAAACCCTCCAGCGCCTCCCATTCGCACCCACCGAGCTCCGAAACGTTGGGCAGGACTATCAGCCTTAGGCCGTCGAGACGAGCCTTGCCGATCGACTCGTCGAAAAGGAACTCTACGGGAAGGCGCATGTCGCGCAAAAGACGGAAAGCTCCGGCGATATCGCGGATGAACGAGCTCTGATCTTCGCCGCCGTCTTTGGTCTTCTGGGAATGGTATATTGCCGCGAACCTCAAAGGCTTCCCCCGGACCGTATCCCGCCTTCGCCTGATCTCCCCGAAGATCCACGCCAAGTCTTCCCGGTAGAGCCCCTCGTCGATTTCGCCGTCGTGGAACGGCTGGTCGTCGACGGTGACGGTGGCGCCGTGGGCGAAGACGGCGAAGGACTCGTAGGCGAGGAAGGCCCTCGGCTTAACCGTGTAATCCCAGGTGTTGATGAAGCGCCCGATGAGCGATTCGTAGGGGCGGCCATCCGCGACACTCCGGAGGAAGATGGGCAGGAAGGACGTCGAGCGCATGCCCGTCCAATCCGAATAGGCTTCGCCGGTCACGAAGTCCGCCTCCCCCGCCGCGCCGATCGCGCGGCTCCCCATGCCCGTCGACGAGTAGGGATATCCCCAGTAGTTGTTCGTAAAGGCAAGGCCGGGCGCCGCCGCCCTGGCGGCCTCGCGCATACGCCGGTAGAAGGACTCGACGAGGTCGTAGCGGAAGTCGAGGAAGGTGCGTCGGTCGGCACCGTCGGCAAGATCCGGCGGCTCGACGCCGAAGCGCTCCCGATAGCTCTCGCGGCAGCGCGGGCAATAGCAGTTGCCGTCGCCGATGATCGTCATGTCGAGCCATATCCCGTCTATGTTCTTTTGCGCGATCGCGGCAATATGCCTCTCCACGATATCGGCGTAGGGGCTATTGATGCAAAGGGTCCTCCAGCGGGAAGAGCCGGCGCCAAGCCCGCCCGAGGAGTTCACCGTGAGCCATTCGGGCCTCGCGTCGGCGCAACGCTCGTCCCAGGAGACCGAGTAATAGGCGATCGGTCGTATGTCTCTCGCGCGCAGGCAAGAGGCGAGCTCCTCGAGCAGGTCCATCCCCCCGAGACCGGGATGGAGGGATTCGCCTTCGACGGCAGTGTAGAAATTTCCGTATTGGCACTTGGCGAAGAGCACCGCCGAATCGGCGTTCGACGCCGCGAAGGCGTCGGCGATCTTGGCCGGATCGAACCGCTGGGCAATGCCTTTCCCGGGCCAGGCGGGAAGGTGCATATCGAAGAATATCCTAGTCTTGCTCTCGTTTAGCCACATGGTTGGAGCCCCTATCCCTTGATTCCGGAGGAACTGATCCCCGCGATGTAATAACGCTGGAGCGAGATGAACAGGACTATGACGGGCAGGGCCCCGACCACCATTGCCGCGAAAAGCAGCGCCGTGTCGCTGAAATAGATGTGCGCGTAGAGATTGTTGATGGCGACCTGGAGAAGCATGTCCTCCTTTTTCGATATGAACGTCACCGGCACCAGGAAGCTGTCCCACTGCTGGAGGAAGACGATGAGGCCGAGGGTCACGAGGGGCGTCCTGGCCAGGGGCAGCAGGATCCTGAAGAAGATACCGGCCCTGCCGCAGCCGTCGATGACGGCGGCCTCGTCGAGCTCGCGCGGCACTCCTGCGAAGAATTGGCGCATGAAGAAAATGCCGAAACCGGTCGCTCCGAAGGGAAGGATCAGCGATCCCAGCCTGTTCATCAGGCCGAGGTCCTTCACCACCCTGTAGAGCGGGACGATGAGAATCTCAATCGGTAGGATCATGGTCGCTATGACAATGCCGAAAAGCAGCCGCTTCCCGGGGAACTCCATCCTCGCGAAGGCGTAGGCCGCGAAGGAGTTGAGAAGCAGGCTGAGCCCGGTCACGCAAGCGCATATGAAGAGGGTCAGCGCGATTACGCGGACAAGGTCCACGGCCTGGAACAGGCGGGCAAAATTGTCGAGGATGAAGGCGGCGGGCACGAAAGTGCCCGGGGAAAGCCCCCCGACCCTTACGATCTCCTCGTTGGACCTGAAGGCGAGGGACAGCCCCCATAGGACGGGGAGGGCGATGCTTAGAAGAAGCATGGCGAGTACGAGTCTCCCTCCCAGGTCCCACGCGGGCGAATCTTTACGCATCCCATTCCCTCCCGACGCGCAATTGGACGAGGCTGACCGCGAGGACGAAGGCGAACATGAAGACCGAGACCGCCGAAGCGTAGCCGATATCGCCTAACCTGAAGGCCGTCCGCCAGATATAGTATACGAGAAGGTCGGTAGCGCTTCTCGGGCCGCCGTCGGTCATCACCAGGACCGGCGTGAAGACCTTGGCGACCGAGTCCATGGTGGTGACGACGACGACGAAGAGTATCGTCCGCTTCAGGAGCGGCAGCGTGACGTACCTGACTCGCTGCCGAGAACTTGCGCCTTCGAGGTAGGCGCATTCGTAGAGCTCCCTCGGGATTTCCTTCAACCCCGCCAGGAATATCATCATGAAAAAGGCCCAGGACTTCCAGATGCAGGAGACGATGAGGCTCGGCAGGGCCTGGGAAGGGTCGGCCAGAAAGCCCTGACGAGGGGCGCCGAGCCAGGAGAGGATGGAGCCGATCAGTCCGAACTCGGGATTATAGAGGAACTTCCAAAGGTAGGACGTCACGACGAACGGAAGGACGACCGGTATGAAGAAGACCGTCCTCGCGAGACCCATGGCCCGGGACTCGGACTCGGACAGGATCGCGACGACGAGCGCGATGAACGTTTGCGCGAGCACGACCGATACCATGAAGATCGCGGTGGCCTTGAGCGAAGAGAGGAAGTCCCGACTCGCGATGAGGTCGACGAAATTGCCGAAGCCGATGAATCTCGTCCGGCCGATAATGCTCGCCTTGCAGAGGCTCAGAAAGAACAGGTCGACGGCGGGAAAGAGGACGAAGATTCCGATGACAAGGAGAGCCGGAGCGAGATAGAGATAGGCTCCCATGATCGCCGAAAAGCGACGGCGCGATGAGCGGCGCGGCGAAAGTCCTCGCTGCGGGTCAGTCAGGGTTACACTCGGCACGACCTGCCTCCCTTCCGCGTCGTCGCATCTCGGCTTCGAGGGCCTATTTGAGCGCACGCTCCATCTTGGCGACCGCTTCCGCGGCCGACTTCTCGACGTCGGCCCCGAACGCCACTGCGTTGTAGCAATCCATGGCGGCTTCGGAGATCGCGGGATAGTTCGGCGTCACGGATCTGGCCCGTGCCGTTTGGACCAGCTGCTCCTTGATGACGGAGTAGGGGCTCTTCGACATATCGGTTTTCGCGAGTACCGATTGGCGAGCCGGTAGATTGCCGGTCCTGTCGCAGTAAATCTGCGAGCCCTCGGTCCCCGTGATCGCCTTGACGACGGCCCATGCGAGCTTCTTGTTTTTCGACTGGGCGGTGATCGCCAAGTTCCAGCTGCCGGAATTGCTCGCCGCCGCGATTCCCTTGGGCAGGGGCATGGCTCCCCATTTGGACTTGTAGAAGTCCGGGAATTTGCTTTGCCATTCGCCTACCATCCATGGACCGTTTATCCACATCGCGATCCGCTCGGCCTCGAAGCCTCCGGTGATGGGCATGGCCGGAGCCACTTTGTCCTTTTGGAAGAGATCCTGGTAGAAGTGCAGGGCCTTTAGGTTCGCGGGACTATCGAAATAGCCCTTCGCCGTTTTCCCGTCCCTGCTGAGGATATCCGCGCCGAACCACCAGGTCCAGAGCACCTGGGTGTAAGTCATGCCCTCGTTGCGATTGTCGATTGAGAACATTTGCGGCATGATCCCGTAAACTTTTACGCTTCCCGAAGCGTCCGTTTTGGTGAGCTTCCTGGCGGCTGCGAGAAGCTGGTCCAGGGTCCACGCGTCGGCGACTTTGGTCGGCGCGACGAGGCCCGCGGCCTTGAACATATCCTTGTTGTAATACAGCACGCAATTCGATTCATTGAGAGGCGCGGCCCAAATCTTGCCGTTCCAGGTCGTGGACTGGCGAGCCGAGCCGACGAGATCGGCGTAGTCGCTCTTGTCCCAGTAGGAATCCAATGGCTCGAGGGCGGACTGACTCGCGTAATAGGCTATATTCGGCGCATCCATACAAATGACATCGCCGACATCGCCTCCCGCAATTTCGAGTTTAAGCTTGTTCTCGTATTGGTTCTGAGGAACGGTTCGGATCTCCACTTGATCCGCAAGGCCCGCCTTCTGCAGGGCTTCTGTCATGTACTGAGGCCACAGGTCGGAGAAAGTGTCGATGATAATTTTCGAACCATCGGCGAATAGCGAGCTTCCACACAGGGCCATGATGAGAGCGAGAAAAGCCGCCGTGATAGACAATCTCTTCATTTTCTGCCTCCTGAATACTGTTTTACCGTTGTTCGGTAACGTTACCGTAAAATAGTGCACGTTACCGGAGTTGTCAAGCTACATTCGTTAATTGCCGCAGAAATCGCCGGGCCAAAGGCCGCGAGGTGAAATTTCGCGGAAAGCTACGGGCGGCGGATTCGACAACGACTCGGCCGAGGGCGCGCCGAACCGCGCCGTCGCGTATGGAGAGGCGTAGCTGGCGTTGCGATCAGGAGCAGCGTAGGGTAAAGCTACATGCGAAGAGGGCGGTAATGCGGAGTTCCGCCACAAGCCAGTCGAGGCGCCGAAGGAACCCTTCGGACTTGTCCATAGAGGCGCGTCAGTTCTTCACGCTCTCGAGCACCCGCTTTAGGCGATCTTTGTTGCCGGCGACGAGAGCGGCGTCAGCGGGGTTGATCATGGCTCTGTACTGGTCGGCGTACTGCTGCATCGCCGGCTGCGGGGATTTCGCGTTGGCCTCGTCCATCATCGCAATGAAGTAGCCGTAGAAGATGGTTATATAGACCTGCCAGAAAGTCTCGTGCCAGCCGTGCCGATTCAGGATGTCCATCGCCCTCGAGTCCGCGCGCATCGCGGCGATGGCCTTGCCGAAGTTGCCGGGATTCGCCCCGGCAGGACCTCCGGAGCCCTTCCCGGATTCGCCCTTGTACTCGTCGCCCAGGGTCTTCAAGTCCTTTATGAGGCCCGGAAGGTCCGCGATGAACCTGTCGATTATGGGCTGGGTGAGGACCTTCGGCATCGTCCCAGTAGCGGAGTTCGAAGTCTGGGCGAAAACGAGGGCCGACGCCAGGGAAAGGACGAGGACGATCGCGACTGTAATGAGCTTCTTCATGCTACCTCCGGACTGCTTCGACGGGTATCGAGTACAGCGACAAAGATACTGATATGGTTTACTGCAGTCATTCGCAAAATGAAACTGAAACTTGAAGAGCGCCCGGTCTCGCGCTTACCGAAAAATAGATAATGTTTTATAATGTAGGCGACTACAAGGAGGAGAGAGCCCATGCAGATCGATATCGATTCCCTCGTGCGCGACCTCGGAGCCGCCAAGGCCGACGCACTCCTCGCCCAGAAGACGAAGAAGGCCCAGGGCGCATCCGATGCCGAGATCGCCTTGGCCACGGGGCGCTACGAGGGCCTGCGGGAGGCTCTCGAGATCGTCGGAGCCCTCGCGCACCAATAGGGAGAGGCGGCGCCATTTTCTCTGCACAAGGAAAGTTGGTGTTTCGCCCCAATGGGGATTGATATTGTGTGTAAGCGGGAAATAAAGCGCTATAAACGTTTCGCCAAGGACATGCCATAACATACTTCGGCCCATTGAAAATATTGGGTAGACTGGCGATCGAGCCTAGAGGAATTTGAATAGACGCACAATAGTTCTCCTACGAAGCAGGAACGTCCATGCCTTTATTCCCTGAGCATAGCACACTATAAATTTGGGAATGTCCTATCGGGTGAGGAAGAAGCTCGAGAAAAATCGGGCGGATGATAAGTGCCGGCGATGGAGGAACGCCAATTCGAGTCCGCTACGCCGATCATGCCCCACTAATGATCAATGAATAAACTGTGTCCAATTCAGCATGTCCTAGGCTATCAGGTTCAAAATTGGCAGTACAATCATTATCCGTTGCTGCTGGGGTAAATGACCCAACACCATCACCACAAGGTCAGTTGCTAAAAGTGCATGTAAGGGGTGCTGAAAAAAATAGAATAAACAGCACCGTAAAGAAATAGCTGATATAATCACTGATAAAGTGCATGAAAACGAGAAAGAAAGGGCAAAAAGCCGTGCACTTAGAGGAAACGGAT
>Ga0181535_10001088_pt1 | contig 36745 bp, 33 predicted proteins | sample PEATcosm2014_Bin_44_FD_119774 | JGI IMG/M metagenome (GOLD analysis project Ga0181535, IMG submission 119774) | Peatland microbial communities from MTU Mesocosm Facility, Houghton, MI, USA - PEATcosm2014_Bin17_30_metaG | ecosystem: Environmental > Terrestrial > Soil > Wetlands > Peat | place... | reverse complement strand
TTCAACAGGTATGGAGATCACAAACAGCGAAAAGGGCCACAGCCTTCATGCCGATGTGAACGGGACTGCGGTCACCGAACTCATCGATGACAGCCTCGTCCTGCAACGGTTCGACGTCGTCAGCCCTGCGATGATCGTCCATATCACTCCAAGATTTCAGCGCACCGATAAGGGCTTGCTGGTGAAAGGCTTCCTCGCGCGGTTGCAGGCGCCTGGAGTGCAACCCGATCAAGCGCAGGAGGTACACGTTGAGATGGAATATCAGAATGTCCACGATTTGCCCATCCCAGCCCGAATCAACATGGATGTAACCAACAGCGCGACCTTCAACTTCACACTGGATCAGTGCAGTGTGAATTAGCTGCTCCGCGGGACCGGCAACGATTTGCCTCGCATAACAGAAGCAGCTCCCGACCGGGAGCCGCTTTTCCGCTTCTAGAAAAAGACCTGCCTATTTGCCTGCAGAAGCGATCGCATTGCTATCGAGCGACGCAATCTGTTCGTATGTGCTGCGCAGATACTTATGCGGATTGACCGGAACATTGTTGATGCGCACTTCATAGTGAAGATGTGGGCCGGTGGCGCGTCCCGACTGGCCTACATACCCGATAACCTGCCCGCGGATGACACGTTGTCCCGCAACAACAGCAATTGCAGAAAGATGTCCATAAACCGTCAGGAAACCATGGCCGTGGTCCAGAACCACCTCGCGGCCGTATCCCGCACCCATCGAGGCTCCGCTAACTTCAGCGTCCGCAGAAGCACGCACCGGTGTTCCGTAGGGTGCTTCGATGTCTACGCCTGTGTGGAATTTACCTTCGCCGTTGAACGGATCTTCCCGCTCGCCAAAGCTGGAACCGACTCGACCTTCAACCGGCCAAATCGAAGGTGCATCAGCGAATTCAGTCCAGTCGCCGCCAAATGTTGGCGTCAGCCCGCCCTCAAGCGCACGCGAAACCTGGCCGGACATCGCCTCGCTACGCAATGCATAAAACTGTTCGATTGATTGCTTGACCTGCTGCTGATTCACATCGTCGGTCAGCGATAGAGTGGCCGGTGTCGGCGCTGCCGAATTACGTGCAGCGAGGGCCGGTTCAACCTGCGCAATCCTGTTATGTTTCAGCCCATAGAGAGCCGTTACCTCACTCGCGAGCGCTCCAAGGGAAGCCACCTGCACATTGCGATCATGTGCAATCTGGGCCATCTCCTTGTAGTTCTTTCTGAGGTTTTCTCTCTCCTGTCTGACCTGGTTGAAGCTCTCTGTCTTCAACAGCATCCTGGTGTAGGAGCCTGCCAGCCCAACGATGGTGAAAGCGCCAATCAGAGCCGCTGCGACAAATCCGTACGCGTACCGGAGAGGAACCGGGATCTTATGAACCCGCCCGTCCTCATCCCTGGCGACAAATAAAATGTAATAGCGTTTGCGCAGCATCTTCGCCCTTCATCCCTGCGATCTGCAGAGCCGCAATTCGCCCTGTACTTATAACAGCGCATGGTAAGGGGGCCTCGCAGCCCGTGAAAAAAACAGTGCCGCTGAAATGCAGCGGCGACGGTTGATGCTCATCAAGGCTAACAAACGGTCCCTTGCCGGGTCAATTGATTCCCAACGAAATCCAGTGCATAAATCATTTTTAAAGCTCTGCTTCGCCTCACCTTCCCCTCTCCGTCCGTCCGCATGAAACCGTGAGACTTTCTCGACCCGCAGCCCTCATCCCGCACAAAATCAATTCATTAACAAGCCATTCACTAGCGCAAAAGACATCGGATTGAGATCATTCGGGTCTCTGGCGGGCGGTTGCAGCCTTTCCACCTGCATATTCGGCTAGGATACATTCAACCAGCCAGTTGAAACGCCCTGGCTGCGAAGCGCGGAGAAACCTGGCTTGGGAGGATCAATGCGGATTCCTACACTGATCATCGGCATCGTTTGTCTGTTCGCCGCGCTGTTCGATGCTTTCCAGACGATCATCCTGCCTCGCCGGGCCACAGGCAGATTCCGCCTCACGCGTATCTTTTACATCGTGACCTGGCGGCCATGGGTCTTTTTCACAAGACGAATCCATGATCCGCGCAAACGCGAATCGGCGTTCAGCTACTACGGCCCCATGTCCTTGATCTTCCTTCTCGCGCTTTGGGCCTGCGCAATGGTTTTCGGCTTTGCGCTCATTTATTTCGCGTTAGGCAGCCCTTTCACTGACCCCCTGGATTCCGCGAGCTTTCGCTCCGACCTCTACGTGAGCGGAACGACCCTGTTCACACTGGGGCTCGGGGACGTGACGCCGCATGCGGGCTGGGTGCGGGGCGTGGTCATTCTTGAATCCGCCACCGGCCTCGGCCTGCTTGCTGTGGTCATGGGATATTTTCCTGTCCTCTACGGCGCGTTTTCCCGCCGCGAAGTCAGCATTTCACTTCTTGACGCCCGCGCCGGATCACCACCCACCGCTGCGGAACTCATGCGACGGCACTCCTACGAAGGCGGAGACGCGGCCCTTGCCCAGTTGCTTCTGGAGTGGGAGCGCTGGTCGGCTGAATTGCTTGAGAGCCATATCTCCTATCCGCTGTTGTGCTACTTCCGATCGCAACACAACAACCAGAGTTGGATCAGTGCTTTGACGGCTGTCCTCGACACCTCGGCGCTGCTCATTGCCGGAGTGCAGGGGCACGAGGCGCGTCAGGCGCAGCTCACATTTGCCATGGCGCGGCATGCAATGGTGGACCTGGCGCAAATCTTCTCTCTTGGCCCAATCATCAACGCACCTGACCGCCTCCCAGCCGACCGATATGACCATCTCTACGACTTGCTCTGTCAAAGCGGGATCAAGGTCTGCCGCGATGGCCATTCCGTCGAAAGGCTTCGCGACATGCGCGCCCTTTACGAGGGCTACGCCGCCGCCCTCAGCGATTACCTATGCATGCCACTTCCCCCATGGATCGCCGAGAAACCACACAAGGACAACTGGCTCGTCGTGGCCAAACTACGCGCACAAACTGAACTGGCCAACCCCACATCAGGCAATGCTGCGGCGGGTGGATCTGCAGGGGGCACGATTGCCGCCCTGGTCGACGATCATCACGACTTTTGACGCCAGGCACTGCAATCTGTTTCAGATCCAACCAAATCCACCCGGTTGTCCTATCCTCAATTCATGCAATCGAAGCAGATAGCCTCCTCGATGTGCGGCGACGGGCCGAGTGAGCTCGACCTGATCCGCCATATCCGGACGCGAGCCGCGACAGGCAGAAGTGGTATGGTCCGCCTTGGCATTGGAGACGACTGCGCCCTGCTTCGGTCGCGTTCCGGCGAGGAATTAGCAGTGACCACTGACCTGTCCATCGCAGGCCGCCATTTCCGCCTCGATTGGCACCCCCCTGCTTCGGTAGGCCATCGGGCTTTGGCCAGAGGGCTCAGCGATCTGGCTGCCATGGGCGCTCGCCCTGTCGCAGCTTTTCTTTCATTGGGATTGCCACGCGACCTCATTAGGCCGTCAGGCCGGCGACCGGCCTGGGTTCAGTCATTTCTTCAAGGCCTGCTCACGCTTGGCAAGATGTACAAGCTTCCTCTCGCTGGGGGCGACCTTTCCGAATCGCCCGTCGCGATGGCTGACATTGTGCTCATCGGGGGCGTTCCAGTTGGAAGAGCACTGCTCCGCTCTACAGCCCGTCCCGGGCACCTGCTCTATGTCACCGGCTCACTCGGAGGATCATCCGCTGCCCTCGCCAATCTTGCCGGTCTTCAACAGCACCGAATGACAAAGAAACGCACAGCTCAACTCGCCCCGCACTTCTACCCCCAGCCCCGCATCGCCCAGGGGCGATGGCTTGTCCGCTATGGCAAGGCCTCCGCCGCAATCGACCTGAGCGACGGCCTCTCTACAGACCTGGCCCATCTCTGCCAGGAATCCCGCGTCGCCGCCGAAGTCGATGCCGCACTACTCCCCATCCATCCGGACGCCAGCCTCGCCCAGGCCCTGAACGGCGGGGAAGATTACGAGCTGCTTTTCACAGCTCCGCCTTCAGTTCGGATTCCCAAGGCAATCGCGGGTGTTCCGGTGACTCAGATCGGCCGCATTCTCCCAGCCCTCCGCAACCGGCCCACCATCACTCTTGTCACCCCTCAAGGCTCCGCGCCTCTCAGGCCGCAGGGCTGGAAGCACTTCTCGAAGAACTAGGACGGTCCGCCCGGCTCACTGACCGGTGGTCCTGAGTAGTGAACGTGCACCAGCCTCCAACCCTGGCCCTGTAAATTTACATAAACCTGGCTTTCCCGACCCGTCGTATGGACCACAGTCTTGCCATCGCTGCGGAGTGTCGCGACAAAATCCCAATCGTATTCCGCTACCGCAGCATTGGCATAAACATGAATACTCACCTCGCCCACATTCTTCAGCGTGCGCTTTGAGAAAGTCGCGCCCATCAGTTTGCCATAAACCACCGCGGCAATCTGATCCCAACCGCGCTCATGGCCCGTTGGCTCACTAAATGTCACATCCGGCGTCGCCGACCAGACCTGAGCACCCAAGGTTGTATCAGCATCGTCAACCGACTGCATGTACCGGTTGACCTGGTTCCGAATTTCCGCTTTCGCGGCGGACTGATCGTCCGCTGCGATCGTCTGCGCAACCAGCCTGGGCCCCATCGCAGCCAGGCTCAACCCCGTGATCACGAATGCATCAATCAATCGGTGAGACATCCTGCCCCCCTCTTCGCTGCTAGATCATATTTCTTGAACCTTTGGTTCAATTCCGTTCGCCCTTGGAGTTCATCCAGGTCTTCCCTCCCAAATGTCGACACAAAGTCATATCCTTCACCTTTCCCAGCATCTATCATGAGTAACTGTCATGAATACTAAGATTCCCCGTGTCCGCTTTGCCCCTTCCCCCACCGGACTTTTGCATGTCGGCAATGCTCGCACCGCCCTCTACAACTGGCTCTTCGCCCGGCGTGCAGGCGGTCAGTTCATCCTGCGGATTGAGGATACCGACCTTGAGCGGTCCGAAGCCCGCCATGAAGCCCAGCTTATTGAAGATCTGCATTGGCTCGGCCTTGACTGGGATGAAGGGCCCGGGCAGCTTGGCGAGCCGGACAAAGGCAAATACGGCCCCTATCGACAATCAGACCGGCTGGCAATTTACGCGGAACACACGGAGCGCCTGCTCGCCGAAGGTAAGGCCTACCGCTGCTTCTGTACCCCTGAAGACCTTGAAGTCGAACGAACGGAGGCCGCTGCCGAGCACCGAACCCAGATCTATTCCGGCCGCTGCCGAACCCTGGATCCCGCGACCATTGCAAACAATATTGCCGATGGTAAACCCTTCGCCGTTCGTCTGAGAATTGCGGATCATCCTCTCCGCTTTCATGATCTGGTTCGCGGGCCAGTCGAGTTCGCCGCAGAATCCGTCAGCGATCCCGTCTTGGTTCGGTCCGCCAGCGGAATCTCTGCCGGAATTCCCGTATACAACTACGTTGTCACCATCGACGATGCGCTAATGAACATCACCCACGTCATCCGCGGCGACGACCACATTTCCAACACCCCAAAGCAAGTGGCGATCTATCAGGCCTTTGGCTGGCCGGTCCCCGAGTTCGCCCATCTTTCCACAATTCTCGGCGCAGACCGCGAACGTCTCTCGAAACGCCACGGCGCCACTTCCATCTCCACATTTCGCCAGATGGGCTATCTGCCCGAAGCGATGTTCAACTACCTCGCCCTGCTGGGCTGGGGAGCGGAGGACGGAAAAACTGAAACCTTTACCCATGATGAGTTGATCAAGGCATTTTCCATCGAGCGCGTGACTCCTTCGCCGGCAGTATTCGACTTTGACAAGCTCAACTGGCTCAACCGGCACTATCTCAAACAGGCTGACCCCGAGCGCATCGCGAAATTGGCCGAGCGTCAATTCTGCAATCACCGGCCCGACATCTTCCCCCTCTGGTCAGGGTCTGAGCTCTACACGGCGGAGGCGCTCGAGTTTCTGGCGAATCAGGATCCACCGATTCACCTCAACGTGCCATCTCTTGAGCTGATCGCTCAGAGAAAAGCATGGTTCGCCAGCCTGCTCGCCTTGTTCCTGCCCAAGGTCGACTTTCTTGCCCAGCTTCCGGCCAAGACCGATTTCATCTTTGCGGTCGACCTGGTTGCAGCCCGCTCCAATGAAGAAAACATCCCCGTGCTCAACGACGACTCAGCGCGCACGGTGCTTTCTGAACTCGCCAGCCGCGTCCGCACCCACAATGGTCATGTCACCCCTGAGGCCTTCAAGGAATGGATGAACGAAATCAAGACAGCTACGGGCATCAAAGGCAAGGAATTGTTCTATCCCGTTCGCATCGCGCTCACCGGCTTCCACTCCGGTCCTGATTTCGACAAGATCATCCCGCTCATCGAAGACGGCGCCAACCTCGGCCTCTCCATTCCAAGCGTCCGCGACCGCATCAACCAGTTTGTCGGGGTCTAAGCGGCGTGAACGCCCAATTTTTCGATAGCACTTTCCAGCACCACTGGCAGGCCGAAATCCTTCCGGCCCGTCCCATCATTTTGCCGACCCGCCACTTCGTGTATCCCCGCAATGCCGAGGAAATAGAGCGCGGAGCCCTCGAAGTGCTTGTCCATCCCATCGCAGAGCAGGTCGGAGGAACCGTTTCAGAATCATCGCCCCTCGCGTCGGATTTCCTGGCCACCTGCGCTCTGGGTTTCCGCGACCCAGCAGTCCCTACTGGCCTCTGGTCCTGCCCGGACCCTGATGAAATCTGCGCAGTCTCCGGTGGCTATGCCTACATCATCAATACCGCCGCTCCAGAATGCTTCACGATGATTGCGTTTCGGCCCGTTCTGGAGATTCGACCCGCTCCATCCCAGAATCTGCTGCTCTTCGTTGGCCACCACGCGATCCTTGCCTGGGGCTCAGATGGCCAAGCCTGGCAATCCGAGAAGCTATCCTCTGAGGGCCTGACCGTTGGAGCCATTGAAGGCCAGAACATCAACGGCATAGGCTGGGACATGATGACCGACAAGGAAACGCTCTTCGCCATCGACCTGCGGACCGGGATGCGGCTCCATCCTCCGCAATAATATTGAAGCATTCTGTTCCCGGCGCAGAAGCAACCCGACCACAATCCCGATTCGCTTCCTTTTGGATTGGGAAGCGACCTAACTGCATTAGGCCTTGCGGGTCCACAAACCACGCGCCTGTCTGCGAAATAAATCCGTTTTACCCCGCCGCCCGATGCTCCTGCATCAACAGCGCATCGTAGGCTCCATAGACTCCTTCAAATACCGAGTCCCAACTCATGGTCAGCGCAAACTCCCGAGAGGCTGAACACATCGCCGCGTGTTTTAAGGGATCGCTCAGCGCCGCGGCAACGGCCGCTGCAAAATCCTCATCCGGCACGACTCGTCCCGTCACGCCATCTTGCACAATGGTCTTCGGCCCGCCATCCGGCGTCACAATCGCCGGAACTCCGCTGGCCATCGCTTCCAGCACCACATTCCCAAAAGTATCAGTGTGAGAGGGAAACACAAACAGGTCCATATTCGCGTACGCTTCTGACAACGCCTCACCTTTGAGTACACCGGGGATATCCGCGCGCGGCAAGCGTTCACGCAACCAGCCCTCTTCCGCGCCGTGCCCGACAATCAGGAACCGAAAGTCTTGATGGCCCATCGCTTCCAGTTCTTCCTGCACCTGGGCAAGCAACGTGACATTCTTCTCGATCGAAAGCCGACCGACAAATCCAAGCACTTGCTGAATGTCAGTGGGATCGCGTTTGCGTTTGCCTGGATTGAAGCGCTCGGCATCCACACCACGCGGCATCAGGTGGCAAGGCTTGCCTGTCATCTTCTCCAGTTGCACACAAAGCTCGGGGTTGGGCGCAAACAGAACGCCCGCGGCTGAGTAGAACAACGCCGCCGCAGCCATGGTCACGTCTTCGATCTTGTGTTCGGTCTGCGCTGATTGCTGCTTTGGCAGCAGGCGCAGCAGCCACTGCGAGCGGCGTGCCAGATACTCATGCACGTTCGTATGCCAGCTGGCTGCCAACGGGACGCCAAGGTAGCCGGCTAGACTGGCCCCCAGCATCCCCACCTCGCTCGGACCAGTAATGTGAATCAAATCAGGCTTGAAGCGTTCCAGTACTTCACCAATCAAGGGGATGTGGCGCAGGAACGCGGGGTCAAAGCGGAGATCCTTTTCCAGCGCAAAGGAAAGAAAACTCCTGGAAAGCTCCAGCGTCCACAGGTTGCCGTCTTCAAGGATGGCCTGGGTGCGGTCACCGGCGCGAACACACAGGAAAGGCAAATTCCGCCGCCGCGAAAATGCCTCAAAGTGCCGACTGGTATGCGCAACCCCGTTGACCTCGTGAAAAGAGTCAGGGAAGTACGCGACCCGCGGTATTTGTAATGTCATAAATCACTGGTTGTTGCCGCCGCCAAGCCAGCAGCGATGCGTCCTGAGTCCAGTCAACACCCTGACAACTCCCGTGCCAACACTAGTTTGGCCTAGCCGTCATACTCGCCAAGCGCAAGACGCAGCTGGTCGGTCTCGCTCCAAGCAATCTTCAGGCCGCCCGAAACTAGTCCTCTGCCCATCAATTGAACTAGCTTGATGCCTAAGGTCATTGTCCACGGCGGGTTTCCGTCTGGCCACAGTTGGCTCAACGGCCTTGAAACGCCGTTCGCATCCGGGTGATATACACGCTCATCCCAGGTCCGCGAACCCAGCGGAAACTCAGGATAGTCCCGAACCGCATCGATCGCGGAACGCAGGATACGATGCCGCCAAGGCTCCGCATACTGGGGCATGAAGAGCATGTCGCTCCTTTTCTCACGCCGGATCTCGTGCACAAACTCTGTAAAGCTGGTCGCATTGGTCAGGTTGATGTTCGCGTTCGGCTCCACGCCGTGACGGTCTCCACCAGAGATAAGCAGCATGTTCCACTTCTCTGCGAGCCGCCGGACCCTGCGGTTCTCATCCCAATGCCGCAGTCCATTCAGTTCCAATGCATGAAGGTAATTGCCGTTCTTTTGCAAGAACTCATTCACCAGGAACTCATGCCTGTCGGCTCCAACCAGATACAAATCCCACATCGGGTGGTTGAAAACCACCAGCACATTCGGTTCCTCATGCAATGCAATCAAAAGCTCTGTCAGGCGCTCGTCGCTCGGGTTGGCGGTAAATTCCGCCAGCGTATCCATCCACTCGGTTGCCCGCGCGCTCGGAAGGTTATGCACTCCGAGATGAAATGCCTGCTTCCCATATGGCGTCGTCCATTCAACAGAAACTGGAATCTGCCGCGCGCTCGGCACGGTGCGCAGCATCATCGGTGCCTTGATGTTGTCATGATCTGAGAGCGAGACCATGGGCGCGATGTCCAGCTTTGCAATCTGGGCGCTCTCCAGGTCGAATGCCAGCTTGGGCGTCATCGGCGGAGTCCAATAGGCGGCCGCATAATTCACCCGCATTCCATGCTCCTGCTCTGAACGCCGCTCCAGCCGCGACATCAATGGACGCATCAACGGATACTGGTTGCCGAAGTTCGCCAGAAAATCCAAGGTCTCCGTCGATTGGTTGGTATGACTGTGCAGCGAAACACCTGACCGGAAGCCGTGCGACGCATTTGCATCGCGCCACAGGTACGAGATGGTCATATTGGCCATTTCAGCTCCTTCTCCTCGATCGTGCCGTGATTTCTGCATCCAGTTTCCACCTCCGACCATAAATGGGGGATTAAGATGGTGAGAATTACCCTTCAATTAGCCCTGGAACCAACAAAGTAAACGGAATACCTCCACAAAATCCCCGCAATTCCCGCAATCTTCCTGTAAAAACCAAAATCCAAACTCAATCGCGCATCATTTGCGCTGCGGCATCATCCATTCATCGAATTGTAATGAGGACGAACGTGAGATAAGCCTAGCAGAATCAATTCGGCTGAACGCAACAATATCTTTGGCCTTGACTGGGACCCGAAATCATTGCAGAGCTCGTGCGAATCGTCGGCAGATTGCGCGAGCTCACCGGCAGGGAGACGCATATTCACTCCAACGGATGAGGGGGCCGCAACCTCCATTTCTGCCTCTATTTGAGGGTCTTCGCCAACTCAGGCCCCAGAAAGTCTTCCAGCGTCGGTCCGGCCATCAAGTCTTCGCCATGTTTGTTTCCATCGCCTGCCGATTCCTTGCCCGCTGCCGCTTCGGCCAGCAGGTAATTCTGAGTCAGCCCATCTCTCAGCAGTTCGAACGCCTGCTCAGGCGAGTCGGCAAACTGGAAAAGGTCAATGTCCTTCGGCGAAATCGCCCCAGTTTCCACGAGCACGTCCAGGTTGAATACTTTCTTCCAATATTCCGACCCATAGATCACAACCGTGATTTTCTTCGCCAGTTTCTGCGTCTGCGCCAGGGTCAGAATTTCAAACATCTCGTCGAGAGTCCCGAAGCCTCCTGGGAATACCACCAGCGCTTTAGACAGGTACGCAAACCAGAGCTTGCGCATGAAGAAGTAGTGAAACTCGAAATTCAGTGACGGCGTGATGTATGGGTTCGGCGCCTGCTCAAAGGGTAGCCGTATGTTCAATCCAATGGTCTTGCCTCCTGCTTCCCAGGCACCACGGTTGGCCGCCTCCATGATTCCTGGGCCGCCTCCTGAAGTCACCACAAACCGGTGCCGCTTTGAAGGAATCTTCTTCGCCCATGCGGTCAACACTGCTGAAAGTCGGCGTGCGTCTTCGTAGTATCTGGCCATTTCGACCGCCGCGACCGCTCGCTTTCGCTGCAAATCTGTGGCTTGTCCCGCCGCGATCTCTGGCGCGCTCGCGGGTTGCTCGTGGCTCGGCGCCGCCTGGCTTGAACCCGTGTTTTCCAAAAGTTCCAAAGCATGATCGGCTTCCTCACGCCCGCGAAACCGGGCCGAGCCGAAAAATACGACAGTGTCCTGGATCTGCTCGTGCCTGAATCGGGCCAGAGGCTCCATGTACTCCGCCACAATCCGCATCAACCGGCCGTCCGGGCCATTCAGAAATGTGGGGTTTTCGTAGGCTAGAGGAGCCTTCTGCAATGGAGCAGGAACCGTCGACTGTTTGCCAGCCGGTGCTCCTTCGTTTCCAGTATCTGTGTCGCTCATTCTTTATCCGCCCCGTGCCGAATCGCGTCTTGAAACGCCATCCAAAGATTCAAGAGCCCAAGTCCTGACACGATGCCTCGCACAGCGCCGTTCGCAGCATAAATCGAAAGCGTTGGGAATTGCAGGAACAGCGGGTTCTGGTCCCAGAGCAAGCGCCACCACGGCGCGATGCACACAGCGAGCCCGATATACATCCGAAGCAGGACCCGCAGAAGCAACTCTGCCTTTTCCAGCCATCGTGGAAGACGATGCGGACCCCGTTTCCCGGTCATGGCAACCGATCCATCCGCAGGTGATTCAACAGCCGAGGCGGGTACAAGCCCCTGCCCAGGCTTGGGAGCCGGGCTCGCGGGCATCGTGGGCGATATCATTTCCGGCTGCTGGGACATCCTGTGGGTACACACGCCGCCCCTGACTCTGCTCAAAAAGCAGCCATTTGCCGAAGGCCCAAAGCCCAGGCTCGGCTCAGGGACGCCGTATTGAAACGTTATCACAGCAAGCAGTGTGCGCTGCCAGACAGCACAGCCCCGTCGCCTCGGCTTCTGCATCGTTCGATGTTTGTCGTCACGGCCCGTGAACCACTCTCGCCCCCGCCAATCTCGCCGCATTCCTGGGGCGCTTCATGTTACTCTTTGTTGAATTCCCAATCGATGAGCCTGGCGCGATCATGCGAATTGCCCTCTTCACTGAAACCTTCATCCCAAAAGTGGACGGCATCGTTACCACCCTGTGCCAAACCATCAACCAGTTGGAGAAGCTTGGACACCAGGTTCTGATCTTTGCCCCTGAAGGAGGCTTCGATCACTTTCAGGATTCCAGAATTGTCGGAATCAAAGGGCACGCCCTGTTTCTTTATCCCGAGCTTCGCCTGGCCCTGCCTCGAGCCTCAATGCGGCGAGTACTCGATGAATTCAAGCCCGACATTCTGCATGTGGCCGATCCGGCTTTCCTCGGCATCGCAGGCCTTTACTACGGTGGAGGAAAAAACGGCGGAGCCGCGCACCTGCCTCTGGTGGTCTCGTATCACACCGATCTTCCCAAGTATCTCCGCTACTACCACCTCGGGTTTATGGAACCCTGGGTCTGGCCCATTCTCCGCAAACGGCACAACCGGGCCACGCTGAACCTCTGTACTTCAGATGCCATGGTTGATTTGCTCAATCAACATGGAATTGAACGGCTTGGGCTTTGGCCCGGCGGCGTCGACACCCTTCGCTTCCAGCCGTCGCATCCTTCTGTTGAAATGCGGAACCGGCTCACGGATGGCCACTCTGAAAGCCCGCTCTTCCTTTTTGTCGGTCGTCTTTCCGCAGAAAAGGGAATCGAGCGTCTCAAACCAATCCTTCAAGCCAATCCGAGCGCTCGACTTGCCCTGGTCGGTGATGGTCCGCACCGCAAGCACCTTGAGCATCATTTTGCTGGTCTACCGGTGCACATCGCAGGCTTCCTTCATGGGGAGGAACTTGCCCAGGCCTACGCCTCCAGCGACATATTCATCATGCCTTCGCGAACAGAAACGCTTGGACTCGTAGTTCTTGAAGCCATGTCCAGCGGTCTCCCAGTGGTGGCTGCTCGAGCCGGCGGTATCCCAGAACTTATTCAGGACGGAGTCAGCGGCTTTTTATTCGATGATGAAGCAGAAGCCGTCGCTCGAATTGAGCAGATTCTTCTTTCTCCCAAGTTGCGACAATCCATTGGGCAGGCCGCACGAGCCCATGCTGAGCAGCACGGCTGGCAGTCAGCAACCCTGCAACTTCTCGAGCATTACAAGAATGCCTGCGATAGGCAGCCAATCGTCATCAACCCGGTTCCTGGCGCCCAGCGACCCAATTTGAGATCTCGCGCCAAGCGCAGCCTGCGCAGAGCAACCCTCTACTCGATTCGCAAACTGCTGCCGTAGCGGGTTTCCGATGAGTTCGCCCTGGAAATTCATTCTTCACGGCCAAACGCAGGTCGCAGAGTCTCAAAAAATCTTGAACAGTCAAAAGGCCTGTGCAGATTGCACAGGCCTCTCATCAATCTTGAAGATCAAGTTCAAGGGTGCCAGAACCCACAATTGAATTTCGACGAATCGCCACCCCCTGTCGTTTCAATCGGTCGGCGACAAATTACCCAGACTAACTTACTTAGGCTCGACCGGGGTCGAGGGGGGAGGAGCAGCTGCCTGCTGTTGGACAACTGGCGGCGGTGGAGGAGGAGGCGGTGGTGGCGGGTCAGACACTCCCTTGATGCCTTCTTTAAAGCCTTTCAAACCTTCACCCAACCCCTTGCCCAACTCCGGCAGCCGCTTGGCGCCGAATACCAGAAATGCAACCACACCAAGCACTACCAGATGCCATGGCTGAAGTAGATCGCCCATTATTTCTTCCTCCGTGCGCAGCGCAATGCTTGCGCACTTGATTCGTAGATATTGTCGCACAAAGCGGTATCCCCGCGCCGAAGCAGCATTCTGACTACGCCCCAATGGTCATCATTGGATCTCGGCGGAACGGTCAATTCACCTTGGCGGGCTTCCCCAGCCGCTCAGTCACCATGGTGAAGAAAGCTCCCAGGTCCTCTTCTTCGCCCACAGTCAGTCGGCGATAGACCTTCAATAGCGGAAACAGCCGCGAGCCCCGCACTTCAACTGCCGGCACCGAAACCGCACCGCCAGGGTAAGGAGTCATCTCCCAGCCGCCGGCATAGCGCCGACGCAGAACCTCGCCCAGGTAACTGCCCCAGAGACGCACCTCGAAGTCCAGGTCGAGCTCAGGACTTTCGCCAACGCGCACCAGAATCTCATCAAGCCCATCAATCGACTCGGAGGTAAAGTCCAGTTTCTGCTTGAACTCCCCCTTCGCCACATCCGCGGCAGCACGCGCATAGCCTTCCATCATCGCCCCCAGGTCTGGGTACGCCGCCGATTCCAGTCGTTTGCGAAGGTCGCTTGCCACCTTGTTAGAGTACATCTACTTGCCCCGAAGTCCGAGCATGAAAATGGCGCTGCCTGGAAGGTTTATGGCAGACTTGAAACAGTGGTTGTTGTGGAGGGTTTCTCTCGTGAAAACATTCAAAGTTCTTGCGTTTGCCGCGTTGATGAGTTTTGCCGCCGGGACCGCCCGGCCCGCTGGGCGCGACATCTACCCCGATCCATCGCGGGCCAGGGCAGACCTGACCGCCGCTCTGAGACTCGCGGCGCAGACCCACAAGCGCGTCCTGTTGGACTTTGGTGGAAACTGGTGCGGCGACTGCCAGGTGCTCGACCTCTACTTCCACGATGCCAGGAACAAGCCGCTGCTCGACGCTAACTTCATCCTGGTCGACATCAACATCGGCCACATGGATGCCAACCAGGACATCGCTGAGAAGTATGAGATTCCTCTTAAGCGCGGGGTCCCCGCTTTGGCGGTTTTGAGCGATAAAGGCACGCTGCTGTACAGCCAGAAGGATGGAGAGTTCGAAGACATGCGCCATCTGGAGGCAGCCGCGCTGACCAGCTTCCTTGTGCAATGGAAACCCTCGAAAGATGGCTGCTCCGCCGTTGCGGTCAACTGCTGAAGCGCGCAGGAAACGTGTCAGCCAATCGGCGCAAGGTGCTTTGTCTTTGAATACGTATATGTAATTCGATGGACCACGGTGATGGTTGAAAGCGCAGCCAGAACCCAAAGCACCGGCGCCATCACCCCCCAGTTGTTGAACAGTGCGCCGAGCAGAATCAGCACCACCCGCTCCGGCCGCTCCATGAAACCTACCTTGCACTGGCCGATCAGAGCTTCAGCGCGGGCGCGCGTGTAACTGACCATCAGCGAAGTCACCATCACAAACGCCACCAGCACAACATATCTGAACCTGTTTATCCGCCCGTAATAGACCAGCAAGCCAAAGAACAGCACTACGTCGGAGTAGCGGTCGATCACCGAATCAAAGAAAGAACCGAAGACCGTGACCTGGTTGTTGCGCCTGGCCACGCGGCCATCGACCATGTCGAAGATTCCGGCGCCGAAGATCACCAGCCCTGCATAGAAGAACATGCGGCCCGAGTTGCTCGCATTGGCGTGTCCAAACAAAACAGCGGCAACGATATTGATGACCAGGCCGATAAACGTGAGCACATTGGGAGAGATGCGGGTCAGCGCCAGGCCATACACTATGCGATCAAGAAGCCAGCCGCATCCGCGGCCAAAAGCACTGGTCCAGGTCATTCCAATAATCCTTACTTTTCCATGCCGTCGGCGGTTGCACTCTCGTGCTCGCCTTCGGCCACTTCATCATGAATCGTGGTCAGTTTAAGAACTTCAAGCTCCCGTTTGCCGTTGGGGGTCACGATGGTAGCAACGTCGCCAACCCGTTTGCCCACAAGACCGCGTCCAATCGGCGATGTTGTCGAGATCAGCCCTTTCGAAACGTCGGACTCCTCGCTCGTCACGAGCCTATAAACAATCTCTTCATCCTTGGTCGAGTCGAACACCACAACAGTCGAGCCGAAACCCGCCTTGTCCCTCGGAATGTTGGTCAGGTTCACAAGAGACAGCTCGGCCATGCGCCGCTTCAACTGGCCCAGCCGCGCATTTACAAATGTCTGGCGCTGCTTTGCCATGTGGTACTCGGCATTCTCAGACAAATCTCCCATGGCCACCGCCTTCTTGATTTCGGCGGGGAGCTCGTGCGCAAGCTCGTGCTCGAGGATCGCAATCTCTGCGAGAAGCTGCTTTTTGATGTGCTCGGGCATCCAGAGTCCGTTGCGGGGAGCGGGGATGCTCCATCCGCGAGAGATAAAAACTTGACTCCTCATTATACGCGGAGGATTGGGGAAGTTGGGGCCAGCCCTGTGACCTACCTCCTGGTCCTTGCTACCGTCGCGTCAAGAAACGCCTGTAGAATCAGCGTCGCCGCCACCTGATCCACCACTTCCCGGTGCTTTTGCCTGGCGCGCCCCGCTTCATAAAGAATCTGGTGAGCTTCGCGTGTGGTCAGGCGCTCATCCCAAAGATGAATCGGCAGGGCCGTCAGCTTGCCCAGCTCTTCAGCAAAAGCCTGAGTCTTGACAGCTTGGGGGCTCATTTCACCCGAGATGTGTACCGGATTCCCCACCACAATACCGACCACGGCAAACCGTCGGCAAAGCCTCGCCAATGAACGCAAGTCTTCGCGCGAGTTGTGACGCCGAGTCAGGGTCAGCACCGGTTGTGCCGTCATACCCAGCTCATCTGATACGGCGACGCCAACCCGGCGATTGCCAACATCGAGACCAAGGTATCGCGGATAGTGTTCCAGCTGACTGCCCTCCCCATTCATCCTAAAGGCCCTCACCGAGGAAAGAAATGCCCGGGTCCAGAGCCTTCAAGCCCGATACAATCAAACTTAGGGCATCCTCATGGTGTCTTTGCGCGTCTCTAACTATCGAAGGGTTGACAGCAACCGAATGGCTGGTCGCAAACGGAAGAGCAAGAAAGGCAAGAGTTCTGGCGCGGCAGGATTGTTGCTGAGTCTTCTTTTTGTGTTGCTTCTCGCCGCTGGCGCTCTGGCCTGGTTGGTTTTGACGCCATTTGGGCCCCAAGGCGAGACCTTCGTTGAACTCGCGCCTGGTTCGTCTTCTACCCGCATAGGCGAGCAACTTGAAGCGTCAGGGGTGGTTCGAAACCAGTATGCATTTGTTCTTCTACGTTTGATAAAACGAGGACCGCTCAGGGCGGGCGAGTATAGATTCGATCATCCGGTCCCGATGATTGACGTTTATTCACGGATCGCACGCGGGGATGTTTTTACTAAGGCAGTAACAGTCCCAGAAGGTGCGAGCATCTTTGAGATCGCTGCAAAGTTGCAGCAGGCCGGGTTTGGGGAAGCACAGGATTTTCTCCAGGCTGCGGTCAGCGAGGTGGGGCTGGTGGCTGATCTTGACCCTCATGCAAAGAGCCTCGAGGGTTACCTGTTCCCAGACACTTACCGGTTTGCCCGCAAGGCAACTCCGGCACAAATCGCTGCAACGATGGTACGGCGATTCAGGACGCAGGCGGAGCAGTTGGGATTGAAAGGAAACATGCACGCAGTAGTGACCATGGCTTCGCTTGTGGAACGAGAGACTGCGTTGGATAACGAGCGCCCACTCATTGCCAGCGTCTTTACAAACCGCCTCGCGAAAAACATGCCACTGATGACTGATCCCGCCGTGATCTACGGCCTCGAGCTTTCTGGCCGCTGGCGTGGGGTCATCCACAAGAGTGATTTAAGCTACAACACCCCCTACAACACATACCTCCACGCCGGTCTGCCGCCGGGTCCGATCGCAAATCCCGGTCTGAAGTCACTGCGCGCGGCTTTGGAACCCGCTCAAACAGACTATTTGTATTTTGTTGCCGCCGGCGCCAATCCGCAGGGACGTTCCCTCTTCTCGCGCACCCTGGATGAGCAGGAACATAACGTCGCCGGCTATCGAGAGGCCGTGAAAAAGGCAGGTGGAGGATGAATCTGAACCATCGATTCGCCGCCATTTGTACCTTGGCTCTTCCCATCATTCTTACCGGCTGCACGCTCTTTCCTACGATTCGCAAGCTGCCCGTGCCCAAGGCGCCGACGATCACACAAACCATTACTCCGGACGAGTTGGTTGCGCGGCTCAATTCACGCTGGGAATCGCTCAACACACTTACGGCGACCGTTGAAATACAGGCGAGTGTGTTCAAGTCCAAGGAAGGCACCGCGAAGGACTATCCCACCCTGCACGGATTCATCCTCATGCGGAAGCCCGCCATGCTGCGCGTCGTGGGCCAGTACCTTGGCGTGCGGTCAATCGACATGGTCAGCGATGGAAAACAGTTCACGGTTTCGATCCCGCTTTATAAAAAAGTCATCAAAGGCTCGAATTCGTTAAAGAAGAAATCAGTGAACGTGTTGGAAAACCTGCGCCCGCAATTCTTTCTGGATGCATTGATGGTTCGGGGATTGGATTCGGACGACCTTTTCGAAGTGACCGCGGATTCGCCGACCGTGGAGGACACCGCCAGGAAGCACCTGTACAGTGTGCCAGAGTACGTTCTGAACATCTCGCGCCGCAAACCGGGAAGCCAGCAGATGATGTCGCTGCGCAAGGTCTACTTCCACCGCGAAGACCTTGAGCCTTATGAGCAGGATATTTATGACAACGAAGGCAATGTGGAGACGCAAGTCCTTTACAACGCCTATCAGAGCTTCGATTCCGCTCCTTATCCTTCGTCGATCGTAATTAAGCGCCCCTCTGAGGAAATTCAAATCGTCTTGACTGTGGACAAGATCAACGAGAATCAGACGCTGAAGGACGACCAGTTCGTGGTTTCACTTCCAGACGATACGAAGATTCAAAACCTGGAATAACTCAGACTGAGGGCCCGCTGGCTGCCCGAGCGTTCGCCCACCTCCAGCCAATCTCAATTTTTGTCACTCGCGTCACCGCGCATCAGAATCTGATAGCGGCGTGCATACTCGGCCTTGTAATCCTCAACAGCATGCTCGTAACTCAAGGATGGCGCAACGGATTTGTTCACCCAGTGCAGGTGAATATCGCGCGTGCCTGCAGGCAGGTCGATCGCTCCGTTCATCCCCTGATGCCCAATGCCGTCCGCCGTGGCAACCGGATGGCTGACCCACCACGGGTAATGCAGGACGATCCTGATCGGAGCGCGGGTAAAATGCGCATCCAGATGAAGAACGGCTTCGTCGTCGGCGGTCTGCTCAAGTATGAATCCAACAGTCCCAAAGCTGGTCGGAGCATTGGTGACGCTGATCGTCTTCCCCTTCCCCATCCACTCCGGAGATACCACGCTGAGCAGGTGCAACTGGTCGCCTTCTTCACGCACCAGCATGTTGCGCAGCAACGTCCGGTACTCGGCGGCAAACCATCCATGCGGAGAGAGATTATCTTGAAAGTTGCGGTCGCCCCAGGGCAGAATCGCGAACTCAAACCCTGCATGCGTTGAACTGGTATGCAGCAATAAGGCGTAGAACTCCTTCAGCGCCTGTTCCTGGTCGCCACGAATTACCTCTGTCATCGTGTTCTTGATGGTCAGGTAATGGTGCAAAAACTCACCGTTGGCGTAGGTCATGATGCCCTCGGCATACTTGGCCTGCGTCGCGTTCAATGTTGCCGTCACAACCGGATCATGCGGGTCCAGGGTTGGCTCCGGGACCACCGCGAGCATATTGCCCCAATCAAATCCATCCTTCTGGCCGTCGAGTGCCGGCGGAATATAGCCATTGTTTTCGCTGGTTCGCTGGTCCAGCACTTTGAAGAATGCCTGGTGATAGTCGTCGTACTCGCGTTGCCAGTTAGACACAAGATCGGCATGGCCTGTCTCACTTGCCATGCCAATCGCCAGCATGAGCCCAGAAAGCGCAAGGAAGTTGTAGCCGGTCAGGTGGCCAGCGACAAACTCGTTATCGCGCACATCGCTCGCGGGCATGATGTGCAACGGATCGGCCGCGCGAGCCTGCTTCAGCCAGTCGACGGCTCGAGCAATCTGCGGCAAAGCCCACTCGGCAAATGCCTTGTCGCGGGTGATGCGATAGTGCTGCGAATACGCCCAGACCGCCTCACCCCATCCGTCATATTGCTGGCTCTGAGAGAGAAAGTTCCCGTTGTTTTTCTGCGATTTTGCAAAGAATTCCAGATCCTGTTTCGCGATCTCCGGGTAGCCGGTCACGTCGTAGCTGTGCACAATATCGGCGCAGTCGCGGAGAAAGAATTCGTGATAGTGCAGTTTGTTGACCGTCTGAATGTAATCGGGACCGATATGGTCACGAGCGATCAGGTCATACGCCAGGTTGGCGTAGAACGTGTCCTCGGGCTTTCGTTCCGGCAACGTAATCTGCATTCCCTGGGCCAGGATTCCATCCCAGAACAGTATTGCGAGAGGCTCAAAATGATCGAATCCTGCTTGCTCGATCGCCGCAATCGCAGCCTCATCGGAGTTGGGCACAAGCGGCATATTGAAGTCGAGCACCCACTCTTCACCCGCCTTGAGCATCCGTGAATACGTCACAATTCCAACCGGAACCGTCGGGCCCGCCCGAAGCTTTGACGGCTTGCTGACATCTTGTGGGTAGTTGTATTGCCCGTGAAGAGTGTAGCTGCGGTTGGCGTAACCGGAGGGAAACGAATAAAGCATGCGCCCATCGCGCAGGAAAGCATTTCCAGTGAAGCCGTAGATCCAGTCTGCGTTGAAACTCTCGCCAATCTGGCGATAGTTACCTGGGATCTTGCCCTCGCGAGGACGGTCAAAGCGGTTGTCGCCGTGTTCTGCACCGGTATTGTTGGGGGCGTCATAGCGAATGCCCGTGCCCAGGATCGCGCGCGTCGGCTGACCGCTTTCGTTCTTCATCGAGATCCGAATGAAGTTCACGGGGGGGGCCTTCCGATCAGGATCCAGCGGAAATGTGCATAACGTAAAGCGATAAGCAATGCCGTCGCGCTCAAACTCGTAGTGGAAGATCGGCAGGCGTCCCTGTTCCAGGATGCGAACCCGCACGTTTGTGGGCTCGAGTTCCGGCCCCGAGAAAAACATCAGCTCGCCGAAGCCGGTGCGCAAGTAGCCCTCGGGTGTAATTTCCGTCGCACCCTCTGCATCCATCATCCCCAGCTCGTCAGTAGGCTTTGAGAAATAGGAGAATGGCTGGTCAGGGCGGTCGATTGACGGCGAGACCATTTGGGCATCCATGCAAGTAACAGAGACAATCAATACCGACAGACAGGCTGCAGGAGGGATAAGCTTGCGGAAGTTCTTCATGAACGAAAAGACTAAATCATGCGCCCTGTTTCTGGTGATCTGCCGAAATCATCCTACGCCCGAACGAACCATCAGCTGCCGTGAAAGACCTGGCTTAGATTCGATCTACCCCAACCCGAGGCGTACCAAGCCGCCCAGTAGTAGGGATGGCGGTAGCGTGGATCGCCGATGAGGGATTTGCGTGCCGCTCTCAGAGCCTCGGGGACACTAAGGCCCTGGGCCAAGCCCGCGTAGAAACGGTCCATCATGGGAACAGCGGAAGCAGAGTCGATTTGCCAACGCGTCGCCACCACATCGGGAACGCCGACAGATGCCAACGCCGCCACGATATCGCCCATCCCGTGATTCCAACCCTCTTCTTTTTTCCCTGTCGAACAGGCCGAAAACACAGTGAGCAGCGCCGAAGAAGGCGGGTGCCGGCGCAGCAGCTCGCTATCCAACCACGGTCTGTCACTAACCGGGGAACCTTTCACAGAGGCCAGCAGCAACCTTGTTTCGCCATCCTCCTGGGTAGCATGTCCGGCGAAATGGACCGCCGTTGCCGTAGCGAGTCTCGCGGCCACTTGCTGCTCGGTGGCCTGGTTGGCCAGCAACACGTTTGGATCATCTTCGAAACGGGCTACCGCATGAGCCTCGCTCAACACTTCGGGCAGCAACTGGATGTCAGGCGTTCGCGAGGATGCAATCGAAGCTCCAACAATGAGTGCCTTTCCACTTGGCCTCGCTGCCGCGGAAATGTTGGACCGCGCATTGTGGTCGCCTCGCCGATCAAGCGCCAACGACGGAAGTTCCTCCAGGCTGAATTGCAATCCAAGCGAACCCGACGCATTCTCCACCGAAGGCCAGGGCAGGTTGGCGAGGAGGGGATCGGATTCGATAAATAACTGTGCAATTGGAAGTGCACTCGGGCTCGAATTGAGGAGGGGGTCTACCAGTTGCATGCCCACGCGGCGTGCATTGCTATCCACACTGTCCATTGAGGACGCGGGGGAACTGACCGCTTTTTCTAGTATCAGTGCATCTGCAAGTGCATCCTCCTTGCGGACAGGCATTAGGGTGAATGTAACACCCATGACGGTCACCTTGTAGAGAAGCAGTCTGTTCTCCAGGACGATCTGGCCTATGAGTTGATCTGGACCAAGCTGTGCGATCGCCTTCGAAATCCTGGGGAGCAAGCAATCCAGGCGCTTCTCCTGACAAACGGGCGGCAGATTTCCCAGGATCCGAAGCCTGTACCTTTCCCAGAGGGCCAATACTTCCTGGCCCGGACGACCTTGAGCGAGCCATACGCCGGCGAGCACGGCATAGAGTTCGCGATCCTGCTGCGCAAGAACAATACTGTCCTCGCCCGCCTTCCCTGCCAGCCGCTCTTCATCAAGAATCGCATTGCGCAGCAGCGGTTCTGCGATTTCAGGGTGGCCCTGGGCGAGATTCAACCGTCCGGAAGCCTCGGCGTAATCCCGACGGTGATAGGCGTTGTTTTCACCTCCCATGTGCCCCTGGGCAGAGTTGAGCATTCCTGCAGCTGCATTGAAATCATCGCGATCGAGGTAGAGGTTGGCCATGGCAATCTCATTTTCAGCCAGCAAGCCCTTTACGGCAGCCCCGCCGCCGTTCTGCGCCAGCTCTGCCTTTGCTTGCCGCATTTCATTCTCAGCTTCAGCGACGGCGCCAGCACGAAGCGCGGCAGCGGCAAGGTTGAGGCGTTCCGTCGGGATCAGTTGCCGGCTCCCTGTCATCTCGAGAACGTGCACAACTTCGCGCTGGATAAGCAGGGCATTTTGCACGCGAGGTGTGCCCTGCTCCACCTGCGCCAACCCCGAAAGAACGGCGTAAAGCCGGAAGGGCGGATAATCTCCCGAATAGAACCTTTGAACAGTCGGGAGATAAACACGCCACGCGGCTTCGGTGTCACCGCTATCCACAGCAGGCGAACCGAGCAAGTTTCTGGCTCGCAATTCGAGAAGCGTATATCCGGATGCGTGAGCGGAATCGATGGCGCGCAGGAATAACGGATTATTCTCCCCGGCTGTGCCGGGTGCGGGATCGCAAAGGGTGTCCTGCGTAAGTGAAAATATCTGAATCCAGGCAAACTCCGGGTCGCGTCCAAGCAGGGGATGGACAGCCGCATAACACCTTGCATGGTTGGAGCCGCGCTGCTCGGCGTAGGACAGTTCGAGCTGGGCCCGGTCTTCTCCCGCGCGATTGCCCAGCGCATGAAACAGCCGGGCGGCATGGGGCGCTCGCTGGCGGGCCGTGGGGTAATCTCCCTCGACGTCCGCGCCAATCGCCTGTGAAAGCAGGTGAGCGGCTTCAACAAAACTCAATTCATGGGGAGAAGAATCAGAAGGGAGAAGCCTGGCCAACCAGGAGTCGTGATGGGTTTGTTCAAGGGAAGCAGCGAGAGCGTGAAGCAGAGTCCGGGCTGACTGGCAAGCGTCGGGACAATCGAGATCGCCTGGGGATCCACGGGACCGATCCACAGGCATGGGAAAAGCCGCATTCAGCAACTGGGGCAGCATGGTGCTGGATAACTCTTCGTCGATTGCGCTCAGTGCGGCTGGATCTGCCGCCAGACTGCGCATCGCAGTCGGAGTGGCGAGATGCTGGTCCATCCGGCTTTGATGGGACTTCATCCGCTTCAGCTTTTCTTCCAATGCTTCCATGCGGCGACGGCCCTCGGCCTGCCAAAGCGGATCGCGCTCGAATTGCAGATAGCGGTTCCATGTCTCCACCGCATTCATCAACTGCCCGCGATCTTCCATCACCACAGCTTCATTGAAGAGAACCAGCGTGTCGTCCGGGGCAAGCTCATCTGCGCGGCGCAGGTATTCTAGAGCGGTGGCCCGATCATTTTCGCTGCCCGTTGCGGCGCCGCGCTGGAAGTAAGCAGCCGCATCGTCTACGAGCAAGCCCGATGTCACCGGTCCGGCGGCGATCAGGCGGTCAAGAATGTCGATGGCAGGATCGAACTTTTCTTCGAGAATATCCGCGCGCGCTTCCAGCTGCAGCCAGTGAGGGTCTGTAGGTGTCTTTTCAAGGTGGCGTTCAATCCTGGAGCGGGCATCCAGCAGTTCGGCCGATTCGCGCCCCGTCCCGCTGCCACGCAGGTGCACTTGCGGTGTCACACCGGCAAATCCGGCGCCTGGCATGCGCAAATCGAAAAGCCGGGAATGGGTGTAGGCCTCGGCAAGCAGGCGTTCCGGGGAATTGCCGAGACGCCACCAGCCAAGCAGCACGGCAGCCAGCAAAAATGCCGCGGCCAGCGCGGAACCAGTCCACAGGTAGATCGGGTTAGCTTTCTTTTGGCCTTGCCGGAGGGGCACAACCTTGAGCATGTCATTTGCCATGGAAGCCCCGGCCGAGGTGCGCGCAAGTCGTTCAGCCAGCTCGCTTTGCCACTCACCCGATGCACAGGCCAGGCCTGCTATTTCCGATGTTTCAAGAGGCGTTGCTTCTGCCGAGAGCGCGTGCTGTTCTATCAGCTCTTGCATCGCCATGGCCAAGGCGTCATCTTCAGGATGGTGCGGCGGGCCCGGGTTTAAGTCGTCTTTCATGTCTGCACTCTACTTAACGAGGATGGAAGCAATATTCCTTTAAAAAGCCGTTGCAGGCGCTAGCCAGGTGGCGGGAATTCCGCCAGTTTGGCCTGATCCACCTCTCCTCGCAGCCAAAGCGTCACCCTCCGTAATGCGCTCTCGACACCCTTGGCCGTCAATCCCCCGGCGGAGATGCCCGCAATCTCTTCGGCCGTAAATCCTTCGCGGTAATACAACCAGAAGAAGGCCCGATCACGCTCGCCAATCACATCGGGCGCCGCGCGAAGCCTCTCGTCCAACTGGGCCAGGAGGGCGGAACGCTGCATCTGCACCGCCGGATGCGCACTTGCGGCCGACCATTGCGTATCGCCGTCGACCAGGGGGGTGATGACTACTTTGCCGCCCCTTTTGGCGGAGTAAATGCGGCGGAAGTAGTCATTCGCCACGGAGGCGGAAACCAGCCGCAGCAGGCCGAAAAAGGAGTCATCGCCACGAGGCTCAAAATCTTTGAGAATGCGGCGTTCCTGCTCGCATAGCTTGAGAAAGACCTCTTGCACAATATCGTCTACGGTTGCGGGCGCGGGTGCTTTGAGCCACAGCCGGGAGATTCGCAATGCCACCAGGGAGGCAAGCGGCACGCAACGGCGCACAAACTCCCCCCATTCAGCAGCATCGGCAGAGTGGGAGCAGGCCTTGGCGAGATCGTTAACGGACGTTCCAGCTTCAACCATCTGTGGGACACCAGTTTATCTCAAGCCTCCGTCGGGAGTGACTTGTTTACAAATAAGGGAAGCGGGGCAGGTTGAATGGCATTTCTCTCAGGAGCTGATTTCGGATTGTGGCGCGACTGAAGACCGTGCGGAAAAGGTCGAGGTTTTGGTGAAATCGGCGGAAAACATACCTCAGGCGCCAAAGGCCGACCGATTCTGCCACCTTGATGCCAGGGATAAATCCCCGGGTTTCCGGATAAATCCCTGGCCTACCGCGAGGACGAGCTTTCCCGCAAGCTGTAAAGTCCTGCCTTGTCGCAAAGCCTTCCGAGGCCGGCGCCTGCAATGAGGGCAGTGGAAGGGTGCACATGCAGATGCACTCAATCGGACAGGCCAAGTGGCTTTCGTGCATCTGCATGTTCACTGATTTCGGAGTTTTTGGGGATTTCGCCAACGGCTCACAGCGGGGCATTTTAGCGTGTGCTAGTATCCCGGCAAGCGTTCAAACCATGTTTCTGAGGAACCCTGCATGGAATCGCACCTTCGCCCTCTCTCGCTTGGCGAAATCCTTGACCGAACGGCACTCCTGTACCGGACTAATTTTCAATTGTTCGCGGGGATTTCCGCCGTCTATGCGGGCCTTGTGATGGTGCTTAACATGCTGCTGATCGGCTTGAGCGCGCTGCTGACAGCAAAGCACGTGGCGACGGAGCTGCACTGGATGGTGCAGGTGTTCAGCGGGATCATCCTGCTGCTGACCTACATGGCGGGAGGCGTGGCAGTGGCCGCCAACAACCGGGCCGTCGCCTGGGTGCACATGGGCGAACCAGCCACCATCGGCAGCGCTTACCAGAGCATTCTGCCGCGGATCGGGCGTTATCTGTGGCTGATGTTCTTGAAGACCTTTTTTGCCGGCACTCCACTGATCGCGGTCTACGCGGGGTTTATCGGGGTAATCATTTACTTCCAGAACAAGGGTGTCATCCCGCAACCCGGCGCCAGCCCTCAAGCGGCAGCTTCGGCTCGTGGGCCGGAATTCCTGGTCTTCGGCGGGATTTCGTTGATCCTGCTGCTGCTGCTTTTTCCGGCGCTCGCCTACTGCATCCTGATGGGTCTGCGCTACGCGCTTGCGGTGCCCGCATGCGTCGTGGAGAATCTGCGCGCGCGCGCGGCGATCAAGCGCAGCATCGAGTTGAGCAAGTGGTCTCGCGGGCGAATCTTCATGCTGTGGCTGCTGGTAGCCATTGTTGAAGTGGGACTGCTGACCATTACCCAGATCTTTTTTGTGATTCCCGTCTTCAAGCATCACCAGCAGTTGCCTGTGGGCCTGCGCGTCCTACAGCAATTTGTAGCCTTTTTGACCAACTCGTTTGTGGGACCGATTCTGGCAACCGGGCTGACGCTCTTCTACTACGATCAGCGGGTGCGCAAAGAAGGATACGACATTGAATGGATGATGCAAGCCGCGGGCCTGACGGTGCCGCCGCCGGCAGGTCAAGTTGAATTGCTCCAAACTCCTGCGCCTCTCAATGGAGTCGCGCCCGCCGATGTTGCGCAGCCTCCTGCCGGTGAAGATCGAGGGGTGCACCCTCATGAGTGAATCGCTCTCCATGGTGAATCCGGCTCAAAGCGGCGCGCCGCGAATGGCCCCATCGTCGCTGGGCGAGATTCTCGACCGGACGGTCCAGTTGTATCGCACGCGTTTCATGCTTTACCTCGGGATTTCGCTGGTTCCGAGCGTGCTGGTGGTGGTCCCGCTGATTGTGTTTTTCCTGCTGCTTGCGTCGTTCGGACTATTCTCAGCAGCAAGTGCGCCGCCGCCAACCGCGGGAATCGTGGTGATTCTTGTTTTTGGCGCTCTGGGTCTGCTGGCATTGCCAATTCTGCTGGGAGCCATGGCACTGTCTGCTGCGGCGATGAACTATGCGGTTTCATGCGCTTACCTGGGCGAAAGAACGACGATTCGCGATGCCTACAAGACGGTATGGCGGCATGGGTGGCGTTACACATTGCTGCTTTTTCTTGAGGGTCTGATTGTCTATGCCGCACCCATCGCGGTATGGACGGCGCTGGTGGCAGTGTCAGCAATTGCCGCCGCGGTGGGGCAATCAGCAGGGCTGAACAGCTTGACCAGCGGAGTGCTTTTCTTTCTCGCTATCTTTCTGGTGATTACCGGCCTGGTTGCTTACGTGATCTGGATGCTGCTGCGGCTTTGCCTCGCGTTCCCGGCGTGTGTTGTGGAACAGATTTCGGCAACGGCTGCTCTGAAGCGCGGTTCTGCACTGAGCAAGGGCACCAAGGGGCGCATCTTTCTGCTCTATCTTCTGGGGCTGGCGTTGAATTGGCTGGTCTCAATGGGAATCACAGTGCCGCTAACACTGGTGATGGCACAGATTCCAAATTCCGGCAGCGCTAAAAACGCGGCTGCAGCCGGAACTGCGACAATCCTGATCATCTACGGCACCGGCTTTATTGTTCAGGCACTGATCAAGCCCATATACGGAATCGCCTTGACCCTCTTCTATTACGACCAGCGTATTCGCCAGGAGGGTTTCGACATTGAGTGGATGATGCAGCGCGCGGGGATGGTGGTTCCCGCGGTGACCGCGTCAGCAGCTCAGCAGCCTCTTCAAACGGAACCTTCCAGGCAAATCCCGTCAACGGCAGAAGGAGAAGTGAAATGAACGAAGTCACGCACCCTTGGGCAGTTCCATGGCCGCCGCCCGGACCCATGACCTTTGGCCAGATTCTGGACCGCACCTACAAAGTGGCGCGGGCGAACCTGAAGCTGTTTCTTGGCATTGCGTCGGTGCCTTCCTCGGCAATTTTTGTGGTAGTCGCCGCCGTTCTTGCATGCATGATCCCCATCCTCGGTCCGCAAATCGCTGCCGCAAAAGCAGGCGCAGCGCAAGGCACTGCCGCCGTCCCACCCACATTTTCCATCTATCTCATCGGGGGCCTCTTCCTGATTATTTACCCAATCATGTTTGCCGTGTACGCGCTCTACATGCCTGCGGCAAGCTATGCCGCGACGAAAGCAGATATGGGTATCAAGATTACATTCGGCGAATCGTATGGCGTGGCTGCGCGTCACTTCTGGCGCTACCTATGGCTCATGATCCTGCCCGGTTTGTTTGTGATTGTGCCGATGGCTTTTATTGGCGGAGCGGTGGCTGCGGGTGCGGTATTGATGGGCCGCGCAGCTGGCGGCACCGGCTCGATGGCCATGTTTTTTCTGGTCCCGCTGATGGTGCTGCTCTACATATGCTTCATGGTCTACGCCGTCATGCTGATGCTGAGGTTTGCCGTTGCGTTTCCGGCAGCGGTGGCCGAGGATTTGACGGCATGGGGCGCGCTGAAGCGCAGCGGCAAGCTCACCGATGGAGCGAAGGGACGGATCTTTCTGGTGATGCTGGTGGTTTATGCCGTGATGTATGCCTTCAACCTGGTGGTCATGCTGGCGCTGATGGTGGTGGGGGCGCTGGGTGCAGCTGCGGCACTGATGGCTCACGTGGCAGAGGGCTCGGCTGCCTTCTACATCCTGATTGCCCTGGCTGCGCTTGCTTATGTGCTGATGGTGGTGGCAACGGCGATGGTTTCTTACGTGGGCCTGACCACCGCGCTTGCGGTTCTGTACCACGACCAGAAGCTGCGCAAGGATGGTCTGGCGGCTGCGGGACTGGTGGTGGGAGGGGCGGTATGACAGAAGCTATGCGCCCCCTGAACATGGGTGGAATTCTTGACCGCGCGATTCAGGTGTATCGGGAAAAGTTTTCACTTTTTGCCGGCCTCGCGGTCGCCCCAGGTCTGACGCAAATGGCCGTCGGGCTTGCGGCTGTGCATCCTCAAACCACGACCGATCCTTCCGGCGGACACATCGCCCTGCAGATCGCCAGCTACCTTTGCTCGTTCGTTTTTACGATCATGAATCTCTTCATGCAGGCAATCGCCATCGCGGCGATGTGCCTGGCAGCTTCAGAGACATTGCATGGAAAGCCGATCGCGATTCGCACCGCGTTTGGCGCATTTACCCCCAGGGCCGGCCGTTTGGTGGGGCTTGAATTTCTGCAGGGGTTTTATGCGGGATGGCCGATCATCATTGTGGCCATCATTGCCGGTGTGATTGCAGCAGCGGCCAGTTCGCCCTACCTGATGGTGCCAATCCTGCTGGTCGGCGCGATTCCATGCGTGGCGCTGTACGTCCGGTGCGCGCTGGCGTTTCCCGTATGCGCCATTGAGGATCTTCCGGCGACCACGGCATTTGGGCGCGGCGTAAACCTGAGTGAGGGCGGGCGATGGAGAATCTGCGGCGGCATTTTCTTTCCGATGGTAGCCGCAGTCGGTTTTACAGTGGGATGGAGCTTTCTGATCGAGTTTCTGCAGAAAGCCAGCCCCACGCTGGGCGGCAACCCGCTGGCTGTGGCTGGGCTGACGGGCATTGTTACCTTTGTGGCGGACCTGATCTTTCTTCCCATCAGCGCCATCGTGCTCACTGTACTCTACTATGATCAGCGCATACGGCGCGAAGGGTATGACATCGAGCGGATGATGGACGACGCAGGATTGATGACCGCCGCGCCTCCGCTGGCCGGAGACAGCCCAGCCGCGTCGGGAGCGGGAGAAACCCAGTAGTGATGCGGAGAGCCCTTGTTTGCCTGGCTGTGCTTGCCGCGTTTCAGGCGGCCAGACAGTGCCGTGCCGACATCCCCGCGGCGGCATCGACAGCTCATTGGCACGATTCCTCGATGGCGGAATACCGCGATCACCTCACGGCGCTGACAGCGATTGTTGAGGCTTGCGAAAAAGGGAGAGATGCGAAGACCTGCGACTCCGCACAGGTGGGACAGGACGACCGGGTTCCGGTTGCCGACATGAATGGAGAGCGCCGCCTCGTGCGTTACGGCTGGTTGCGCGTGCTTTTGTCGCAGGCACAAGAGAAAGACAGGTCGCCGGACAAGGCGGCCGCGAAACCTGGAGACAAGCTCGCGCAGAACGATGAGGATGCAGCCCCACAGGCGGACCCCAACCAGCTTCCGCCGCCGACTACGAGTGCGTTGTTGACCGATGCTGAGAAGCGGCTGGCTCACGACGCGGCACAGATCGATGCAGCAGCCATTCCCGCCGCCGAGCACACGCAGGAGCGCGCGGCGATGAAGCAGGTGCTGGCGGGGCGCGACTTTCGAAACCTGCAAGAGAACTCGCTGCGGGATACGTTGATGGAAAAGCTGGGAGGCTGGCTGAACCGAATCCTCTCGGGCATTTCGCGCGTGACTTCAAGCTCAATTTGGATTGGCCGCGTGATCTTTTGGGGATTCATTCTGGCTGTCTGCGTGGCCCTGGTGTGGGGCCTGTTGCAACTTGAGCGGCGCTGGCGCATTCGGCTGATCCCGGATGGGGACGCACCTTCCCCTGGAGCTGCCTCAGCACGCGACTGGCAACTTTGGCTTGACGATGCTCGGCAGGCCGCTGCCGCCGGACTCTGGCGTGAAGCGATCCACTATGTCTACTGGGCTTCGATCTCGCGGCTCGAGTCGCGCCGCCTGTGGCCTGCCGACCGCGCCCGCACGCCGCGCGAATACCTGGCGCTGGTGGCGCCGGAAGATCCGCGTCAGCCGGGCCTGGCCGCGTTGACCGGCAGCTTTGAGCGTTTCTGGTACGGCGGGCGTTCTGCCGCACAAAGCGACTACGTGAGAGCTGAAAATCTTGCTGCGGCTTTGATTGCCAACAGCGGGCCGCCGGTACCGGAAGGTGGCGCGGCGCAATGACCTTCCTCTCCTCGCTCGACGACAAGGATCGTCGCTTGATGATGTGGTGCATGGGCCTTGCCCTGGGGCTGGCGGCGCTGACCGCCTTCCTGCTTCCCGGCGACGACAGCAACGACAACCCCATGCCCTCGACCTATCTTGCCGGCCGACACGGCGCGCGCGCAGCTTATGAAACCCTTGAGATGTCGGGGTACCAGGTGGAGCGGTGGGAGCGGCCCCTGAATGAGTTGGCTGCCACCGCCGACGCGAGCACGGTGGTGATTTTTGCGCAGCCCTTCACCCGCGAAAAGTCGGACATCGATGCGGTACGCACCATTCTTGACCGCGGGGGACGAGTGCTGGCCACTGGGTTCTGGGGCGGATTGATCCTGCCTCAGGACGCCAGCGGCACGACTGCGGAATTCAACTTCTCCGCCTGCAAGCTCGATCCTGAAGGGCTGGATTCGCTAGCCGATTCCGGAGAGGTTTGGATGGTTCCACAGGCAACTTGGCATCTGGGCAATCCTGCCCAGCGCGTGCAATACAGTTGCGCTGGAGAACCGGCCGTGGTGGAGTACGACTGGAACAAGGGTCACGTTGTGTGGTGGGCGAATTCAACTCCGCTTGAGAACGGATCGCTGGCGCGTGCGAACGATCTGGACCTGTTTCTGAATTCGCTGGGACCACGCGACGGCCACCATTTTTATTGGGACGAGTCCCTGCATGGCGAGGTGCGCTCCGTTTGGAGCTACGCCACAGGGCCGTCACTGACGATGCTATGGATTGGGCTTCCACTGCTGGGGTTGCTGGTGGTGTTCAGCTTCAGCCGTAGAAGCGGCCCGGTGCGCGATCTTGCACCGGCGGAACGGACAACACCAATCGAATTCCTTGAAGCGCTCGGCTCGTTGTATCGCAACGCCGGCGCAGCAACGACGGTGCTATCGATTGCGTGGGAGCGGTTTCGCCGCAACGCTTTGCGGCTTTGCGGCTTGCGCGGAAGCAAGATGAGCGCCGCTGAACTGGCATTAGCCATTCGTCGACGCTTTCCGAATTCAGACCCCGGCCTGGAAGCTGATCTTGCCGCATGCGAAGATGCAGCATGGAGCGACACCATCAGCCCACGTGCGGCACTGAAGCTGCTGCAAACCTTGCATGGGCACAGGCAAAAACTCAGTACCGCCCAAATGGCAAGCGTGCTATCGGCAACCCCAGGGAACACTCACTTCAAACAGCATGAAAGGGCTTCATGAGCCAGGAACCGAATCGAGATTCGCTACCAGAACCCACTCAACCGCAGCAGCCAGACCCGCAACCGAGCCATTTGCGGGCAACCAGCGAGCTGATTGCCCATGCACGCAAGCAACTGGGCCAGGTGATCGCCGGGCAGGACAGGCCTGTCGAAGAAGTTCTGATCGCGGTGTTGTGCCAGGGGCATGCTCTGCTTGAGGGGGTGCCGGGCATTGCGAAGACGCTGATTGTGAAAGCCCTGGGGCGGCTGCTGGGCCTGGGCTTTCAGCGGGTGCAGGCCACGCCTGACCTGATGCCGGCCGACATTCTGGGCACCACAATTTTGCGCGGCGGCACAGGTTCTGACGCAGGAACATTCAGCTTCCACGCCGGTCCGGTCTTTACCGACCTGCTGCTGGTGGACGAGATCAACCGCATGCCTCCGCGCACGCAAGCCGCGCTGCTGGAGTGCATGGAAGAGCGCCAGGTAACCAGCGACGGCGTTCGACGCCCTTTGCCTGCCTGGTTTACGGTGTTTGCCACCCAGAATCCAGTCGATTTCGAAGGCACCTATCCTTTGCCCGAGGCGCAACTGGACAGGTTTCTGCTCAAGATTCACCTGGACTATCCCACGGAAACAGAGGAGTTGCAGATTCTGCAACGGCACCATGCCAGCACCGGAGCCGGCCTGCTGGACGACGCCCAGATCACCCCCCTCCCCAGCGACATGCTGGCCGCAGCCCGCGCTGAAGTTCGGGCCATCCGCATTGAGCCGGAGTTGTATGGGTACATCCTGTCTCTGGCGCGGCGAACACGCGAGTGGCCCACGCTGCTGCTGGGCGCAAGCCCACGTGCTGCGCTGAGCCTGATGCGCGTTGCCCAGGCCGCAGCCGCATTCGACGGCCGCGACTACCTTGTTCCCGACGATGTGAAGCGAGCCGTGCAGCCGGTGCTGCGGCATCGCGTGATGCTGAAGCCTGAGGCGGAGTTAGAGGGCTTTGACGCGGATCGGGTGCTCTCAGATGTGATGGCGGCGGTGCCGGTTCCCAGGCAATGATCTCGTCCTCGCTCCATCCCGGCCCGGTGAAGGCGGTGTGCGAAGCCCGCAGGCGCTGGAGTTTTGGGCTGACACCGCGGACCATTGGCCTCTTGACCATTGGCTTTCTGTGGCTCATTCCCGCCTTTTGGAATGACCGGCTGGCCTTTGTCATGATTGCCTGGGATGGGCTGATTCTGCTGGCCGCTCTGCTGGATGGGTTACGACTGCCGGGTGCGAATCAACTGACTGTTTCCCGCTCCTGGTCGAATGCTCCCGCGCTGGACAGCCAGACGGAGGTTGAGCTCACGGTTGAGAACCGCGGCGGTGTGATTGTGGAGTGCCGTCTGCTGGACGATCTGCCGCCCGCGCTGATTGACCAGCCCGCTACGCATGTCTTGACCGCGTTCCCGCGTGTGCTGGCGAATCTGCGCTACAGGGTTGAACCGCAAGAACGGGGCGATTGTGAAACCGGTTGGCTTTATATCCGCTATCGATCGGGACTTGGACTCACCGAGCGTTGGGCCAAGGCGCCGCTGACGCAGAAAATTCGGGTGTATCCCGCGTTGAGGACGGGCGAGGAACAGCAGATCTACCTGGCCCGCAGCCGTCAGATCGATCTGCAACTTCGCCGTGCACAACAACGAGGCATTGGCCGCGACTTTGAGAGCCTGCGCGAATACCGCGAGGGCGATGACCTGCGCGATATCTGCTGGACGGCCACCGCACGGCGGGGCAACCTGGTGACTCGCCAGTACCAGACGGAGCGCAGCCAGCCGGTGTGGATCGTGCTGGATTGCGGACGACTGATGCGATCGCGGGTTGAACTTGTGGCTGCCGGCAAATCGATGCTACCGGCACGTGAAAAGGCCAGTCACCTCCACTCGAAACTGGATCACGCCTGCACGACAGCAGTAGCGCTGGCACAGCTTGCACTTTTTTCAGGCGATCGCGTGGGCTTGCTCGCGTATGGCCAAAACATTCAGCAGCGCCTGCTGCCTGGGCGCGGGGCAGCTCATCTGCGCCAGTTGATTGAATCGCTTGCGCAGGTCCGAGCCGAAACCGGCGAGGCAGACCATTTGAGAGCCACAGCCGCGCTGAACCGCCTGCAGCCCCGGCGCTCCCTCATCTTATGGGTGACCGACCTGGCAGAGAGCGCCATGCGTCCTGAGGTCATTGACGGCGCGCTACAGCTGTTGCGCCGTCATGTGCTGCTGTTTGTAGCAATGGCTCAGCCTGAAGTAGACGAGATTGCCCAGGCACGTCCCAACACTGTTGAGCAGATGTTTCGCTCCGCAGCAGCCCAGGAGATGGCGGGGCGGCGCGAGCTGCTGTTGGCGCGGCTGCACGAGCAGGGGGCGTTGACGCTCGACTCAGACCCTGAGCATCTAACGTCGTCCGTGTTGAACAACTACCTGATGGTGAAAGAACGGGCAATGGTGTAGCTGGGCAAGAAGTGCAGGCAGCTGGTCAGATTGCGAAGGAGACTCCCTCAGGGGCTGAAGCCCACGTTGATTCTGCTGCATCTTCGGCACGACTGAAGTCGTGCCCTGTTACAGAACGGCAGATTGCCCCACTCTTCGCCGGAAAAGCGGCGGATTGCAAGAGCTTGCGTGAATCCCAGCGCCCGTTTTGCGCATCCTGTTGTTTGGAGACCATCCCGCCGCTCTGAAATAATGATTGCAGTGAATCGAGCCCACAATCCTATCGCTCCAACCGCAGCGTGCGCAGCACTGCTCGCCGTGGCTTGCGCGGCAGCGGCGGCGCAGTCGCCTAATCCCAGTTCGTCTCAGAATCCCTTCTTTGGCAGCGTCACCGCTCACTCCGTAAGTGGCGATGTCATGAAGCTCTCGCTCGACGAAGCGGTAAGCATGGGGCTCAAGAATAATCTTGGGCTTAAGGAAGCGGAGGCCAGCGAGCGAGCGATCCAGGGGCAGGAGAATCAGGCCATCCAGCAGTTCTTGCCCACCATCACGCTGACCGGCGACACGGGCGTTTACCAGCACAACCTTGCGGCGTTGGGGTTTGGTCCGGGAGTCATTGGCCAGTTTGCCAAGCTGTTTCCAAGCGGGGGCATGCCCATCGCATTCCCCGAGATCACAAAAGACGACTTGACCGAGGGCCAGATTCATTACCGCCAGACACTCTTCTCAAGCCCGGTGATTGCGGGATTGAAGGCGGCGGGAGCGGCAGGCAGGGTGGCATATTTCGCCAAGATGTCGGCGCGTGGCGAGGTTGTGCAACAAGTAGCGGCTGCGTATCTGCACGCCATTGCCGCAGCCAGCGAAGTAGATAACGCCAAGGCGCTGGAAGCAGCCGACCAGGTGCTTTTCAGTCAAGCTCACGATGCGCACGTGGCGGGTACGGTGGCCAACCTGGATGAGTTACGCGCGCGAGTTCAGCTGCAGGCACAGCAACAGATCGTCATTGCAGACGAAAATGCGGTCGAGAAAGATCTGATCCTTCTGAAGCGGGAGATCGGCGTCGACCCCGGACAAAAGATTGTGCTGACTGACCCGGCGCCTTACAGCGATCTCGCGGTGCAGACAGCTGAAGAGGTGCGGGCGACAGCATACGCCAACCGCCAGGATTACCAGAACCTCAGAAATCAGCTTGACCTTTACAAGGCCATTCGCACGGCGTATCGCGGGCAGCGGCTGCCGAGCCTAAGCTTCAGCGGCTACTACGGCGTGAGCGATGTATCCGGCGTCGGAACACACGGCAACTTTGTGGCGCAGGGTACGCTCACAATCCCGCTGTTCCGCGAAAGCAAACTACGCGGCGATACCGATTCGGCACAGGCGCAGCTTACAGCGGTCGATGCTCAACTGACAGACCTTCGCGACCACATCGATCAGCAAGTGCGCTCGGCGCTGCTGGATGTTGACGCAACTTCAAAGCTGGTTGCTGTTGCTCGTTCCAACGTTGATCTTGCCACGCGAGCTTTGAGCGACGAAACCGACCGCGTGAACGCCGGCGTCGATGACAATCTGCCGCTGGTGAATGCGCAAGCCACGCTGGCCGCGGCGCAGAGCACTCTGGTGGAGAGCCTTTACCAGTACAACCTCTCGAAGCTGGCGCTCGCACGCGCCTCCGGCGTTCTGGAGACTCAGTACCGGGTGTACCTGGGGCGGTGATGGCAGGTCAGGGTGGGAAGACTTCGCTCCGCGGCAGGAGCGGGCGCCTTTCAATTTAAGATCGGACCTCTTCAAGCTGGATCGGGAGCTGATCAGACCGCGCCGCGAGTTAGTCCTGTGATTGAACCAGCTTTTATCGTATTCGTGTTACCTTGAGCGTAACCTTAGATCAGAGGCATCCAAGCTGCATGGCAAGAAAGCTCAGGATCAAATACTACGTGGAGCCGGATGCGGCTGCGCTGGCCCGCCGCGCGGCGCAATACTTTATCGAGATGACAGAAGAGGCCGTGGCGGCCCGCGGCCGCGCGCGCATCGCCATCAGCGGCGGGTCCACGCCGAAGGCCGCTTTCCAATTGCTGGCCAATCCCAACCAGCCGTTTCGTTCGCGCATGCCGTGGGAATCTCTGGACCTCTATTGGGTTGACGAGCGGTGTGTGCCCCCCGACGCCGCCGACAGCAATTATCGTATGACGCGGGAGGCGTTGCTCGACCATGTGCCGCTTC
>Ga0181535_10001087_pt1 | contig 36756 bp, 33 predicted proteins | sample PEATcosm2014_Bin_44_FD_119774 | JGI IMG/M metagenome (GOLD analysis project Ga0181535, IMG submission 119774) | Peatland microbial communities from MTU Mesocosm Facility, Houghton, MI, USA - PEATcosm2014_Bin17_30_metaG | ecosystem: Environmental > Terrestrial > Soil > Wetlands > Peat | place... | reverse complement strand
TTCCGCTCCTTCGACCGGTCTGGCCCAGCTACTCTTCCTCGAACATGGCCTTGAAGCCTCGATAGTTCAGGATCCTCACCGATCGGAATGGATCGAGCGCAAGAAGATCGGCATCGCCCGAAACAAGAACGACGGCTTTCGCCTCTACAGCGATCTCAAGGAGGTAATCATCGTTTGGATCTCGACATGCCTTAATTCGTCGCTTCGGCGCAACGAGCTTCGCCTTGCGATGCAAGAATCGGCGCATAACCGCGAGTCTTTCGGGGCCAATTTGTTTTTTGATCTTCGGTCGAGACAACACATTTTCGATTTCGGCTATCTGCCGCTCATCGGTTAGGACCTCGACCTTGCCACTTTCGATCAGGCCGAGAAGATCGGCGGTCTTTTTCCCGAATAGGAAGCTGATCCAGAGATTGGTATCAATTACCGCGCGCACGAGCAGCTCGGGCCTTTCTGACTGCCTTCACCTCCGCGGTGATCTCTTCCATGGTTATCGGTGCATCCTTGAGCTCGCGTTGGACACGCCGCATCTCGTCGAAAAGCGTCTGGTCATCGAGGTAGCGGGCAAGCGCCTGCTTCTCCTTCTTCGGGAGTCTGTCGACGAGGTTCTTGATCTGCGTAAACTCAAGATCGAGCTGAACCGTCATTTCCATTCCCTCTCTTCATTATAGTATACCAAATCGGGCACTGAAGGCGCATCTCCTTTTGTCCGCCTCTCCCGATTCTTCTTCTCCTTCTGAGGCCTTCCCAGCGGAGCTCCCCGCGGGCAAGCGCCGACCCGGGGGGCCTTACTGACCCGGCAATAAGACAGTTGTCGTGAACATCGAAAATGGACCGCATGGCTATGTCCATTTTCGATGCGATGACAGCTATTCAATTGCCGGGTCGCTAAGGAGACGAAGTTCGTCTTTATACAGTACTATGCGGCATGCAAGACTGCATATTCTGCAAGATCGTTCGCGGAGAGATTCCCTCCCGCAAGGTCTACGAGGACGAGGAATTCCTGGCCTTCCACGACCTCAGGCCCCAGGCTCCGGTGCACTTCCTGGTCGTTCCCAAGAAACATATCGCGAACCTGATGGAGCTCGCGCCCGACGACGGCGCCCTCGTCGGGCGCATGGTCTACAAGGCCCAGGGACTCGCGAAGGAGCTGGGATGCGCCGAGAAGGGAGCGCGTTTCGTCTTCAACTGCAAGGACGACGGGGGGCAGACCGTGGACCACGTCCACCTCCACGTCCTGGGCGGCCGCGCCCTCTCCTGGCCGCCGGGCTGATCTTGGAGGAGGCCCGCGCCCAGGCGGGCGGCGCCGTCAGAAGAGCCCGAGCTGCGGGTCGCGAGGCCTGCGCGGAGACGAGTCCATCAGGGGCACGAGCTCTTCGATCCGCGCGAGGAAGCGGCTGGGCGGCAGCTCGAGCTTCCGTCCGCGGAAGCTCCGCGAGCGGGCCCAGGAGAGGTGGAGGCCGACGCGGGCTCGGGTCATGGCCACGTACAGGATCCGGCGCTCTTCCTCTATCCTCTCCGCCAGGCGCGCGCCTTCCTCCCCGTCGCCGCTCTCGAAGAGCGTGAAGGGAAGCAGTCCTTCCTCCAACCCGGCAACGAAGACCTGGTCGAACTCGAGGCCTTTGGCGGCGTGGATCGTCATGAGGGCCACGCGCTCCGTCCGCGCCTCGTAGCCGTCCTGGGGGCTTCCCAGCGCGAGCGCGTCCAGGAAGGAGGCCAGGTCCCGAAACGATGCCGCGAAGGCGGCGAGGCGCTCCGCCGGGCCTTCGGGATCGGCGATCGAATCCGATGCCCCGTCCTTTCCCGCAAGGAGTCCGATCGCCCAGGCCACCGCGTCCGAGGGCGCTAGATCGGGGCGGTCTTCGCGGAGCGTAGCCAGGATCGATCTCGCCGGCTCCTCGTCCCACCAGGGCCTCTCTCCGATGAGTCTGTACGGTATGCCGTGGTCGAGGAGGGCCTTCTCTATGGGCGGGGCGAGGGCCGCGGCGCGGACGAGAATGGCGCATTCCCCGAGGCTCCGCAGCTCGGGCGCCTGCGCGTCGGCGACTCCCGAATCGATGGCGAAGAAGCGCGTGCCGCCTATGAGCCGGTCTATTTCGCGCGCTATGCCTTCGGCTTCGGACTTGTCCGTCGGGAACTCGGCGCGCTCGAGGGCCGCCGCGGTGCCCGTGCCCTCGAGCGCCGAGTCCACCAGGCGGCCCGCGGCGCCGATGATGGAGGGGGCGCAGCGGAAGCTCTTGACCAGGCGGCATACCGCGGCGCCGGGGTAATCCGCGAGGAAGCGATCGATGAAGCGGCGGTCGGAGCCGCGGAAGCCGTAGATCGATTGATTCGGGTCGCCGATGACGCAGAGCTCGGAGTCTCCCGCAGGGACGAGGATCCGGAGGAGCGCATACTGGCCGAAGTCGATGTCCTGGTACTCGTCCACGAAGACGGCCCGGTAGCGGTCGCGATAGTCCGCGAGGATCCCCGACCGCGCCGAAAGGAGCCTCACCGTCCCGGCGACGAGGTCGCCGAAGTCGAGGGCGCCCGCCCTCTTGAGCCCGTCGCGGTAGGCGACGTAGCCTGCGTCCGATTCATCGTCGAAGGGCGGCAGGCCGAGCTCGGTGGCCAATTCGGACAGTCCTTCCGGGGCGCCGGGCCCGAGCCGAGGCGCGGACTCGCCCGGCCGGAGGAGGAAGCGCTTGCGCTCCTCTATGTACGAGCCGACTTTCCGCGCCGCCGCGCTGCCCGCGATCTTCTCGAGCATCGAGCGACGCTCTTCTTCGCCGAGTATCCGAAAATCGGCGGTCAGCGAGGCCTCGGCGGAGCGTTCTCGCAGGACCGAAAGGCAGAAGGAATGGAAAGTCGCGGCCGTCACCGCCCGGGCCATTTTCTCGCCGAGGCTCCGGCCTAGGCGTTCGCGAAGCTCCCCGGCCGCCTTGTTCGTGAAAGTGAGGGCCAGGATAGCCCGAGGCTCGAGCCCGTCCCGGACGAGCCGGGCTATGCGGAGGGCCAGCACCGCGGTCTTGCCCGTGCCCGGCCCCGCGACGACGAGGGCGGGTCCGAGCGGGCGATTCACGGCCGCTTCCTGCGCGGGATCGAGCTCGAGGGCTCTCGCCTCCTCCTTCGGTCTCCGGGCCTCGCCTTCGGCGGCTTTTGCGCGCGATCGGCCGGCGACGCTCCGAGCTTTGCGCGGAGCCGGGCCGACCGCGGAAGAAGACGGGGCTTGGTCCTGGTCGCCGAAGAGTCCCGACTCGGCCTTGATCTCGATGCGCTCGCCCGGGGCGAAGGCCCGGATCGAGCCGTACTCGCCGTCGTAGCCCGGCTCTATCGAGACCCGCCCCGCGCGCATGCGGCCGATCGCCTTGGCCAGGAGCTCGCCCGAGACGCCGCGGCAGCGCAGAGCCTCGATGTCCGCGTCGGAGCGGTCGGCCAGGAGGGCGAGCTCGCTCCCGGCGGCCTCGACGAGACCGCGGTAGGCTTCGGCAACCTTCTTCGATCCCGGGCCGGTGCCGATGAGTTCCGCGAGGATCTCGGGAAGGGGAATGAGGGAGCTGTAGGGCCTGCGGTTCGTGCCCGCGGAATCCTCCGGGCAGGGCGCCGTCTCGTCCACCGGTCGGTCGGCGAGCTCGGTCACGCGGCGTAGGACGCCGGGCGTGAGGGGAGACCCGCAGACCGGGCAGAGTCGGCCCAGTCTCGCGCTCTCCTCGGGCGATAGGACGACGCCGCAGCCGCGGTGGCCGTCATAGTGGTATTTCCCCTCCTGGGGGAAGAATTCCGTCGTCCCCAGTATCCTGCCCCGCGGACCTCCCCCGGCGAGGGCCTGGGCTAGCCCCGTGTAGGAATCCTCCATCTCGAATATGGTCGACTCGCGGCCGAGCTTTTCCGGAGAGTGCGCGTCGGAGTTCGATACGATCGAGAGACGGTCGAGCGAGCTCACCGCCCAGTTCATGGGAGGGTTGGAAGAAAGCCCCGTCTCGAGGGCGCCGATGCACGGCGCCAGGTCCCTGTAGCACTCGTCGATGGAGTCGAAGCCGGAGCGCGCGCCGAGGACCGAGAACCAGGGCGTCCAGATGTGGGCGGGCACGAGGATGGAGCGATCGTCAGCCTCGAGGAGGATGGCGAGGAGCTCCCGCGAGTCGAGGCCGAGGATGGGGCGACCGTCGGAAGAGATGTTGCCGATCCGCTCCAGCCTGGCCTGGAAGGCAGCGGCCGCCTCGAAGTCCGGCAATATGACGATATGGTGAACCTTGCGCGTCCGGCCTTCGCGGCTGTAGATCGTGCTGATCTCGCCCGTGAGGACGAAGCGCGGAGCCGCCTCGCGCCCGGCTCCATCCCGCATCGCGGGATGGAGCCGAGGGTCCGGCAGCCCCTCCGCGAGCGCCTCCCCCGAATCGAACTCGCGCCGCGGCCCGTCCTTGAGTCCGTACAAACCTTCCCCTACGGGCTCGAGCTTTTCCCGCAGCTCGGCGAGCCAGGCAGGATGCGTGCAATCCCCCGTGCCGACGAGGCCGATACCCTTGATGCGGGCCCATCGCTCGAGCTGGGGCGGAGTGAGCTTGGGGCTCGTGGCGCGCGAGTAGTGGGAGTGAATGTGTAGGTCGGCGACGATGCGCATGGAGTTACCCGATCGTCCGATCGGCGATCAGCGCGGCCAGGAGCCGCGCCAGCTCGGCGTAGCTCGCGGCCTCGAGGACGGGAGCCGCGGGGTCGGCCGAGCGGAGGGCGAACATCGGCCCGCCCTCTCCCTCCGCGATGGAGACGCTGCCCAGCGTCACGAGCCCGCGCCCCCCGCCCGAAACGACCAGGCCGAGTCGCTCCGCGAGCCGCGCTGCCCAGGACTTCGAGACTCCCTCGGGGCCCTCGAGCCCGATGGCATAGGGCTCGTCCTCTTCGATCGAGCGGAAGGCGCCCGAGACCAGGTCGAAGCGGAAGCCTTCGCCGTCGAAGGCCCTCCCCATCGCGCCCGAGGTCGCGAGGTCCTCGGGCGCTCCCGCCTTGAAGCGGTGATTCGTGTCCATGAGCCAGAGGATGCCGGCATAGCGGAGGGCATGGTCGATGTCGTGGGTCGAGAGTACGACCGCCTTGCCCGAGGAGCGGGCGATGTCGCGAAGTATATGGAAGATCTCGACCCTGGCAGGCGCATCGAGGAAGGCCGTGGGCTCGTCGAGGACGAGGAGGGGGCAGTCCTGGGCGATGGCTCGCGCTATGAGGGCCTTCTGGCGCTCCCCGTCGGAGAGCTCCGCGAGGCGGCGGCCGACGAGGCTCCCCAGACCGACGGCGCCGATGGCACCCTCCACCGCGGCGAGGTCGCGCTCGCCCAGGCGATTGCGGGCGCCGGTGTAGGGATAGCGCCCGAAGGCGACGATGTCGAAGACGGTGAAATAGCCCGGGTCGAAGCGGTCGGTGAAGACGCAGGCCGCCCGCCTCGATCGCTCTTCGACGGAAAGCCGACCGATCTCGTCCCCGCAGAGCGCCACCTCGCCGCGCAGCGGGGCTTGATGCCCGGCGAGGGTCCGGAGAAGAGTCGACTTTCCCGAGCCGTTCGGGCCGACCAGGGCGGCGAAGTCGCCCGCCCCGAGCTCGAGGTCGATGCCGGAGGCGAGCTGCCTCTCCACGCGCGCCCGCCAGCCGATGGCGAGGCCTCTCGCGGTCAGGAAGGCGGAACCCGAGGCGCTGCTCGTCACCGCGCTCCCCCTCGTTCCCCGGAACCCCGGAGGAAGAGGCTCAGGATGATCGGGGCCCCGATGAGGGCGAGGAGGGGATTGATCGGGAGGACTGAGCCTCCGCCCGGCGCCTGGGACGCGATGTCGGCGGCGAGGGCGAAGATCGATCCGAGGAGGGCCGCGCCGGGGAGGAGGACGGCGTGGTCGCTCGAGCGGAAGGCCCGGCGCGCCGCCTGGGGCGCGGCTATGCCCAGGAAGGCGATGGGCCCGCAGAAGGCCGTCGCGGCGCCCGCGAGGAGGGAGGCGGCCAGGAGTGCCCGGGTCCTGGCGCCCTTGACCCTGACCCCGAGGGATTCCGCGAAGCGCTCGCCCATGAGGAGGGCGTTGAGCGCCTTCGAGCATCGCGCGGCGAGGGCGAATCCGAGCGCGGCGGCGGCGTATAGGACGGGGAGCTGCCGCGCGGTGACCGACGAGAATGAGCCGTAGGTCCAGCCCAGGTAGACCTGGACTTTCTGCGGCGATCCGAAATACACGAGGAGGGACACGAGGCTCCCCGCGAAGTAGCCGACGAGGAGACCGACGATGAGAAGGGTCACGCCGTTCTCCACCCGCCTCGCGAAGAGGAGTATCACGAGGAGGACGAGGAAGGCGCCCGCGGTGGCCGCGACGGACAGGAGGGCATAGCCCGCGAGGCCGAGGCCCGACAGGAAGGCGGATCCGGCTCCGGAGCCGGCGGCCAGGACGACGAGGGCGACGCCGACGCTCGCGCCGGCGCCGATGCCGAGGGAATCGGGCCCCGCCAGGGGATTGCGGAATACCGTCTGCAGGATGAGCCCCGAAACGGCCAGCGCCGCGCCTGCGGCCAAGGCCGTGAGCGCCTTGGGTAGCCGGAATACGCGTACGATGCTCTCCCATGCGGGGTCGACGCTCCGGCCCGCGAGGGCGTCGAGGACGCCCGAAAAGGGAATGCGGACCGAGCCGAAGCCCAGGTCGGCGACGAAAAGGAGAGCCGTCGCGAGGGAGAGGGCCGCCAGGAGGCAGGGCGTCGACGAGGGCGCTTTCATCCGTCTACTTTCAGATAATACGTAAAGGGCCTGTCCCGGAGGAGGGTCGGATGGAATATCTTGACGAGATCGGTCAGGACCAGGTCGGGACGCAGGACGGCCGACTCGAAGTAGTCGTTCCCTCCTCCGGGGCTCATGCGTCGAGTGTCGTTCCAGACTCCCCCCTTGGCCATCAGGGGCAGGGAGGCGAAGCGCGGGTCGAGGGCGGCGAGATCGGCCCTGGCATGCGCGGCGATCGAGGGATTGAGCCATACATCCGCTCCGAGGGCGCGCTCGTAGACGGCCTCCGCGGAGAGGGTGAGGCCGCCCGTGCTCGTATCGTCGGCCCAGAGATAGCTCCCGCCGGCGTCGGCGATGAGTCGCGCCATGAAGCTCCTGCCCCCCGAGACGGTCCAGGAGCCCTGGAAGGGGCCGTTGACGAGGACAGACGGCCGTTCCTTCGCCGAGGCGGCGAGGGAGGCGACGCGCTCGTACTCCCCGGCGATCGAGTCGAAATAGGTCGAGGCCGCGGCTTCCTTGTCGTAGAAGGCGGCGATGAATTTGATCCATTCGGCGCGGGCCAGGGGAGAAGACTCGTTCCAATCCCCGCTGACGACTATCGGCAGCCCCGCCTCCGCCATCTTGGGGTGCTCGTCCCACTTTTCGCCCGTACCGTAGGTGAAGACCGCGTCGGGAGAGAGGGATATCATCAGCTCGATGTCGGGATTCCAATTTCGCGTCGTTTCGACGGTCGCGCCCGACTCGATCCGCGCGCGCAGCTCGGGCGCGCTCACGAAGGCGGCGTTGTCCACGCCGACGATGCTGTCGGCCTCTCCCAGCGCGACGATTTCCGGGATATAGGTCGTGGAAAAGGTGATCACCCTGCGAAGCGGAGTCTCGAAGAAGCCGTCGGCCCTCAACCCGGTCGGCTTGGGATCGCCGCGCCTGTACAATACGTATACGAAGCCGGCGGTCGCCCCCGGCCAGGGCGACTTGACGCTGAGAATCCTGTAGCCTCGCCTGTATTCTATGGAAAAGCCTGCGCCGGAGACGACGGGGCTCGGGGCGCTTCCCTGGGCGGCCAGAGCCGCGATCAATCCCGACGCGAGGACTGACAGGACGATCCTGCGCATGTCCGAAAGCTAGCGCCGAAAAGCCGGCGATGGCAAGCGCCTCGACGGGTTGTCCCGGCAGGAATAGCAGAGTAATATCGAGTGGTTCAGCCTCGGAGGACGGAATGGATCCCGCGAAAGACGTCATAGGCTTCATCGGCATAGGAGTGATGGGATCGAGCATGGCCGGCCACCTCTTGAAGGCCGGGTACGATGTCCACGTGCATACGCGCAGCAAGGAGAGGGCTCGCGCCGTCCTCGATGCGGGCGCGGTCTGGGAGGATAGCCCCGCGCGCCTCGCACCCAAGTGCGGGGCGGTCTTCACGATGGTCGGCTATCCGGGCGACGTCGAGGGAATCTATTTCGGCTCCGGGGGCCTCGTCGAGAACGCCGCGCCCGGCGCCTATCTCGTCGATTGCACCACTTCCAGGCCCGATCTCGCGCGGCGCATATCTGCCGCCGCGAAGGCCAAGGGACTCGCCGCGCTCGACGCGCCGGTTTCCGGCGGAGACGTCGGGGCCCGCAACGGCACCCTGACCATCATGGTCGGCGGCGAGAAGGCCGATTTCGAGGCGGTCGAGCCGCTTCTCGGGCTCATGGGCGCCACGGTGATCCTCCAGGGCGGCCCGGGCTCCGGCCAGCACGCCAAGATGGCCAACCAGATAGCCATCGCGGGGAGCCTGGCGGGGGCGGTCGAGGCGATCACCTACGCGAAAGGCGCCGGCCTCGACCCGCGGACCGTCCTCGCGAGCATAGGCTCGGGCTCCGCCGGCAGCTGGCAGCTTAACAACATGGTACCCAGGATGCTCGACGGCGACTTCGAGCCCGGCTTCTACGTCAAGCATTTCCTCAAGGACCTCGGCATAGCGCTCGATTCCGCCCGCGCGATGAAGATCGACCTGCCCCTCCTCGCCCTGGCGCAGAAGCTCTTCGAATCGATGCGGGACGAGGGCTTCGGCGACAAGGGGACCCAAGCCCTCTACCTGCTCTACGAGCGCCGAGTCCGCGACGGGGGCGGACGTTGAGGGGACGCGGCTTCGAGCCATCTCCCGAGACGGTCGTAGACCGGGGCGCCTTCGCCTTGGGCCGCTACGGCACCCCCTTCCGGCGCGCCAACATGCTCGACGTCTCCCATCCCTTCCACTATCCGGTCCCGCGCCTGCTCAAGGATTGGCGGCTCAAGGAATGGCAGGCGTACCAGCTGGGCGACCGGCGATGGTTCTTCCTCGCCTCCCTCTACAACGCGAAGATCTGCAGCATCGTCCTCTTCATCGCCTACGACCGAGAGCGGAAGAAGCGCTACCGGATACGGCGCCTGCTTCCCGGGAGCATATTCCATTTCTCGGAGTCGCTGTCCGGCTCGGACGTCTATTACCGCGGGGCGCGGACCCTCCTCGAGTCCAGCTGCGATTACGACAGCGGCTCGATGCAGCTCACCGTCGTGAGGGGATCGCGCTCCCCTTCGCGACGATTCTCCGGCAGGTTCCGCTTCTCCTGCGGCTCCAAGGTCGCGTCGCCGAGCGTGGTCTGCCTCCCGCTGGGCCTCAACAGGGCGATGTACTCGACCAAGATCCTCATGCCGATGGAGGGGGAATTCTCCGTCGGAGGCGAGAGCCACCGCTTCGAGGGCCCCTCGTCGATGGGCATAATCGACGACCATAAAGGCTACTACCCTTACCGGCTGCGCTACGACTGGGTCACGGGCTTCGGCGCCGACGCCAAGGGCCGCCGCGTCGGCTTCAACCTGACGGACAACCAGGTGCGCGACCAGGTCCGCTACAACGAGAACTGTCTCTGGATCAACAACAAGGTGTGGCCCCTTCCGCCGGTCAAGGTGACGCGGCCCCAGGGCCCCGCCGGCGAGTGGATCATCCAGGATACGGAGGGAATGGTCGACCTGGTCTTCGTGCCCGAGCTGGCGAACGACCTGCGCTTCAACCTGGGCGTACTCGAGAGCGACTACAACGGCCCCTTGGGCGGCTTCCGGGGCTTCGTCAGCAACGGCGAGGGCGAGAAGATCCAGGCCGACCTGCTCTACGGGGCCGGGGAGCGGGAATACCTCAGGGCCTAACCGGTCGTACTACTCGTCAAAGCTGGCGGCCCGTCCGAAGCTTTTCCTCGAAGCGAGCCAGCCTCTTGCCCGCGAAGCCCGAGCCGTCCTCGCCGGCGGCCTGGGGGCCGGCGAGCCGCCGCCTGAGCTCGACGAGCTCCTCGGCCGAGAAGCGCACCCCGCCGAGGACGTGGTTCTCGAAGCTGCCGCATGCCGCGGGAGCCACGGCGCGCGCCATGTCCAGGAGGACGCGGGCGTAGGCGCGGATCTCGAGCTGGGCGTGGGGATCGAGCCGGAGCTGGATGAAGCGAAAGAGGTTGTGCAGGTCTATCTGCCAATACCATTCCGTGTAGAGGCTCAAGGGTAGGTCGATGCGCGCCAGCTCCCGCGCTAGGCCGGAGCCGAGGAGGCTTTCGTACTCCTCGTACGCTGCCCGCTGGCCCGCCCGGATGCGCGCGATGGCCGAGGCCGCGACCGCCTCCGGGACCGGGCCCGGCGCCCTGCCCTGCCTGTCGTCGGCGCTCTGAGCGGCGATGTCGGCCGGCGCGGGCAGGTAGAAGTCGTCCTTCATCACCGAATAGCGGCCCGAGATTTCGTTGACGCGCGCCGTCCTGTGCCGTATCCATTGCCGGGCGACGAATATCGGCAGCTTCACGTGGAAGGTGAGGATCACCTGCTCGAAGGGCGAGCTGTGATCCATGCGCAGGAGGTGGTCGATGAGGGCGGCGTCCTCGCGATAGCTCTTCGTGCCGGCGCCGTATGAGACTCGGGCGGCCTGGACGATCCGCTCGTCGCCGCCGAGGTAGTCGACCAGGCGGACGAAGCCTTTGTCGAGAACCGGGAACTCGCGATCCAGGATCGCCTCGGCGGCTGGCACTACGCAGTGTGGCATGGGTCCTCCGTCGCAAGTATAGCCGGGTCGCCGCCCCTCGCCAACGCCGGGCGCGGAGCATTGTCTCTTGACCGATCGCCCCGTGCCCTCGAGAATGTCTCCCCGAGGTGGGCAAGATGTTCGAGTTGAGCGAGAAGACGGTGGAGCAGATCGTCTTCGCGATGGAGGACCAGGAGCACGAATCGCTCGTCGACCTCGAGAGCGGCGAGGTCCTTCCGGCGGAGGGGCGATCGGGCGAAGGCTACGCGAGGGCGCCGACCTGGTCTTCGCGGGACGGCTTCAGGCTCATGGAGGAATTCCTCGCCTCGGTCCGCCGGCCTTCGGCCCGGCGGGAGCTGTCGGCCGCGCTCGCGAGGGGTCGGGGCGTCTTCAAGGCCTTCAAGGCAGTCCTCGCGGAGCACCAGGAGCTCGAGCGGGCCTTCAGGGATTTCAAGATTCGGGCGATACGGCGCAGCATCGCGGCATGGTACGACGACCTGCGCGAGGCCAAGGGGCTCGAGCGGCTCGGACCCGAGCCCGAGGACGTGGACGAGCTTCTCTCGAGCGACCTGGACATCAGGATCATCGGCCTGGCGGAGGCTCGGGTCCTCCTCGAGCCCCTCTTCGACGGGGCGGAGGAGGAAAGCGCGGAGAATATGCCGGGACCGGTGGCGGCTTTCGAGATGGAACGCCTCCGGTCGGAGATCGCGGCGGCCGACGACGCGATCTGCGCCGTCGCCGACGACGGCGAGGGCGGGGCGCTCGGCTTCGCCCTCGGGCTCCGGGCCATCGTCGGGGACCGCGGCTTCGGGAGGATCGTCTTCATCAGGGTCCAGCGCGAGTTCAGGCGCATGGGCCTGGCCACTGCCCTCCTGGGCGCCTTGACGCAGGCCTTCGAGGACGAAGGCATCAGCCTCGTCGTCCTGGATTCCGCCGTCCTGCCGCCCGAATTCGGCAAGAGCCTCGCCGCCCTGGGCTTCGTCGCCTACGGCCTGCGGGCCCTCACGCGCCAGGACTAGTTCCCGAGCCAGCCGAAGCGGGCGAGATCGACCCTGCCTTCGGCCGACACTTCCACCCCCTCCTCCAGCAGGAGGGCCCTTTGGAGCTCGAATCCGCCGCCCGGAGGCAAGGCTATGCTCCCGTCCTTGCGGAGCAGGCGATGCCAGGGGAGGGCCGCCTTCTCGGCGCTCGAATGGAGGACTCGCACGACCTGCCGCGCCCCGTTGGGCAGGCCCGCGAGGGCTGCGGCCGAGCCGTAGCTGACGACCTTGCCGCGCGGGATGCGCGCGAGGACTTCCCGTATCCTGATCGTGGTTTCCGAGGGCATGACGAGAGTATAGCGACCTCGGTATAGTGCCACCATCTTTACAAAACGACGAATTTTGTAAATATTGAAGCGACCGAGGAGGTCCTCATGAAGACCTGTTTCCTTTTCCCCGGCCAAGGGGCCCAGTATCCCGGGATGGCTCGGGATTTCTACGAGACCAGCAAGGCCGTCCGCGATCTCTTCGCCCTCGCCTCCGACGCTTCGGCCATGGACCTGAAGAAGCTGATGTTCGAGGGAAGCGAGGAGGATCTCAAGCAGACGCGCAGCACTCAGATCGCGGTCGCCCTGGCCGGCGTCGCGTCGGCGACCTGCGCCCGCGAGCACGGAGTCCTGCCCGACGGCTGCGCCGGATTCTCGGTCGGCGAATGGCCGGCCCTGGCAGAGGCCGGCGTCGTCTCCTACGGGGACATGTTCCGCCTCGTGGCCGAGCGGGGGAGGCTGATGGAAGAGGCGGGCAAGCGTTCGGGAGGCTCGACGATGAGCGCGGTGCTCTCCCTTTCCCCCGAGGCGATCGAGGAGGCGATCCGGAAGGCCGGGCTCGCCAATGTGTGGGTGGCCAACTACAACAGTCCCACCCAATCGGTGATCTCCGGCACCGAGGCGGACGTAGCCGCCGCCGAGCAGGCCGTCAAGGCGGCTGGAGCCAAGCGGGCGATCAGGCTCAAGGTTTCCGGGGCCTTCCACTCGCCCATCATGGCCTACGCCCGCGACGGCTTCGCCGAGGCCGTCGCCGGGGTCTCCTTCGGCGATCCGAAGATCGCCCTCTTTTCGAACGTCACCGGCAGGCGGATCTCCGGCGGGAGCGAGGCGAAGGCCCTGGCGGTATCCCAGATCGTAAGCCCCGTGCGCTGGATCGACGAGGAGGCGGCCATACTCGAGGAGAAGCCGATATTCTGCGCGGAGACGGGCCCGGGCACGGTGCTCGGGGGCCTCTGGAAGTCGGTCGGAGGGGATGTGCCTTGCTATCCCTTCGGCACCCTCGATCAGGTCGCCGCGATAACTCTATAAAGGAAGCAATAATGGAAAGACTGCTGTCGGGCAAGGCAAGCATCGTGACCGGAGGTTCCAAGGGCATCGGGCGCGCGATCGTCGAGCTCTTCGCCCGCGAGGGGAGCCGCGTATTCTATCTTTCCCGCGGCGAGGCCGAGGATCCCCAGGCCCTCGCGCGGGCGGCCGCGGAAGGCGGCGGCTCGGTGAAGTGGATAGCCTGCGACGTCGCCGACGAGGCCAAGGTGAACGCGGCCGTCGCCCAGGTCGAGGCCGAGGCGGGGGGCGTCGAAGCCCTGGTCAACAACGCGGGCGTCACGCGCGACGGTTTGGTGTTCAGGATGAGTCTCGACGATTGGGATACCGTCCTACGGACGAACCTGACGAGCGCCTTCCTGGTGTCGCGCGCCGTCGCGCGCCTCATGATAAAGCGCCGGTCGGGCAGCATCGTCAACGTCTCCAGCGTAGCCGGGCTGATGGGGAACGGCGGGCAGACCAACTACTCCGCGTCGAAGGCGGGCCTCATCGGCTTCACGAAGAGCCTGGCCCGCGAGGTAGGCTCGCGGGGAGTCCGCGTCAACGCCCTCGCCCCGGGCTTCATCGAGACATCGATGACGGAGAGGATCCCCCCCGACGCGAAGGAGAAGCTCAAGGCGGGCATACCCCTCGGGCGCACGGGCAGCTGCGAGGACGTCGCCGCGGCCGCCCTCTTCCTCTGCTCGGAGCTCTCGGCCTACGTGACCGGCGAGGTGCTCAGGGTGGACGGCGGGATGGGGATGTAGCGGCGGAGGCGGTCATGGCGCTCGGAGGACCGTGAAGCTATACTCAGCGCCGTGCGCTCCAGCATACTGGCGGTCAAGCCGGGCAGCCCCATGTCCCTGGGCGCCCGAATAGAGGCGGAGGGAGTCAACTTCGCGGTCTTCTCGCGCGACGCGGAGTCGATGACCCTCTGCCTATTCGAGTCCTCGAGGGACGGCGAGCCTTCCTTCGAGTACAGGCTCGATCCCCGCCTCAACAGGACGGGGGACATATGGCACGTCCTCGTGGTCGGCGTCGGGGCCGGCACCCTCTACCTCTGGAGGGCCGACGGCCCGTACCTGCCCGCGAAGGGCCACCGCTTCAACCGCCACAAGGCGCTCATAGATCCCTACGCGAAGGCGATAAGCGGGGACTTCGTCTGGGACCTCTCCCTGACGAGGTCCTACGACCCGGCCTCGCCCGACGGGGACCTCTCCTTCTCGGGCGAGGACGACGCGGCTTCAATGCCCAAGTGCGTCGTCGTCGCGGACGATTTCGACTGGGAGGGCGACCGTCCCCTGAACTATCCGCTGCGCCATTGCGTCATCTACGAGACCCACGTGCGCGGCCTCACCATGCATCCGAGCGCCGACGTCGCCCACCCGGGGACCTTCCGCGGCGTCGCCGAGACGATTCCCTATTTCAAGGAGCTCGGCGTGACGAGCCTCGAGCTCCTCCCGGTGCAGGAGTTCGACCTGTTCGAGAATCCGAGGAGCGATCCCGCGACGGGGAAGCGGCTCTCGAACTATTGGGGCTACTCGACGATCGCCTTCTTCGCGCCCAAGGGACGCTATTCCGCGTCGGGCTCCGTCGGGCAGCAGGTGGGGGAGTTCAAGGAAATGGTGCGCGCGCTCCACGCGGCGGGCATCGAGGTTATCCTGGACATAGTGTTCAACCACTCGGCGGAGGGCAACGAGCTCGGGCCGACCTTGAGCTTCCGGGGACTCGACAACCGGATCTACTACATGCTCGACGAGGACAGGCGCCACTACAAGAACTACTCCGGCTGCGGCAACACCCTCAACTGCAACCATCCCGTCGTGCGGACCCTGATCCGGGACTGCCTCCATTACTGGGTGGTCGAGATGCACGTCGACGGATTCCGCTTCGACCTGGGGTCGATCCTCGGCCGCGACCAGGCGGGCAAGCTCCTCGAGAACCCGCCCATCATCGAAGGCATCGCCGAGGACCCGATATTGCGGCATACGAAGATCATAGCGGAGGCCTGGGACGCGGGCGGGGCCTACCAGGTGGGCTGGTTCCCCGGCGGAAGGTGGGCCGAATGGAACGACCGCTACCGCGACGACGTCCGCCGCTTCTGGAGGGGCGACCGCGGCTCGGCGCGCAATCTGGCCACCCGGATCACGGGCTCCAGCGACCTCTACCTCCGGGACGGACGCAAGCCCTTCCACTCCATCAACTTCATCACCGCGCACGACGGCTTCACCCTCAACGACCTCGTCACCTATGGCCGGAAGCACAACGAGCGCAACGGCGAGGGGGGAGGCGACGGCTCCGACGCCAACGATTCGTGCAACTACGGCGAGGAGGGACCGAGCCGGCACGCGGCCCTCGAGGCGACGCGCAACAGGCAGGCGAAGAACTTCCTCGCCACCCTCCTACTGTCCATCGGAACGCCGATGCTCCTCGGGGGAGACGAGTTCCGCCGAACCCAGGACGGCAACAACAACGCCTACTGCCAGGACAACGAGACGAGCTGGTTCGATTGGGGCCTGACTCGGACCAACGAGGGTCTGGTCCGCTTCACCCGAGAGCTCATCCGCTTCAGGATGCGCCACACGGCCTTCCGTCGGCCCGAGTTCTTCACCGGCCAGGACGCCGACTTCAACGCGTCGCCCGACATCACCTGGTTCGACGAGAGCGGACAGAGCCCGGACTGGGCCAAGATCGACGCGCGCATCGCGGCGCGCATCGACGGGTCCAAGGCCGATATCATGGCCGACCGCGACGACAACGACTTCTACCTCATCTTCAACGCCAAGGACGAGTCCTCGGTCTTCAAGATCGGGCCCGCGCCGCTGGCGCGCCGCTGGTATCGCGTCATCGACAGCTCCCTGCCTTCGCCCGAGGACATCCTCGAGCCCGGCGGCGAGACGATCATCGTGCCTCAGGACGAGTACGCCGTCTCTCCGCGGTCGATCGTGCTCCTCATGTCGCGCGCAACCTAAGCCAGGCTTGCGTCGACGGAAAGAAACTTGCCAGGTCGGCGAAGTGGCTATATCTTATCGTTATGAGGAGATATCCGGGTACGAGCGGCGACGCGGACTTCCGGCGCGGGCGTCGCGAGCTCGCCCGCCACAGGCCGGACACGGCCGTGCGCAGCCTGAGGTCGGCCGTCGAAGCTTGTCCCGCGACGCGTCCGGGCAGGCTGTCCCGGGATCTTTATTGGCTGGCCCTCGCCCTCCTGCGACTCGACAGGCCCGGGCTCGCCATACGGAGCCTGGCCTCGGCACAGAAGCTTCGGCCGAGAAGCGTAGCGCGGTCGGCCTACATACGGCGCGTGAACGACTACGGGATGCGCCGGCAGCCGCGGCCCGATCTCGACGACTTCTACGCCTTCTATTCGGTGCAGGCCTGCGTCTACCTCGGCCGCAAGCCCGCCGGTCGATTCGATACCAACGCAGAGAAGGACATGGTGACCAGGCTGATCGGCGATGCGTGGCGCTCCCTCTCCTGCTCGGGCGCCCTCGAGGGTCTCGCGGCTTCGAAAAAATTGGAGCTCTTCAAGTCCCATAGGATCGCTTTCCCCATCGGACTGGCTCGACCCGACCGAGGAAGGATCCTGGAGGCGGATTTTCGCAGCGGCTCCCTCCTCGAAGGCGATCAGCGCTGCAGATGCGGCTCGGGACTCCCCTTTATGCGTTGCTGCGGTCGGACAGCAGCCCCGCGAGAGCGCTTTTGTGAGTAGTAACGATACACTCTCGGCTTCTTTCCCCTGGTTTGTGTGGAATTGATACGCAACGAAATACTTCTGTAATCCTTTCGTAGAGGATTGATGCAGGGCTTTGCTAAATATCGAGTATTCCGCGGATTCTCTAATAAATAAAAATATGAAAAGTACTATTTAATTGCTCTTTAGGCTGCACATAATTTGTTCCTGGACAATGACAAGAGTATTTCCCAGAAAAACTAGTAAGCAAAAGGCCAGGTTTGGCACGCATATTGCAACATGGAAGGTGCATATGGAGGCTAGAATGGCTAAAAGGAATGCTTGCATAAACGATACGAGCCCCTGCGATGAAAACGTGCTTTCCATGTATTTGAAGGAAATCAACCGCATTCCCCTGCTGTCCCGCGAGGATGAGGATAAATACGCCCGCGCCGCGGCCGTAGGCGAGAAATTCGCCAAGGATATGCTGGTCAAGTCCAATTTGCGCTTCGTCGTCAACGTCGCGAAGAAATACCAGAATCAGGGTCTTCCCCTGGCCGACCTCATCTCCGAGGGGAACATCGGCCTGATAAACGCGATCGATCGATACGACGTCGACAAGGGCTACCACTTCATATCCTACGCAGTGTGGTGGATCAGGCAGGCCATCCTCAAGGCCATCTGCGAGAAGAGCCGCATGATCCGCCTCCCGCTCAACCGGGCCAACGAGCTCGTGCAGATCGAGAAGGCCCGCAAGATGCTCGAGGGCGCCATGACCGAGGACGAGGAAGTCCGCGAGATAGCCCGCCTTCTCGAGATGGACGCCGACCACGTGGCCGACCTCGTGGCGGTGAGCCGCGAGTTCGTGTCGCTCGAGACCCCCGTCTTCGACGAGCGCGATTCGTCCGTCGTGGGCGACTTCGTCGAGAACACCATGTACACGCCGCCCGAGGACTACGTCATCGAGCAGAATCTCAAGGAAGACATCAACGAGGTGCTGCATACTCTCTCCGACAAGGAGCGCGAGGTCGTCGAGTACCGCTTCGGCCTCAACGGGCATCGGGCGATGAGTCTCAAGGAGATCGGCGACCGGTTCAAGCTTACGAAGGAGAGGATCCGCCAGATCGAGAAGAGCGCCCTCAAGCGCCTCTCGCAGCCGAACCGCACCGAGGCCTTAGAGAGCTACGTGGCCTAGGGCCCGGAAATACGCGTCGCATTGGAAGCCCGGCCGTAAGGCCGGGCTTTTATTGAATCGCGGCTTTTGGGCCGGCGTTGACCGAATCGCGGTTCACGACTATCGGGAGATCATTTTCAAGCCAAGTCGGTAGTTCCCGATCTTGACTGCGATCTCGAGCCAAAGGTATAGTTGCGACCGTCGTACAGCGTCCCCCAGGATGCCAAGACGCTGCACGAGGGTTACCTATAATCGGTGTCGCGAAAGCGACACATGTTCAATTGCGACCGTCGTACAGCGTCCTCCAGGATACCAAGACGCTGCACGAGGGTTACCATGGATTTGAGTCGCCGAAGGCGACGACATATATCGCGACCGTCGTACAGCGTCCCTCAGGATGCCAAGACGCTGCACGAGGGTTACCTTGGAATTGAGTCGCCGAAGGCGACGACATATATCGCGACCGTCGTATACCGGTATTACCCGAGCTTCCCAAGCTCGTGAAGCGGGTTCGACTCCCGTCGGTCGCTCGACAAAAGACCCCGGCAAGCCGGGGTCTTTTTGTCGATAAAGCGACCGACGGGAGTCGAAGGGTGCGAGCGCCGAGCGGAGCGAGGTAAGGCGCGCCTGAGGCGCGCCGCCAGCGAGCACCCCGGCCCGGAGCGAGCGAACAGGAAGTTCGAGAGCGTAGGGCGACTCCCGACGAGCGGGCATAGAAAGCCGACGGGAGTCGAAGGGTGCGAGCGCCGAGCGGAGCGAGGTAAGGCGCGCCTGAGGCGCGCCGCCAGCGCGCACCCCGGCCACGGGAGCATAACGTAGGCCTTGGGTGGCCGGATAATGTTTCCGCCGAAAATAAGCCATAGGTGTCTTATCGTGTCGCAAAAACTCCTGCCTTCTTCTCAATAGTAATTTCCCTCTCCAATGGGCATGTTATTGAGTTCTTTTTCTCGCGCATCAAATTCCTCCGGTGTCATTTCACGGGTTTCCTTGAGGAGCTTATTTAAAAGATCGAGGACGTCTTTTTTCCGCGCTTGCACTTCGACTTTTTCGTAGGTCATGGTTTCAATCCGTTCAATGCGTGCCTGTAGAAACGCGATGCTTTCTTCTTTGGTCATATGTAGGTACTCCGCATACTTATATGAGTTTCGCCGCGGTTACCAGCGCCATGGGTTCTTTGGCATTCGTCGTCGTGATTGGCTGTCCTCGTACGGGTCATGAGGTCACGAGTTTTTTCAGATTTCGGCATCCCGGACCGCGAAAAGCCAAGCTCGAGCGTATTGAAGACCTCGCTATAGGCACCCAGGTATCCTTTTGGACCAATGCCTTTTGAGTAGAGGACGCCCTCCCACTCGGGATAATCGTATCCCGAAGTGCCAGTACGGATGTCGGTGAGTGGCTCGATCGGAGAAATCATAGTTTAAGTTGTACTAGACCTGAGTATAGCAATCAAGATTAAACTCGTCGCTTTTCTTTAAGCCATAGTTATTCTATATCGGGGAATAAAATATCCCTCTGATAACATGAATTATCGGTATGTTCGGCTAGGCGGTTCCCCTGTGGCGACCTCAAAAATTAATGCGCTCACAACTTGACTTTTGTACCTATGAATAGAATTAATCATATATAGAATATTGGCTTGTAAGCGCCGAGGAGGGGCATTGGGATCTGCTCTGGCCACAGGGACGAATGCTCGCCGGGGCGTCCGGGAAGACCGAAAGCCTCTTGCCTGCCCGCCGAACGCGGCCCGGGTCGCTAGGACCTTTTCCGCAGCTGCCGTGCAGCTTCATTGAAAATACGGAGGTTAGGCCATGACATCCACAAAAAAAGGAGCTGCTCGATACCATACCTTCACCGAGAGCTCTCCGGATTCCATGATGATCGTCGAGGAATCCGGCAGATTTATCGCGATGAATGCTTCGGCTAGAAATATGCTCGGGTATTCACGGGAAGAGATCGGCGAGCTTGATCTCGACGTGATAGGCGCCAGATCGATTCGCAACCGCTTGCCGGAATTCCGCAGGATCGGGCGCGTCCGCGCCGAGGGCACGCTGGTCCGCAAGGATGGGAATACCGTCGCAGCCGTGTTTAACACGGCTGCGATGGGGGATGGTACCTTTCAATTCGTCCTGGGGCAGGCAGCGGATAAAAGATTCTCCGACGAGACTGTTATCGAAGCGGTACCGCTCCCCTTCATCGAGCTCGATCTAAGCTCGCGCTATATGGGGGTGAAGAGCCTGAACCGGCAGGCTCGCTCGCTGTGCGGCAAGGCTAAAGGTGCGGACTGCGTCGGAAAGAGCCTGACAGAGTTGCTCGGTGTCGCCGAGAGCGAGGTCAAACACCTCGTCGACGCGGCCCGCGCGTGCCGTGGAGGGGTCGTTTCGCGCACCTGGATTATCAAGGTGGGCGGTCGTCCGGAACGGTTTTTTAAAACGCACTTGAAGCTGCTGGGCCAGGCCGAGGACCCCACAAGCGGGGCCCTGCTGTCGCTCTGCGACGTCACCGATGAGGCGTTCGTGCAGAAGGAATTGAGCGCCGCGCTCAAAGAAAAGACTTTGCTTCTCAAAGAAGAGCAGCACCGAATCAAAAACAACCTCGGGCTCCTCGTCAGCATGCTTTCGTTGCAACGAGGCGAATTGTCGGACCCGCGCTGTGCCGAGCAGCTCCGTGAAGCTCAATCCCGAATCCAGACCATTGCCCTGATGCATGAACAATTGGCGGCATCGCTTGAAGTGAAAAAGAACCTCGAGCTCTCCGCCTTTGTGGGGGATCTCGTCCGCACCATCGAGCGCACTTACCTTTCCGAAGACGCAGCGATCAGGATCGATACAAGCGTAGAGGCTCTTGTACTCGACGCGAAACGCGCTGCGGCCATCGGGTTAATCGTCAATGAACTGATCACGAACGCCCTCAAGCATGCCTTTGCCGGGCGCTCCTCGGGGACGGTATGGGTAAATGCCGAGAAGATAGACGGGAATCTCAGGCTGACGGTCGCGGATGACGGCGATGGCCTGCCCTCGGGCTTCGATTGGAGAAGGAGCGGAGGCTTGGGCTTCAAGTTCATCGATATGCTCAGCCAGCAATTATCAGCCACCGTCGCGGTGGAAAATGAACACGGTTTCAAGTTGTCGCTTAGACTGAAAATCTGAGCTGGAAGGAAGGTGTGAACCACTCGGAACAAAGGAGATTACTTAGATTAAATCTGATCGCAATTTTACCACTGCCTTTACGGTAGCCCAAACTCCTGAAGAAGCATTCGCCGCAATCATTACTGTTCGTGGATGGTGGTCGGAAGACATTGAAGGTAGCGCCGGCAAACTCGACGACGAGTTTACGTATCATTACAAAGACGTCCATCGTCGTAAAATTAAGTTGACAGAAGCAATTCCCGGCAAGAAAGTCGCTTGGCTTGTTTTGGACAACTACTTTAATTTCGCTAAAGACGAAAGCGAGTGGGCGGGCACGAAGAGTATTTTAGAAATCGCTAAAAAGGGCGATAAAACCGAGATCCGCTTCACGCGCCTGGGTTTGGTTCCCGAATATGAATGTCTCGATGTTCAAACGCTTGGGCTCTTATATTAACGGTAGCCTGCGGAGCTTGATTACAAAAGGTAAAGGGCAGTCCAACCAAAAAATGAGGGGCGTGGAGGTTGAGAATGGGCAGGATAACTGTCGTTAACAATGTAACCCTTGACGGAGTGATGCAGGCGCCGGCTCGGCCGGACGAAGACGCGCGCGGAGGGTTCACGCACGGTGGTTGGGCAGTCCCTTACCAAGATTCCGTAATCGCCAAGAAAATGGGCGAAATGATGGCGAGCGGTAATGGTTCACTGCTGCTCGGGAGACGGACGTACGAGGATTTTTTCTCCGTTTGGCCGAAGCGAGCAAACAACCCCTATACGGAAGTTCTCAACAAGGTACCGAAATATGTGGCCTCAACGACTCTCAAGGAGCCGCTTCCGTGGCAAAACTCGGTACTTCTGGAAGGCGATGCGGTAGATGCGGTGACCGCCCTCAAGCGACAAAACGACGTAAGTATCGGCATCCTTGGGAGTGGCGAACTGATCAGGTCGCTCATTCAAAGGAGGCGGCACTTTCAAAATACGTCTGTATTTTGAAAGTGCCTCAGGTAGATATCGAGATTTTCCAAAAGCTAATCCTTGCGGAAACCCAGATTTCTTAGAAATATCGTAATATTCTTTCGCCCGGAGGCGTAATCCATGTTTCCTAGTAAACCTGAAGGGCTCTCCGAGGACGGGGAATGCATAGTTGAAGATGAAAATGGGGAGTTCGAGAGTTTTTTCATAAACGCGGCTCTTGATGCTGCTGGTGAAGCTTTCGCCTGTTTAGAGCCGATAGAGGAGGACGATTTTTACGACCCGCTGAAATAGTACGCACTTCTCTCTAAAGCCTTGCCGGAACTCAAAAAATCCACTTTATCGGGAATTCCAGTTCAATAAAAGGGGTAATTGCTTTGTAAATCCCGGATCAGGACTTTATGATCTCCGGGCGGAACGTATTCGAAGACATGCGGAAGCGGGATATCGTCTTCGCCGCCTCAGGCTTCCGCCTGAGCCTGTTTCGTCTGTTCATTCGCGGCTTCCGTCGCTAGCCTGGCGGCCTGCTTCGTCCATCTCTAGGGGTCGAGCGGCCCAGGCTCCGCGACCGCGAGAAGCGGAGCGTCATCCGCATGGCGGATGGCATCGTGGGAGGTCGGCCCGTCGTATCGGGGATCCCGGTGTTATCAGTGAAGGTTTATAGGCTTTGCGGTCTTTTAACGGCTTTCAATGAATAGGGAACCATATCAATTCGACGAGGGCTTCATTACATGATCTTCGCTTTTGCCTGGTCTCTCGATTCGGAGCATGCAGTGGGGCGGCCCCCAGGTCAGATGTTCGCACTCGACATTGTCGCAGCCGGTCTCGAGACAGTTATGCTGCTCCATTGTCTCGTCGGTTTCTTTTGACATCATTGCCTCCAAATAAAAGAAAATTGAGTCGGAGACCCGATGATCTTTGACCTGCATTGTGCCACCTGTTTTACGGCCTGTCCATAGAGAATCCCGACACTGCCCCTGCGGGCGCTTAGGCCCCGGAGGCCGCGGCTAGATTATTTTGATCCCGCTTCGAGTTTCGCCAACGCGTCGCTACCTTTCAGATCAGCCCGCGTCTGCGCGTAATCGAAGGCGGTCTTGCCGGAATTGTCCTTGATCTTCGCGTCTGCGCCCGCTTTCAATAGCTCCAGGATCACTTCGGGGTTGGGATTGTACAGAGCGGCGATCATCAGCGCGGTCGCCCCGTCGTTGGACTTGGCGTTGATGTCGGCGCCGGCCTTAAGTAGAGTGTCGATCACCGCGACATTGTCGTTCTTCCAGGCGGCCCCCTGCAGCGGCGTCGCGCCGTAGACAGGGTCCAGAGCGTTGACATCCTCGCCTTTGGCGATCGCGGCCTGTATGGCCTCGGGAGTTCCGGTAGCGCTCAACCCGAAAAAGCCTGTCGGTTGCGGGGCGGGAATGGCGGCGACTTCGGTCCGCTTGAAGCCGTTTCCCTCATAGCCCATCGAGTAGACCTTTTGCGCGGCCGTCATGTTCGCCCCTGCGGGATTGAAGTAAAAATCGCTCCTGTCGTTGTCCGGTGTCCCGATCATGGCGAACCCGCCGAGGCCGGGACTTTTGGGAGAGGCCGTGATGATGCAGTCGTCTCCGATGATGCTTACGCCGTATCGATAATTGGCGTCTTGAGAGGGATTCGTGGTCAGGCCGATGATCTGGCCGTTCTTTCCCTTCAATCCCTTGACGAGATCGCCCGCCGAGCAGAGACGTCCGAGGCCGGATTGCTTGTCGGCGCAATCGCGTTCCAAACCCCAAATGTCGTATACGAAGAGGAAGGCGACCTGCTCCTCGGGTTTGAGGGTGACCTTCTTCTGATCATCCCCGAGCGTGATCGCGTCGACCGAAGTGCCCGTCGGGATGACGATCGGCGGGCTGCCCCCGCTCTGCGCTTGGCCGAAAAGGGGACTTGCGCACAGCAAGCCCAGGAAGAGGAGAGCGCGTTCGAGTCGTGTTCTCAATTTGAATCTCCTTTTATTCCTTCCTGTCGGAATGTACTGGAAGCGGCAGCGCGATTCAATGTAGGGCAATTATTACCGACACCGTTTTGGAATCGCCTTGACGAGGGGCGCCGGCACGCTACTATTGAAGACAGCGATGGGCGTATCCCCGCTAAAGGCAAGGTTGGTCATGCGATTGAACCTGATCTTGGTCGCTTTCGCGTGCGCGGGCATGGCGGCGTTCGCCGAGGACTTCAGCGCCACGCAGCTCCGATTCTACCCCGCCGCGACTAACTCGGTGGACGTCGAGCTGTCGCGCTACGGAACGTACACCGCGCTCGCGGATTGGGTTTCGGCGAAAGGCAACTTCGTCAGCGTGCTCGACGCGAATTGGGAACTGCTCTGGCGTCACCCCCAGCAGGGGCAGTGGAGCTTCGACCAGAGGCAATCGATGGTCCAGTTCGGGCCGGACGAATCGTATCTGGTGATTCCCGCATATCGAACGGAGAACGACATCGCGCTGGTGAATCCGAAGACGGGAGAGCCGCTCTCGGTCCTGACCGACCATACCGAGCAGGTCCAGTGCCTGGGCTTGAGCCCCGACGGGTCTCGCATGGCGAGCAGCACCTATCACGAGGTCTTCCTCTGGCAGCGCGACGGGAAAGGCTTCAAGGTCGTGGACCGACTCACGGATTACGAGCCGGCGGTCTCGTCGATCGTATTCTCCCCGGACGGCTCGGCGATCGCCACGATCGAAGACGACACCCAGACCCAGGTTCGCCGCATCGTCATCTACGACGTGAGCGGCAACCGCCTGGCGGCAATCGGCAAGTTCGAAAACCAGGAGACCAATCTTTCCTCGGGATATACGCAGGTCGCGTTCTCGCCGGACGGCCAATGGCTCGCCGCGGGATACGGCGGCACTCCGACACTCACGATCTTTCATCGCGACGGGAAGACGTTCGGCATCTCCCAGACAGTCCCCAGTATCGAGCTGGGCTCCGTAAAAAGCGTCGCCTTCTCACCCGACGGCGCTCTCCTCTTCACGGGACATAGACAGGACATCAGGGAATGGCGGCTCGAGAGAGGTACCTGGCAGGCGGAGGCGACATTCACGCCGCACGAAGGCGCGATCCGGGACATGAAGTTCTCGATCGACGGCACCGAGCTCGCCGTAGCGGGGTGGAAGGACGAGGCGAACGCCTTGGGACTCTGGGCGGTGAAGGGCGTCGGCTCGTCTCCCTCGGGGACCCTCCTCGCCCTCCTCCAGGGAAGGGTATCCGCCGCGCAGAAGCGCTTCCTGGACGACGCCCTGGCCGGGCAAATCCTCTCCGGACTCGTGCCCGCGGATACTGCGCCCCGCGACATGTTCGAGACGGAGGAGGAATACGCCGCGCGCCTCGGCCGGGCGCGGACCCAGGCGGCGGGATCGCTGCAGGAGGAGACGGAAAGGCATTTCTCGGCCGAGCGCTCGGCTCTGAGCGACGCGATGTACGAGGTCTCCGTTCCGCTGCAGACGCAGGGCAGCTACGCCGTCGACTCGCGCGTCTACACCTTCCGGTTCATGGACACCGACGTCGCGGTGAAGCTGGAGCGCGACGTCGCCAAGGAGCTTTATCAGAACTGGCAGAAGGCGCGCGTGCGGGCCGTGCGGCTGGAGACCGCCGAAGGAAAGACCTACGCCGACTTCCGGCTCGCGCTCCCCATATCCGGCCTGCAGTTCCCCCTGGGACTGTCGGAGAATCCGTTCACCGGCGAGAAGCTCGATCGCTACGGAGCACACGTCCCCAGCGTCACGGTCGGCCCGGACCTGCTGATGCGCAACCTGGACATTCAGGGCGTCTTTCCGGCCATCTATCGCTACTATGCCGAGCATTCCATCGGGCGGATGACTTTACAGAATACGGGTACGGACACGATAACCGGGCTCTCGGTCCGTTTCCTCGTCCCGGGCCTGATGAAGGCTCCCACCGACGCCCAGGTATCGCCGAATCTCGGAGTGGGGCAAAGCTCGGACGTCGAGATCCGCGCCATCCTGGATTCCTCGGTCCTCGATCGCAGCGAGGGGATCTTGGTGCCCGCCGAGGTGGCGGTGGAGTACAGCTCGGGCGGCAAGGCGTACAAAGAGGCCGTGAGCCGTCCCATCGAGATCCTCAACCGCAACGCGCTGCGCTGGACGGACGACAGGAAGGTCGGGGCATTCATGGTCATCGACGATCCCGCCTTCCTGCAGTTCAGCGGTCAGGTCATGGGTATGATGCAGGACGATCCCACCGCCGTGCTGACCCGGAGCTTCCTCTCGGCCGTCCAGCTTTTCGCGGCGCTCAAGGCCGCCGAGCTGCACTACGTCGTCGATCCGTCCAGCCCCTACGAGACCCTCTCGCGCGACAGCAGCGCCATCGACTTCGTCCGCTTCCCCAGCGAGACGCTGAAATCCAAGTCGGGGGACTGCAGCGACCTTTCCGTCCTTTACGACAGCCTCCTCGAATCGATACACGTCGATACGGCGTACATCACCGTTCCGGGGCACATCTTCACGGCCTTCAATCTCGGTATGTCGCCGGACACGGCATCGCGCTCGTTCCCGAGCCCGGAGGATCTCATCATAAAGGACGACGCCGTCTGGATACCCGTAGAGACGACTCTGGTGGAAGAAGGGTTCATGAAAGCCTGGCGGACGGCCGCCGTCGAATGGCGGGACGGAAAGGCGAAAGGCGTCGCCGGCTTCTTCACGACCAAGGAGGCGTGGCGGCTCTACGCGCCCTCGGGCTTCGCCGGCGCGCCGCCCAGCGCGATACCGGCGCGCGAGCGCGTCGCGGAATCGTTCAACGCGGATCTGGACGAATTCCGGGCGGCCGCCTTGGGCCCCCGGGAGAAGGACCTCCTGGACCAGCTCGAAAAAGCCCCATCCCCCGCCGCGGAGAACCGCTTGGGACTGCTGTACGCGCAGTTCGGGCTGCTGGCCAAGGCCCTGGAGCGGTTCGAGGACGCGATCTCGAAGAGCGCCTACGTTCCCTCCATGGTGAATGCCGCGAACGTCTGCGGCATCCTGCGGAAATACGATCGGGCCCAGGATTACCTCAGGCGAGCGCTGCAGCTGGAGCCGGAAAACGCGCGCGTCCTCCTGGCGCTCGCGCATACGCTCTTCCAGAGCGGCGAGGAATCGGACGCGAGGGCCGCGTTCGAGCGGGCGAGCAAGATAGACCTTGCGCTCAGCTCCCGCTACCCCCTCCCCGGCGAGGCCGCTCCGCCCGCCGGACAGACGCGCGCGGCTCAAGAGGGCAAAGCCTCCGAGCTCTTCAGTACGGATTGGGTCGAGTAGTCCAGGCGTTTGACGCCTTGACGCCAAACCGGGATCCGGTAAAATGGGGCCCCGAGTCGCTAATACCTTGGAGATGACAAAATGGGCAAAGCTGCATCCTTGATCGTTTGCGCCCTGATAATGCTTCTCGGGGCGAATTCCTTGATCCGGGCGGAAGCCCGAGATGAATCCGTCGGCACCGGTCTCTGGGGCTCCGCAGGTGTGGGGTACATCCATCCCATGGGCGGCATAACGTCGATATGGACCGATGGCGGAGCGTTGGAACTCTCGGGCATCTATCGCTTCTTTCCCCATTTCGGCCTTGAAAGCACGGGCATATGCGGCTTTACGGGGATGACCGACGCCATGAAGATCCCAGTTCGCGTGGAGGACAGCTACGGCAACCTCAGCACGGAGACCCCGACGGGCGGGTTATATCTCGCCATCTTGCTCGGACCGAGCGCCACTTGGTCCATTCCGTCCAGCACCGGCAACTCGGTCCTGCTCAGCCTGGGGGCCGGCGCGTTCCGGCAGGGGGAAATGGAGACGGGCATCGGCGCAGAGGGCTATGAGCCGCGCTGGACTTTCGGGTGGGGAGCGTACGCGGCCGCTGGGGTGCACTTCCAAAAGCACTTCTCCGACATATCATGGGGGTTCCAGCTCCGCTATCTGTATTCAGCCGCTGACGTGAACGATTTCAACAGTCCGAACCCTCCGTCGTCTACCGACGACCAAAGGCTTATGATCGTGCTCGACATTCGTTGGCGTTTCTTTTAATGCGGCGAGATCGGGTCCGTCAGCGCGTGAAGATTCCGTTCCTTCGGATGCCGATGCTGAAGACGGTCACGGGGATGAGCTCGTCGTCGACAACGTGAGACGGTTGCATGCGGTAGGTGCCGCCGAGGTCGATCTCCCAGCCGCCCAGGACGAGGGTCATGCCGACGGTGCCCCCCAAACCCGTCTCGAGCGCCGCGTCGGCGACGAAGGTGACGTCCGCGCCGAGACGCAGCGATAGCGCCCGGCCGAACCAGTGCTCGACGGCGGGGAGGACCTGGAAGTAGGAGGGCGACGATCCGGCCTGGAAGCCATAGATGTCGGCCATCCCTTTCAGGACGAGGAAGTCCCGGAGGCGGTCGAAGCTCCAGGCGATGCTCGTGTCCACGAAGGCGCTAAACTCGGTGGGCGTGCCTATGGTGATCGAATCCGAGTTGAAGGTGTTGGTCCTGTAATTGCTCGCGCCCCCCGAGAGCGAGTAGACGAGGCTCCCGTCCCGATCGCGGAGGAGGAGACCGAGCTCGCCGGCTTCGAAGGTGCCGGGAGCGATCGAGTTTCCCATGCCGCCGTTCGTATAGTCGCCGACCCAGCCGCTGTAGGTGCCGAAGGTCGCGGAGACGCCTATCGCGATTCCTCGGGACGGCGCCCAGCCGAGGGAGAGGACACCGCCGGAGAAGTCGTTGCTGTCCGCGGCGGGCTGGTAGAGGGCGGGCAGGGGACTGGACTGGTTCGGGTCGGACAGGGGGGCCATCGGACCGCCCATCCGCACCAAGTCGTATTCCCGATGCGAGAAGAAAGCCTGGGCGCCGAGGCCGAGGGATGCGCCGATCGGCGTCGTATAGCCTACGAATACGGTACCGTCGAGCTCTCGATCGCCGTAGCGGCCCGCGGGCCCCGTCCCGCCGCCCGAACTGCCGTAGAGATTGTTAAGCTCGACCGTGCCCGGGGAGGAGTCCGGCGGATGGTCGTTGGGCCAGGCGCCGCCGGTCAGGTAGGTCCCGCCGAAGGCGACGTAGGTGTAGGCCATGTCCTTGTCGCGAAAAGCCAGGGTCGCCGGGTTGTCGAGGGAGTAATAAGGCTCGGGAATGACGGCGAACTTGCTGCCGCCGCCCGCCAGCTTGTCGAGGTAATACCGGACCGCCGGATCCGTCGGGTCGAGGGCGCGGGCCTCCTCGAGCTTGGCCTTCGCCGTCGGGATGTCCTTGGTGTCGAGCGCGGCGACCGCCTCGGAGAAGCTCGAGAGGACGGCGGCCTGGGTGCCGGGCGACGGACCGGCCGCCGAGGGCCTGGCCGACGCGATGATCGTCCCCGTCATGGCCGCGATGCCGCGACCTATGTCCGTCACCATGCGCTTGTATTCCGAGGGGGCGCCCTCGGTCTTCTCCTTCCCGACGATCTCCCCGGTGTCGGTCCTCAGGACTTCGTAGGACACGACGAGACCGCCGAGCATGTCGACGATGGTGCCTGAGACGATGTAGTTGACCGACAGGAGCTTGCCGATAGCCACGGCGCTCGATTCGTCCGCCGCACCGCTTAGGGAGAATTCCTGCTCTTCCAGGAGCGCGTTGCGCCTGTCGCGATCGACGAGGACCACGCCGGGAATGTGCCCGACTTCCACCGCGGTCAGCTCGGCGAAGCCTTTCCCGAGGTACTTGAAGCGGGGATCGTCGGACTGGAGCTCGAAATCCATTACCGCGATCCTGATGCCTTGGGCGCCGGCGTCGAGGGCGGCGAGCATCGCGCAGGCGAGGACAAGGAGCAAGCGGCGCTGTGTCATGGCGGCCCTCATTCTACTAGGTCCTTACGCGGCGTCAAGAAAATCCAATCCAATCCTATCGTTCGGCTCGATCGGCGATCAGCGGGACGATCAGCCTCGTGCGGTAGCTCTTCGGGGAGCGGGGAAGTATGGCGCCCGGCCCCCGGCAATAGACCTCCCTGATAGGCGCGGCAATCCGCATGGCCTTCTCCGCGACGAAGCCGAACACCCGGCGATACGAGTCGCCGATCTCCTCGTAGGGTCCCCGGTGGACGAGACAGAGCGCCCTGCAGCCCGGGAGGGTGCCGACCGATCCCGCGCCTCGGCCTTTCGCGGCCTCCTCCGCATCCCTCCGCAGGGGCAGGCAGACCTCGATCGCGGCGTCCTCCGAGTACTCGAGCTCGCGATAGAGGGCGAAGCAGGGTCCCTCCGTCCAACGGCCGAACTCGCGATAGAGGCCGCCTATCCAGCGGCCGATATCGGAGTATCTCCCGCGGTAGCTCACGCTCGCGACGAGGAGCTCCTCGATCTCGGCCGTATCGACGTCGTCGGGCCTGTCTTCTTCCGATTCGGATGCCCGCTCGGCGGAGAGGAAGTCCTCGATCTCGCGCTTGATGAGCCGGTAGCGCTCGATGCGCTCGCCCACCTCGCGGGCCTTGTCCTCGAGGTGGGCGAGCGCATCGAGCGCCTTGCCTTCGGCCTCGTCGCGGACTATCTCGGCGATCTCCTCAAGGCCGAAATCGAGCTCGCGGAGCCGCCTCACGAGGCCGGCCCTGCGCAGCGACGCATCGTCGTACCAGCGGTAGCCGGTCGCCGGATCCACCCGCGCCGGCTCGAGGATGCCGATCTCGTGGTAATAGCGCAGGGTCTTCACGGGGAGGCGGCTCATGAGGGAAAAATCCCCTATGCGGTACTCCATGGCGGGGAATGGTAGCACTCTTTCCCTCTCGGCGCTATTCGAAGAAGGCGGCTACGGCCTCGGGGAAGCGCACGGCGTCGTCCGCGATGAAATGGTCGCCTCCAGGGAGGGGCACTTTCCTCAGGCCGGAAATGACTCCGTATTGGTCGAACATGGCGGCGCCTCCCGTATCCTCGGTCCCGAAGACCATGGTCGTCGGCGCGGCTATGCGCGACAGGGCGGCCGAGTAATCGTGGCTCCGGCCCATCGAGAAGAAGATCGCCTCCATCATCCATCCGCCGACGAGGGCGGGATCCGTCCCGCCGATGGCCTCGTTCGGAGTCCCTTTGGCGGCGCAGGCGGCCTCGTAGAAGGGGATGAAACCCGCGTTTATCCTCCTCTGGTCCTCCTCGCCGCGCAAGAATATCCTGCCGTAATCGAAGAAATCCCTAAGCCAGGCGCCGTAGGGCGCCCTCTCGGATTCCGGAAGCAGTCTCCTCACTTCTTCGTAGAGGCCGCCGTCCTTCTGGGGCATGGCGACGACTTCGGCCGGCGCTATGAGGAGGAGCTTTCCCGCGTGGTCGGGAAACTCGATCGCGTACAAGGCCGCGATGAAGCCGCCGAAGGAATGCCCCACCAGGTCGATCCGCTCGACGCCGATCGCCCGCCTCAGGCGCTCCACGTCGGCAATCTGCTGCGCCAGACCCAGCTTCGCCTCGAGAGCGGCGACCTTGGCCGGGTAGCTGCCTGTCGCGAATCGATCGACGGGCCTCGTCGACAAGCCCGATCCCCGCTGATGGTAATAATAGAAGCTCGTAGAGGCCTCGAAGGCTCCGAGTCCCCGCCATGCCTCGTTTGAGGGATAGCCGGGCCCACCGAAGATGACGATCGCCGGCCTGCCCTCGCCTCGGCGAAATCCCGCCAGCACGATGCCTCTCTCGACTTCGAGGCGGAATTCGGCGGTGCCGTCCGCTCGCCTCCTTCCCCACTCGATTTTCCCGAAGGGCTTGAGATCGATCAGTCCTTTTTCGGCCTTCGCCCTCAGATCGCCCGGTCGGTACATGGCCTTCCCCCAGCTCAGGAACGACAATAAGGCCGCGATCGCCGCGAGCGCTATAAGCGCCGCGGCTCCTCCGAAGAGCAGCACTCTCGTAGTCATAGCGTCCTCCTGCGGTCAGGCTCGACCCTCCAGCGACTGGAGAGTCAAGCCTATAAGTGGGAAGAGGGGCCTTTTCCGTGTTGACAAGTGGGGGAAAGTGCCTCATTGTCGTGTCGAGTGACCGCTCACTCGACACGCTTTATATCGAGAGGCAACTATGGGATACGCCATTTCCGACTATCACGATGTCGACGATATCTATCGACGCCTGAATCGTTTAGTAAAGGAGCCCGCCCGCCCGCTTAGTCGCGAGGCGATGGCCGCCTACCTCAAGCGCCTCGACGACGAGTGCCCGAAGTCGCTCGACGTGGTCGCTGAGGCGAAGAGATACATTCCCGGCGGCGTCCAGCACAACCTCGCCTTCAATTATCCATTTCCCTTGGTCATAGACCGATCGGAAGGCGCCTGGCTCTACGACATCGACGGCCGCCGATACATCGACTTCCTCCAGGCGGGCGGCCCGACCATCCTCGGGGGCAACGATCCCGCGGTGCGGAAGCAGGTCATCGAGGTGATCGAGCGGGTCGGCCCTTCGACCGGCCTCTTCCACGAGTACGAACTCGCCCTGGCCAAGGAAATAAACCGCCACATGCCGGCGGTCGAGATGTTCCGCATGCTCGGCTCGGGGACCGAGTCCGTCCTCGCCGCCATCCGCGTCGCGCGGCTCGCGACGAGGAAGAAGCGCGTCGTCAAGATCGGCGGCGCCTATCACGGATGGTCGGATCAGCTCGTCTACAGCCTCAAGGTGCCGAACACGAAGCGCTACGAGGCCCACGGCATACCCGCCGCCTGCTTCAGGTACACCGACGAGGCCCGGCCGAACGATCTCGCCTCGCTGGAGCGCGTCCTCGCGCGGAACCGCCTCCGCGGCGGCACGGCCTGCGTCCTCATCGAGCCCGTGGGGCCCGAGAGCGGGACGAGGCCGGTGGCGAAGGACTACAACAAGGGGGTCCGCTCGCTGTGCGACAAGTACGGGGCCCTCCTGGTGTTCGACGAAGTCGTCACCGCCTTCCGAATCGGCCTGGGAGGAGCCCAGGGCTACTTCGACGTGAAGCCCGACCTCACGACCTTCGGCAAGATCGTCGCCGGCGGCTACCCCTCGGCTGGAGGGCTCGGCGGGAGGAGGGAGCTCGTGATGCTCATGGCCGCCGGCCTCGAGACGGGCAAGAAGCGCGCCTACGTCGGAGGTACGATGGCCGCCAACCCCCTTTCCTCCGCGGCCGGCTACTTCTCGCTGCGCGAGATCGAGAAGCGCGACGCCTGCGCCGTCGCGGGCAGGGCGGGGGACCGCCTCACGGCGGGCCTCCGGAAGAAGATCGCCGAGCTCGGCCTTCCTTTCGTGGCATACAATCAGGGCTCGATCGTCCATCTCGAGACCGTGGGCGCCATGTTCTTCGAGATCGACATCCTCCACCTGAAGCGCTTCCTGGCCGAGACGAAGGCCAGGAAGCATTACATGGAGGAGTACGGCGCCGCCTACGCCGCCGAAGGACTCGTGACCCTCGCGGGGAGCCGCATGTACACGAACGCGGCCCAGACGGACGAGATCATCGACGACGCGATCGGACGCTTCGCGAGAGTCTTCGCGAACGTCGAGCCCGAAGGCGCGGAGGCCGCGAAATGACCGAGGCCGAGGCGAGGGAGATCGTGCGGGCGGCGGGCATAGAGCTCCTCGATTCGGGTCTCGTCGACGGCACATGGGGCAATATCTCGGCGCGCGTCTCGCCGGAGCTCATGGCGATTACGCCGAGCGGCCGCGACTACCGAGGCATCGCGGCAGAGGACATAGTGCTGGTCGACGTCGTCACGGGCGAGATCAAGGGGGGCGGCAAGCCCTCCACGGAGACCCCCCTCCATGCGGCCGTCTACCGCGAGAGGCCCGAGATCGGCGCGGTCGTCCATACGCATTCGATGAGCGCCTCGACCGTGGCCGCGGCCCGGCGCGAAGTGCCGCCCATCCTCGACGACTTCGCGCAGATCGTCGGGCCGAGCTTGCGCACGGCCGACTACTCCCTCCCCGGCTCCGGCAGGATGGCGAGGGCCGTCGTGAAGGCCATGCGGGGAAGGATGGCGGCCCTGCTGGCGAATCACGGGGCGGTCGCCGTCGGGCGCGACATGAAGGAAGCCCTCCTCTGCGCCCGCATGGTGGAGAAGGGCTGCCGCGTCTTCATCGAGGCGGAATTCCTCGGAGGCGCGAAGCCCCTCGCGCCGCTCGAGGCCTGGGCCATGCACAAGGTCTTCCTCGCCAAGTACTCGAAGATCGAGCGAGGAAAGCCGCGATGAGCGAAACCGCCTGCGTCCTCTCCGTCGACATCGGAACGACGGGGGCGAAGACCTGCGTCTATCGCCTGGGCTCGCGTCTCGAGCTCGTCTCGAGCGCCCATTTCGAGTATCCGATCCGCTTCACCGACGGCGGAGGAGCCGAGCAGGATCCGGAGGATTGGTGGGTAGGCGCCTGCAAGGGCGCCAAGGCGAGCCTCGCGGCCTCCGGCCTGAGGGCGAAGGACATCCGCGGCATAGCCTTCTGCTGCCAGATGCAGAGTCTCGTCCTCGTGGACGAAGGCGGCAGGGCGCTCAGGCCGGCCATGAGCTACATGGATCAGCGCGCCGTGGAGGAGAAGCGCCGAGGCATCGAGCGCGGCGTCAAGGTCGCGGGGATGAGCCTCGTGAAGCTCCTGCCCTCGCTCGCCGTCGCCGGCGGCGTCTCCGCGAGCGTGAAGGACCCGGTATGGAAGTATCTCTGGGTCCGCGAGCACGAGCCCGAGGTCTTCAGGAGGACCTCGAAGTGGCTGGACGTGAAGGAGTATCTCGTGGCCCGCGCCACGGGCCGCTTCGCCATGACGCCGGATTCCGCCAATGCCACCTTTCTCTACGACACCCGGCCCGGCCGCGCGCGCTGGAGCCCCGCGCTCTGCGGCCTCTTCGAGGTCGATCCGGCCCATCTGCCCGAGGTGATAGGGCCTTCCGAAGTCGCGGGCCCCCTGAAGCCCGGGGCGGCCTCGGAGCTCGGGCTCGAGGCGGGCACGCCGGTCTTCGGGGGCGGAGGCGACCTCTCCCTCATCGCCCTCGGCTCTGGCGCGGCCGATCTCAACCAGGCCCACGTCTACATGGGCACGTCGGGCTGGGTCGCCGCGTCAGTGGATCGCCGGGCCGTCGATACGGAGGCGATGGCCGCCTCCGTCCTCGGCGCCATTCCGGGGCGGTACAACTACATCTCCGAGCAGGAGACCTCGGGCAAGTGCATGGAGTGGATGCGCGACCACCTCGCCCTCGACGAGATAGGCCTCTACCTCGGGGCGCGGCACGCCGCCGAGGATCCGGAGAAGCGCTACGCGACGATCTTCGACTTCCTGGACGAGACCATCGAGAGCGTGCCGCCCGGCTCGGGCGGAGTGGTCTTCGCCCCCTGGCTCCGCGGCTCGAGAAGCCCCTTCGAGGATCCCAACGTCCGCGGCATCTTCTTCAACATCGGGGTCGAGACGGGGAAGCGCTGTCTGGTCCGCGCGGTCGCGGAGGGCCTCGCCCTCCAGTGCCGCTGGCAGTTGGAGGCGATCAGGCGAAAGGTTCCCGCCCGCGGCCCCCTGCGCTTCGTCGGCGGCGGAGCCCGGTCCGGGAGCATCGGCGCGATGATAGCCGACGCCACCGGCGAGCTCGTCGAGGTTCCGCGGGATCCGCAGAATTCGGGCGCCTTGGGGGCGGCCATGCTCTGCGCGGCGGGCCTCGGCCTGGCATCGACGATAGAGGCGGCGGCCCGCCTCGTGCCCGTCGAGAAGTCCATCGAGCCGCGCCTGCGCAATAAAGGCGTCTACGACGAGCACTATTCCGTGCTCAAGAGGCTTTACTACGCCAACAGGCAAAGCTTCAGGATGCTGAACGCGACCGGGGCCCCGGAGGGGAGACGACATGGAAGGGAATAGCTATCGAGTCTACGGCTACAGGTGGGTGGTCCTCGGCGTCAGCATGCTCGTGAACCTCACGATCCAGGTCCTCTGGATCGCCTACGCGCCGATCACGACGCAGTCGGCCGCGTTCTACGGGGTCTCAGAGCTGCTGATCGGCTTCTTCGCCATGATCTTCATGATCGCCTTCGTCCCTCTTTCCATCCCGATCTCGTGGCTCATCGACCGCTTCGGCTTCTACCCGACGGTCGCCTTCGGCTCTGTCGTGACCGGCGCCTGCGGGATACTGCGCGGGATGGCGGGCTCGAACTTCGCGCTCGCCTTCGCGGCGACGGTCGGCATAGCCGCGGCCCAGCCCTTCCTCCTCAACTCCTGGACCAAGCTATCCGCCCTCTGGTTCCCCTCAGGGGAGAGGGCCACCGCCGTGGGCCTCGTCACCCTCGCCAACCTCGTCGGCACGGCCGCGGGCACGGCTCTCACCCCCGTTCTCGCCGCGTCGATGCGGATACCGACGGTGCAGCTCTACTACGGGATCGCGGCTTCCGCGACCGCGCTCTTGTTCCTCTTCCTCGCCCGCGAGCGCCCGGCGAGCCCGCCCGACGCGCTGGCCGCCGAGAAGAGGGCCTTCATGCTCGAGGGGCTCAAGCACGCCCTCTCCATGAAGCCCTTCCGGCGCTACCTCGTCATCGCCTTCATCGGGCTCGGCATCTTCAACGGCATCACGACCTGGATCGAGGGCATCGTGAAGCCGAGGGGTTTCGGTTCGGAGCAGGCGGGCATCGTGGTCGCGATCATGCTCGTCGCCGGAGTCATCGGCGCCGTGGCGCTGCCCGCCCTCTCCGACCGCAGGCGCAAGCGGCGGCCCTTCATCCTTCTCGGCATCATCGTCGCAATTCCCGGTCTCGTCGGCCTCGCGATCGCGCCGAGCTTCCCCCTCCTCGCGGCCTCGAGCTTCGTCCTGGGCTTCTTCCTCGTATCGGTGAACCCGACCGGCACCCAATACGCGTCCGAGATCGCGCTGCCG
>Ga0181535_10001086_pt1 | contig 36765 bp, 29 predicted proteins | sample PEATcosm2014_Bin_44_FD_119774 | JGI IMG/M metagenome (GOLD analysis project Ga0181535, IMG submission 119774) | Peatland microbial communities from MTU Mesocosm Facility, Houghton, MI, USA - PEATcosm2014_Bin17_30_metaG | ecosystem: Environmental > Terrestrial > Soil > Wetlands > Peat | place... | reverse complement strand
TAAAGACGCCGATGCAGTGTTAATCCTGACTGATTGGAAGGAATTCGCCAACATCGACCTCGTGCGCCTCAACGACACAGTCCGTTTTCCCATTGTCATTGACGGCCGCAACCTTTATAAGCCCCAACAGATGGTCGAACGTGGATTTACATATGTCAGCGTAGGGCGGCCGGCAAGTTATCAGGCGGCACAGGGCAAACCACGCAATATGGTAATGTAAAGGGAAACTTCAGCCGCTCATCCTTCAACAGAACGGCTCTTGTGCGTGTGAATATGTTTCGCGCTCGGGAGCTCGAAGGTTTATTCATGCGCGTACTTGTTACCGGCGCAGCCGGGTTTCTTGGATCCCATCTTACAGATCGCCTGTTAGGTGAGGGCCATTCCGTCATCGGCGTCGATAACCTCTCGACTGGCGATCTCGAAAACATTGCCCATCTATCCACCGAATCCCGCTTCCACTTCGAACAGCAAGACATTTGCCATCCATTCAGCGCGCACATTAGCCCCTGCCCACTCGACTATGTCTTCAACATGGCCTCGCCCGCAAGTCCGCCGGAATATCTTCGCCTCGGGATCGAAACTCTTCGCGTGGGCTCAATCGGCACTGAGAACACGCTCGAACTCGCAGCCCGACATGGCGCGGGTTATCTTCATGCCTCAACATCGGAGTGCTACGGCGATCCTCTCCAGCATCCCCAGACCGAGGAGTACTGGGGCCACGTGAACCCCGTCGGTCCGCGGTCGGTTTACGATGAATCAAAACGTTATGCCGAAGCGCTGGTGATGGCTTATCACCGTTATCGGGGCCTAAACACCCACCTGGTACGAATCTTCAATACCTACGGTCCTCGCCTCCACCCCAGCGACGGCCGCGTCATCTCCAACTTCCTCATGCAGGCCCTGCGCGGCGAACACCTGACCGTGTATGGAGACGGAAATCAGACCCGGAGCTTCTGTTACGTCGACGACCTGATTGATGGGATTCTACTGCTTTCGAAATCCAGCGAACATTTGCCGGTCAATATCGGCAACCCAACCGAATTCACCATCCTTGAATGTGCCCGGGCTGTCCTCGATGTCACTGGCTCAAAGAGCGAACTGCGCTTTGAGCCCCTGCCCCAGGACGATCCAACCCGCCGTCGCCCGGATATTACAAAGGCCAGAACCCTTCTGGGTTGGGAGCCGCGCGTATCTCTGACGGAAGGCCTGCAAAGGTCCCTGGATTTTTTCACCGCCAAGGCCGCCGCCTGCAAGTAAATCGGGTAATCATGGATGACAACTTACGCTTGCCTTGTTAACCTTGCCCTACAATGCCACGAAGCCAAATTCGGCCACTGTTAATGGCGTTTCTTCTCTTCATCCCCCTGCATGGCGTAGCTCAGAAATTTCAGCCAAAGACCATTCAATTCAAGGGCGCGGCGGACTATTCTGACCAGGAACTGCTTGCCGCCGCAGGCCTGAAAAAAGGCAACGTTATTACCTCGGCAGAGATGGGTGACGACACGACGCGGCTCGCGGACTCAGGAGTCTTCGACAACGTTGGCTTCAAATTCGACGGGCAGGACCTGATCTTCTTCCTCAAGCCCGCCACAATGCTCTATCCGATTCACCTGGATAACCTTCCGCTCAAACTAGGCGCTGATCTGGACGCAAGGCTTCACGACCGGTTTCCGCTCTATCATGGAAAGGTCCCGGCCGAAGGTACGCTGCTGGATGGTGTGCGAAGATTCTTCGAGGAGACGCTCGCAGCAGAAGGCATCAAGACCACCGTCGTAGCCATACCCACGGGGGTTGCGGGCTCGCGCAAGATTACAGAAATGACTTTCCAAATCACGTCGTCCACAGTTCGCGTGGGAGCGATTCGCTTGGAAGGCATATCGCCCGCAATGCAAGACAAAGTCAGATTTCTCGCCCAGCACACGGTAAGGTCTCCATTCGACACCGAGAATGCTGGCGAAAACCTGGAGCACAAATTCGCTTCGCTTTATGCCGATGAAGGCTATGCGGCAGCGAAAGTCAACGCTGCCTGGTCTGGCGATCCCGTTGCTGCGCTCGATGCCATCGATGTCCCCTTCGTGGTCACTGTTGAGGAAGGCAAGGCCTACAAGCTTTCGGCCATCCACATTCCTCCTGACGCTCTTGTGACACAGGCAGAAATTGACAAAACCGTGCAACTCCGCAGCGACGGACATTTCAAAGGAGTGACTCTAAGTTCGGCATGGTCTTCGATAGTATCCCGTTACAAGGCCAAAGGACACCTCGATTGCAAAGTCACGCCACACCCAGAATTTGACGAGGCCTCCGGTACGGTTAGCTATTCGGTGGACATCGACCCGGGACCGGTTTACCATCTGGCCTATGTCAAATTCGAAAACGCGACGGATGAACTTCGAAGCCGGCTCATGCGAAGCTGGCAGATGCTGCCAGGCGATCCATTCGACGCAACATACGTTTCCAACTTCATCGTGAAGGCAGAAAATGCTGACCCGCCTCTTCAACGAATGCTCGCCGGGCTCAAGTTTTCTTTTGACGTCCAAGCCGATCCAGATTCGCGTGAAGTAAATTGTGTCATTCGGTTTGAAAAGCCACAGCAGCTTCCTTAGAACTGCATCGCCGCTTCGCAAATTCGAAAAACAGCATTATCGCCGATTGCATGCCCCACTCTCAGATTTTCGACAGCATGTTCCATTTGCCGCTTCCGATCTTGGAGAAGCTGGCACGTCCCGCGATCGTCTACCTCGTTCTGGTTGTCCTGCTGCGCGTTTTCGGCAAGCGCGAATTGGGTCCCTTTGACCTGGTCGTTCTGCTCTCACTCTCCAACACCGTGCAGAACGCCATCATCGGAGACGACAACTCGGTCACAGGCGGCGTCATTGGCGCTTTTGGTCTCCTGACAATCAATTGGCTGGTGGTCCGGGTCCTTTTTAGCTCTCCGCGTCTTACCCGCGCTCTGGAGGGCCGCGCTGCCATCCTCATCCTCAACGGCCAACTCGACCAGCGTGCCATCGAACATGAGGCTCTCACCCGCGAAGAACTGCTTTCGGTGATCCATAAGCAAGGCTTTGAGGACTTCCACCAGGTCCGAAAATGCCAGCTCGATCCCAACGATACTTTTTACGTCGAGGCTTTCTACCCTTCTGCCGACGACAAGCGTCACGCCGAATTGCTCTCCCGCATTGATGCGCTTGGCCGCGAAGTAGCCTCCCTGAGACCGCAGCCTGCCGTCAACCCAGGTGCCTGACTTCAGAACTGCCCATTTTTCAAATGATGAAATTATTTCCCTTGCGGATACATCTGCGACGGATATATATTGTCCGCATGGCTAATGAACCCGGACCCGCCACACCGCTCTCTCCCGCCGTATTTGCCATCCTGCTCTCCCTCGCGGAAGGAGAAAGAAGCTGGCCTTCAACCAATGGCACCCGCCGCTGGGGTGGAAAACACGGTTATCTCATCATGAAAGACGCCATGGCAGCGCGAGGCGGCGGCGTGAGGCTCGGTCCTGGAACCCTTTACGGGTCGCTCGATCGAATGATGCGCGATGGGATGGTCGAGGAGTCCGGCCTCTCCGACGACGAGCGTCGCCGCTACTATCGCCTCACCAACCTGGGGAATAGCACCCTTGCCGTGGAACTGGAAAGACTCGACGCCGCCATCACCTCCGCGCGCTCACTCGGCCTGCTCCCGCAAGGAGGCCGCTCATGATGCCGTCTGACCGCTCTGCCAACCGTATTGAAGCCTTTTACGCAAAGGCGCTGCGGCTCTATCCACCGCCATTTCGTGAAGCCTATGCGCCCGCAATGCGCCAGACTTTCCACGATGCCTTGCAGGATCGCCAGCGCCCTATTCGGGATCTGGCCTCGTTGATCCTCCGCGATCTGGTCATATCCCTCGCCAAGGAGCATCTCGTCATGTTGCGCGATTCATTTTTCCGCCCTGCCCTGTTATTCAACGCTCTTGTGCTCGCGGCCCTTGCCACCGGCCTGGCCCTTGCGCTGAACACAATTCCCCAGCAAGTCCTGCGCTTGGGCGCCGACGATCCGCAGATCGCCATCGCCACCGACCTAGTCGCAGTCTTTCAAAGCGGCGGCATCCAGGAGATGCTGCGTCAAGGCGCACTGCCTTTCCTGGTCGGCGGGCCCGGCAACGTCGACATGGCGCACAGCCTGGCTCCCTTTGTCATCGTTTATGACGATCAGGGGCACATACTCGCGTCCCAGGCGGTCCTTGAGGGCAAGGCCCCCACTCCCCCGCCGGGCGTCTTCGACTACGTGCGTATCCACGCTGAAGATCGCTTCAGTTGGCAGCCTCGACGCGACGTTCGCATCGCCGCGGTCATGCAACGCGTCAATGGTCCACAATCCGGATTTGTCGTTGCCGGTCGCAACATGCGCGAGGTCGAAGCCCGCGAATCGCTCGTAGGAAAACTCGCGGGCCTCACCTGGATCGGAATGATGGCAGTGATCTTGGTGGGAACCGTCGTTTTCGGCTGGTACACAAAGCCGAAATCGGCATGAGCGTACCTGGCGCCCCGATGCCTTCGTCTGGCTGCCATCCTTCAGTGGAGATAGCCAGCATCGGCAAACCGCACCTCAGGCACGTACTCCCGTGCGGCTAGCACTACTCCCATTCGATGGTGCCCGGCGGCTTAGACGTGATGTCGTAGACCACCCGGTTGATACCTCGAACCTCATTCACAATCCGGCTGGAAATCCGCTTCAGTACCTCGTATGGCAGTGGAGTCCAGTCTGCCGTCATTCCGTCCTCGGAATGCACCGCCCGCACCGCAGCTGTGTACGCGTAGGTCCGCTGATCGCCCATTACTCCCACACTCATCACCGGGAGCAGCACTGCAAAGCTCTGCCAGATCTGCGAGTACAGTCCTGCCGACTTGATTTCCGCAACAACAATCTCGTCAGCATCCTGAAGCAGCGCCACGCGCTCCGGCGTAACCTCCCCCAGAATGCGCACCGCCAGACCGGGACCGGGAAACGGCTGACGTCCCAGCACATCGTCTGGCATCCCAAGGTCACGCCCAATGCGCCGTACTTCGTCTTTGAACAGGTCCCTCAATGGCTCAATCAGCTTGAGCTTCATTCCCAACGGCAGCCCACCCACGTTGTGGTGGCTCTTGATCGTCTGGCTTGGGCCTTTCACGCTGGACGATTCAATCACGTCCGGATAAAGCGTTCCCTGCACCAGCCAGTCCACCCCGCCGGCATCTTTGGCGATCCGTGCGGCCTCATCGTCAAAAACCGCGATGAACTCTGCGCCGATCCTCTTGCGTTTCGTCTCTGGGTCAGTCACTCCCGCCAACTGCGCAAGGAACCGCTCGCTGGCATCTACTGCAACAACGTTCAACCCCAGCTTGTCGCGCAGATTCTTCTGCACGCTCTCAAACTCGTTCTTGCGCAGCACGCCATTGTTCACAAACACGCAGGTCAACTGCTTGCCGATGGCTTTGTGCACCAGCACTGCCGCCACTGAAGAGTCCACCCCTCCTGAGAGCCCACAAATCACGTGCCCCGCGCCCACCTTCTCACGAATCCCGGCCACAGTTGTCTGAATAAAGTGCGCTGGCGTCCAATCCCCTGCTGCCCCACAGATCGAAAAAACGAAATTCTTGATCAATTGCGACCCCAGGGGCGTGTGGTGCACTTCGGGATGAAACTGCACTGCCCAGATCCGGCGCTCCTCATTCGCAATCCCCGCCAGTGCATTCGCGCTCAAAGCTGTCCGCCGGAACCCCTGTGGCAGCTCCAGCGCCTCGTCGCCGTGGCTCATCCACACCTGCAGCGTCTCCGGCAGCCCGCCAAACAGCGCATTCGCCGCGTCCTCGATCGTCACCTCCGCGTGCCCGTACTCGCGCCGCGGCGCGGACAGAACCTTGCCGCCCAAATGGTGAACGATGAAGTGCAGCCCATAGCAGATGCCGAGCACCGGCACGCCCAGCGCCAGTACCCCCGCGTCCGCCGCAGGAGCATCCGCGTCGTACACCGACGAAGGCCCGCCCGACAGCACGATCCCCAGCGGGTGAAATGCCTGAATTTCTGTGAGCGTTGCCGTGCAGGGTAGCACGACCGAAAAGACGTTCAGCTCGCGAATCCGCCGCGCAATCAGCTGCGTGTACTGCGAACCAAAATCAAGAATAACAATTGTCTGGGTGTCCACTCCCTAGTGTGTCAGGGCTTGCGCACCGTTTGCAAGTCAAAGTCTGCTCACAAGCGCACCAGAAAAAGCTGGCTACGGCAGCTTTGCCGCTTCCTTCTCTGCGTCCCAACGATCCTTACCCTTCAGAAACACCTTTGGCTGATACTGCGCCGCCTCCGGCGCCGTCAACTGCTGCGACCAGCTCACCCGCGCCGACGGATTCGCTCCCGGCCCCGTGTTTTTGTACTCCGCATAGTAAGCCAGCGGCGTCCCCACCGTTCTGTTCCAGGCATTCCATCCCTCCGGCAGCACATCCCCGGAAAGCTCCGTATTGATATAAACAACCCGCGAATAAGGCCGCCATGGCCGCCCCAGGCTGGTCACCTCCTTCGCAAGCGCGGCCGCATCCGTCCCCGCCGCGTGCTCAATCTCGCTCGTCACTTTGCTGTTCACGATCACATAACCTGTCGTTTGATCGGGCGCGGTACGCGACTGCGCCGTCAGAAATCCCCGCGCGTTGGCATGTATCTCTGAGTGGTCAAACACCGCTGTCGCATTGCCAAAAATAAAGTCCGTCCCGCCCTCAATATAGGAGTCGACATAATACTGCCGTCCGTAGTCGGCAAAAAGCGTGTCCTGGTGGCCAAGGAAACGGCAGTGCTTGAAGATGGACCGGTCGGCGCGAACAGCTGCGGCAACTGCTTGTCCAGTGTTGCCGGCAGCATTCTCAAATGTGATGTTGTCGGCTTCAAAGCCCTCGCCGTTCACTTCCACCGTCTCCGTGAAGAACGTCCCGCCCGCCTGCTTGGCATTCAGGCTGTTCGTGATCACCACCTCGTCGGGAGTCTTCCCCATCCCCAGCAGCGTGATGTCGGTATGGTTCTGGGTAACGATGACCCGCTCGTGATAAGTTCCCGGTGCAATCTCAATGATGACGCGTCCAGGCCTCCCATCCGCCCCTACACCGGCAAATGGATGATGGTCCATGGCCATCTGGATCGTCGGAAACTCTGTCGTCCCTTCGATGCCCGTCTTCACATCCGGCGAGACACGAATATGAACGTCTTGAGCGCAACTCCAGATTGATGGGGCAAGGACCGCTAGAATCAGGGACTTCTTCATCAGGACTTGTTCTCTCCTTCCGGGAGGATCCGCAATCAAACTCAGGTTCAGCAGGTATGCATGACGTCCGCCCGCCATGATAACCTCCAAACTAGCGTAACCCACAAGAAATTGGCACCTCCAGGTTCAATCCGGAGTTCCCGGTAATCGTTGTTCGTTAACGGGTTCAAAACCGGGATGGACCGGCGATTGCGCGTTGACGTTTCCTGCAAACTCAGCGTCCAAACTGAATCAGCGCTCGAATTTTGTTTGCAAGTCGGCCGAGCGCCGGATCAGAGTGCTCACCAGGCGAAGATCGCCCCGGAAAACTTGCCGATTTGTTCAGTCTCCACGCAATACTAGGCACAACTAACCCTCGGCTTTTACAATGCAACAGGGACCCGTCCCAACCCAGCTCTGCTGTGGAACTAGCAAACTTGGCGGCACAAGCCGAACCAGGATGAAGGAATCGCATGAAGTTTACGAAATTCGGCAAGGCACTGCTGATGAGCGCCCTCTCCATCGGCGTCATCTTCAGCGTTACGTCTTGCGTTCAGAGTTATACAGTCGGCTATTTGTATGTGACGGGAACTGTGACGGCTCAATCCGGGGGGAACGGCATCATCAGTGGCTTCAGGATTGATCACAATACGGGCACGCTCACTGCCATCGATGGGCTCCCCATCTCTTCTGGCGGCGCCAACCCAGGGCGCGCTGTCCTGATCGTCGGCAGCAAATTCCTCTACGTCCTCAATCGGGGCGTCAATTCATTGGGAAACGCCAATTGCTTCGGAGCCGGCGCCAATGAATGCCAAAACTCAAACATTGAAGAGTTCGCGGTCGGTGGCAACGGAATCCTGACCCCGCAGGCGACTTTCTACACGCAGGGCCTGAACCCATTCCGCATCGTCGCCGACACCTCGGGAAACTACCTTTATGTGCTCGACCATGATGCCCCGTCCAGCTCGGCCTGTGCGCTTGCTCTGGGCGCGGGGGCTACCTCCTGCGGCGACATTACAGCATTCCAGATCAACCAGACGACGGGTCGCTTGCAACTGGTTGTCAACGCACCCGTAACGGCAGCAAACGGCGCGGCTCTCCCATACTTCCCAGTTCCCGCCAACCCCATCGATTTCCTCTTCAATTCCCAATTTGTTCTGACCCTAAGCGGGACGCCGGCGACCGGCGATCTAGTCTTTCCATACACCTACAACAGCTTCAACGGGCAGTTGACCCTGAGCCAGAACAGTACCCAGCCCCTCAACATCGGACATGCGACCGCAATTGTTGCTGGTGGGGGATACGTTTATGTGCTCGACGACGAACCAATTGTCGCGAATGGAACCACCTCTTCGAGCCAGATTCTTCCCTTTTCATTGGGAACCGGTGGCGCACTTCAGGCCCAAACTGGCGGAATTGTCCCCGACGACCCGACGCTCTCCAACCCGATTTATCTCCTTGTTGAAGCCAAGGCCAAGTTCCTCTATGTGGTTAACCAGGGGAACAACACCAACACAACGAACTCGCAGAGTGGCATTGCCGGATATGTTATCGATCCCAGCACCCACCAGCTCAGCTTTATTGCCGGTGAGCCCTTCGGCACGGGCGCGGGTCCTCAGTGCATGGTCGAGGATCCCTCTGACCAGTTCGTCTACGAGGCCGACTTTAACGATTCAAGCATCACTGGCCGGGTAGTTGATCCAAACTCGGGTGTACTCAACAATTTGCGCGTCTCTCCCAACTTTGCGCTCCAGGGTCCGGCCGCCTGGTGCCTTGTGGATGGCCGCACAAATTAGGCCGGAGCCGAATGCATCCTGTACAGGTGCGGAAGGCAACCGGTTGGTTGACCCCGCACCTTGGCCCAGTCCCGAATCTAGAGTGCTGTGGGCAGTTCTTCAAACGTAGCCGGATCCTGAACGCGGCTTTTCAAAACCGCTTCGGTGGGTTCGATTCCAAACTTGATTTTCTGGGGCCTCTGATTCAGGCCCCCTGACGAAAGATGCGCATGAAGTTCAACAAATCGGGCCAGTTGCTGCTGGTCTCCGCAGTCAGCCTCACGCTCGCTACACTTGTCACCGCCTGCGCCACCCTCACGGTGGATTTTGTCTTCGTGACCAGCTCCAAGGCAGCGGGGCCGAATAACTACGGCGAGATCGATGTATTCGAGGTCAACTCGGAGTCAGGCATGATGCGCCAGATTCCCACCTCGCCTTTTCCCTCCGGTGGCAGAAATCCCGTTGCCGAAGCCGTCTCTTCTGACAACACCAACCTGTACGTAGTCAACCAGGACGACAACTCGATTGTGCAGTTTGTCATCGGCAATGACGGTAAAGTCTATTCGCAAAATACCGTGAATACTCCAGGTATTTACCCCCTCGCCGCCACTATCAGCGGCCTTAACTTGTTTGTCCTTGACACCTACCAGGGCCTTGGAAGCTGCTCCACTGCGGCGCCGTGCTCGGGCTCGGTCGGCGTCCTGCCAATTACTGTAGGTTCCGGTTCGCCTCCCAGCGATACACTCGGGACCCCGGTTGCCAATGGAAGCCTGGCCTATTGGCCCTTGGCCTTGCCTGGCAAACCGAACGACATCATCGAGCCCACTGGGATCAGTGCTCTCAAGTCAGGCGCTTACCTTTACGTTGCGGCTTACGATTCCACTGCGGGCGCAAACTATATTTTCGGCTTTTCCGTAGCCCCTCCAGCCACTTCTACTTCTCTGGCGGGAGGCGTCTGCCCAGCGAACGGCCCAATCCCTGCAAACCAGTTTCCGGCAGGCACGCTCTGTCCGCTCAATGCCGGCGCGCCCCTCGGCGGCGGGGCTTTTGCAACGGGCACATGCACTTCTGCATATCTCAATGCACCGTTTGCCGTGGGAACCTGTCCCTCCGAAATCGCCAGCGACCAGTCCTCCTCCTACTTGTATACGACTGACGAGATCAATGGCACCGTACACGGCTTTTCGGTTGCCTCCGCCACCGGCCTCTTGAGCCCGGTCAGTGGGAGCCCCTTCCCAACCGGGAATCAACCCTCTGCGATCGCGATCGATCCGAGCTACTCCTACCTCTACGTGACAAACGCGCTGGACTCATCAGTCGCTGCCTTCTCCATGAGCAACGGAGCGCTCACTCGGCTCGGCTCATACGCCACCGGATTGCAACCTGTGGCCATCGGAATCGATCCCTCCACGAACCACTTTCTGTACACAATTAATTTTCTGGGCACTCAAGTCAATGGCACTGTTTCCGGCTTTGAGCTCAGCACAACCGCGGGCACACTCCTCATATCGCAGAATTCGCCGTACACATCCCACCCGCTTCCCACAGCTGTCGCTGCAATTCCTCACAACGGCACCGGGGCTGGTGTGCAGAAGTGAGAACGGTTGTCGCGGGCCGAATCCGGTATCAGTAGCTACATCCCGTACCTTGCTTTTACAATGAATACGGGACAACCTAAACAGTTTTCTAGGGGCTTCAACTTGATGGCCCTCGACGAAGGAAGCGCATGAAGTTCAGCAAATTGAGCCAGCTTTTTCTGGTCTCTACCGTCGGCCTCCTTGTGGCCACCCTCTTGACGTCCTGCGATATCGTTACCATCGACTATGTCTTCGTAGCCGATTCCGCGGGCACGGGTACTGGCAGTGCTGGACAAATCCAGACATTCGACGCCGATCAGGCAACCGGCGCCCTGCGCCCCGGCGCGGCAGCGGTACCGAGTGGTGGGACCAACCCGGTTTCGATGGCGATCACTTCGGACTATGCAAACCTCTACGTCGCCAACGCAGGCAATAAGTCTGTGTTCCATTTCGCCCTTTCTGGAAGCGGCGTTCTCACGCAGAAGGATTCCGTCACGCTTTCAACCACTCCCGTCGCAATCGCTGTGAACGCTGCCAATACCTATCTGTACGTGGTTTCGGGAACAACCTCCGCGACCATCACCGCCTACTCTCTCACGAGTGGCGCAATAGGCTCCATCGTCGCTCAGACAAACTTGGTCGTCCCTGGCTATGCAAGCGACACCTTCATTCCCACTGGTTTGACGGTTCTAGCGAACAGCAACGCTGTCTACGTCACAGCGTATGACCAATCCGCTTACAATCCGGGGGGAACCACCACCAGCAACGCCAACCCCGGCTGGATCTTTGGCTTCAACGTGGCCACTGGGGGCGCGTTGACAACTTCCTCAGAAAGCCCCTATAAAGCGGGCGTAAAACCCTCCGCGATTGCTTCTGACCCGACCAGCCGTTTTGTGTATGCCACAGATTTCGCTTCAAATCAATTAATTGGCTACACGGTTCAGTCTGGCAGTGTTCTCAACTTTCTTATCAACGGGCCATTCAAAACCGGCAATGAGCCGATTGCGATTACCATTGATCCGCGCGGCAAATTCATCTACCTTGCAAATGCGCTTGACTCGTCGGTCACTCCGTACACCATCGATCTGGCAACCGGGACCCCCTCGTCCATCGTCAACGTCACAGGCAGCCTGACAGACTCGACTGACACCCAGCCGGTCGCCATCGTCGTTGATGCTTCCGTCGGCAGATTTGTCTATACCGCCAACCACCTGGGGAATTCAGTTTCGGGATTCGAATTGGATGCAAACACTGGCGCGCTCAGCCTTACAACGTCCACGCCATATCCCTCGAGCGCAAGTCCGACTGCCATCGTCTCTGTGCCCCACAACAACCATGCGGTCCAGTCAGTTGCGCCTTAACGGTCAGCCAGTCCCAATAGCTCAGCCCAGCCAACCAGGCTGGGCTTTCTGCTGAGAACAAATCCCTCAGATGCACGACATTCCACGTTTGAAGCCATGGCTGCGATTGGGGCGCCTTCTCAACCCTGGTGCGCTCGGTCTCGAAGGTGCACCTGAAGGTTCTAATAAGGTCCTTCACGCGCATATACTGTCCCAATTGCCCCGTATCTGTTTTTGAACGGCTTTCAACAACTGAGGACAATCCGAAACACAAAGGTCAAGGAGAACCCAACGTGCTGGCACGTGCTCGATTCCTCATCTTGTTTCTTTACATTCTCGGTCTTTCATCTCTGGCCGCGGCTCCGGCCCCGGCTCACGATCAGTTTCAAGTTGCGGTCTACATTCCCGTTGGCGTGGTCGAGCAAATGAAGGACCCTGCGTACCTGCAAAGGTCCTGGGACGAAATCAACAGCCAGGTCAAAGTCGACAAGGTCTACATCGAGACTTACCGCAGCGGCATCCTCGCCGATGAAACCCTGCTTGAGACCGTGAAAAGCTTTTTCTCCTCGCATGGTGTTGCCGTGGCGGGGGGAATTGCCTATGCGGCTGGAGGCGACACGGCAGGCTTCACTGCCAATGAAGTGGAATCGGGCCAGTTCATCTCGTTCTGTTATACCGACCCAAAGCAGCGCGCCTATGTGAAGCATGTGGCCGAAGTCAGCGCGCGCCATTTCGATGAGATCATCCTCGATGATTTCTTTTTCAACAACACCAAGCGCGACCCCGACATCGCCGCCAAGGGCAATTCATCCTGGAGCACATTCCGCCTGGGCCTGATGGACGATGTTTCGCGCGACCTCGTCGTCGGACCCGCGCGAGCCATCAATCCCAAAGTGAAGATCATCATCAAGTTTCCCAACTGGTATGAGCACTTCCAGGCCAACGGCTATGACCTCGACAAGGAGCCCGGAATCTTTGACGGCATCTACACCGGCACTGAAACCCGCGATCCAGTCATCACTGACCAGCACCTGCAGCAATACGAGAGCTACCAGATCATTCGCTACTTCGATAACGTGTCGCCCCACGCGAATGGAGGGGGCTGGGTGGATGTTTACGACACCCGCTATATTGACCGCTACGCCGAGCAACTCTGGGACACCATGCTCGCCAAGACCCCTCAGATCATGCTCTTCCAATACAGTGATCTGCTAAGAGCTCCTCAAATCGGCGCCCGCAACCCATGGAGCGAGCTGGCAACCAGCTTCACCATCGCCGGCCTCGACAAATGGCATGAGACCACGCAGTCGGCCGCGCCCGCCAATTACGCAAGCGTCGCAGGCTACGCGCTTTCCAAGGTGAATGACGTGCTAGGAAAGCTAGGGAGTCCGATCGCACTCGCCAGTTACAAGCCCTATCAGTCCACTGGTGAAGACTTCCTCCACAATTACCTGGGTATGATCGGGGTTCCGATCGATCTGCATCCTGAATTTCCTGCCGGCGCAAGGACAATGTTGCTTACAGAGTCCGCAAAATTCGATCCGCTGATCGTGAGCAAGATCAAGGCGCACCTCGAACAGGGAGGCAACATTGTCATCACCTCCGGACTCCTTGGCGCGCTGCAGGACAAGGGGATCGATCAGATCGCCGAAATTCGCGCTACTGGCAATATCCTCAAAGTCCAGGAGTATTGGGGAGCGTACGGAGCCGGCAGCGGCGCCAACCTGGGATTGACATCTGAGATCCTGGTCCCTGAAATCGGCTTCCAGACAAACGATGCCTGGCCCCTCGTTCGCGGAACGGCTAACGGGCGTGGCGCGCCGTTGTTGATCATGGACCGCTACTCGAAGGGCATCCTTTATGTCCTCACCATTCCTGAGAATCCGAATGATCTGTACGCGCTTCCGCAGTCCGTGCTGACCTCGATCAAACGTTATCTCCTCGACGGATTCCCGGTCACGATCGATGCACCCAGCAAAGTAGCGCTCTTTGCCTATGACAACAACGCCTTTGTGGCCGAGTCCTACCTCGACGAATCCACCCAGGTCACCGTGTCAATCCTCGGCCCTGCGGCACATCTACGTAATCTGGCCACAGGAGAACTCATCCAACTCAAGCCTCCCGCCGTCCAAGCCGGTCCTCGGCGTCAACGGTCGCAGTCTTCCCGCAGCGAATTCCAGATTGCCTTGCCGCCGCACAGCTTCGCCGCTTTTGCATGGGAGCCATAACTTTTCGTCATGAAAACCCGCGTGCAGAGCCGTCTCCTGCTCAAGCCCCCATCCACTTGCGCAGTTGCTTTTGCGCCGGCTTCTCCACCAGATGCAATGCCAACAGTGCTAGTCCAATCAAGATCACGTAGCTGATCCAAGGATCAAATCGGCTCAGTCCCAACCACTCAAGCACGTGTGAGCCGTGAATCAGGTTCCAGAAATTGAAGTGAAGCAGGTATAGGCAGTAGCTTGCTTCTCCCACAAAAACAAGGGGACGCAGCCCAAAAAATCTTGAAAGAAGGTTTTGGCCGGAGAGCCCAAGCACGATGAAACCGAAGAGCGGCATCATCAGCCCGTCGTGAAGCAGCGCATAAGGCACTGATGTTCCAATGGTCAGCAGGCAGAAGATTCCACCAAATCCCGCCAACCCCAGAACAGTGCGCAAATGGCTTGTTCTTTCAAAGACCTCATCCACAGTTGCCAGCAAGACGCCGAAGACGAAGCTGGCCATATGAGGCAATGGGGTGTACTTGAGAGCCTGCAGCCAGGGCCCGTAACTCCAGCGGTCCGGGTGTGGGATACCATCAGGATTGAAGATCACGTAAAGTGCGCCGGGAAGCATACCCAACATCCAAACCAATCCCAGTTGAGCCAGCAAATGCCAGGTCTTCGTCGGGCGCTTGATGCGCGCAAGCCACGGAAACAGCACATAGTAGGAACTCTCGGCGGACATCGTCCAGGCCGGTGTATTCAGAAACGTTGCAATTGGAGGGATCCACCCCTGCAGGAGCAACGGGGTCAGCACCATGCCCGTCCAGAACATTCCGGGTGAGTGAGCGGCGCGCTCCGGCCCGATCATCTGCCAACTCATCAACAAGCTGAGCAAATAAATCGGATACAGGCGTGTGAACCGCGCCTTCCAAAAGCGGACCCGGTCCAATTTCCCTTCGCGAGCCCGCCCGGCATAGTTGTAGGCGAGCACGAAACCAGAAAGCAGGATGAAGAAACTCACGGACGCGTAGCCGGCATTGACTACCGGCGCCAGCCAGCCGAACCAGAGTGGATTTGAAAAATGAAATAGAACGATGTTGATGGCCGCGAAGCATCGCAAGCCCGTCAGTGCATTCAGCCGTTCTGGCTTGCGCGTCTCCACTGGCTGTTAGACGCCTCCCGGAAATCGGTTGGTACAGCCATTCAAGACCAATTTAGAGGCGCTGATCGCTGTCCACTGATGCTTCAGCCGGGGTCTCGGCGACACGTCTTCGTCGTCAGGGGTGGTTTACGCGGTTACCAGCGACCCAACCTTCTCGCCCATCACAACTCGCCTGATATTGCCCGGCTGGTTCATGTTGAAGATGATCATTGGCAGGTTATTGTCTTTGCACAGGCTGACCGCAGTGAGATCCATGACCTTCAAACCCTGGCGCAAGATCTCCATGTAGGTAATCTCGTCGTACTTCACCGCATCTTTCATCAGGACCGGATCGGCGTTATACACTCCATCGACTTTGGTCGCCTTCAGCAGCACGTCCGCTTTGATCTCCATCGCCCGCAAGCTGGCCGCGGTGTCGCTCGAGAAAAATGGGTTACCGATGCCCGCGGCGAATATCACCACGCGGCCTTTTTCAAGATGCCGCACCGCACGCCGGCGGATATATGGCTCGGCAACCTGGTTCATGAACACGGCGCTCATCACGCGGCATTGCACGCCGCGCTGTTCAATTGCGTCCTGCATGGCAATGGCATTGATGACCGTTGATAGCATGCCCATGTTGTCGGCGCTCACGCGGTCCATTTCCTTGGCCTGCTCGGCCACGCCGCGGAAAATATTCCCACCGCCCACCACCACGCCGATTTCCACACCCAGCGCGTGTACTTCAACAATTTCGGCAGTAATCCCGGCCACTTTGTCAGCGTCGAGACCAAAACCGCGCGGTCCAGCCAGCACCTCACCCGAAAGCTTTAGAACAATACGCTTGTACATGCCTTTTCGAGTATCGCATATGACCCGGCTCGCGAATTCTCACCCTGTGAATCACAGAAAAAAGGCCCAGGATTTGCATCCTGAGCCTCGTTGATTTCTCGATTCGGGTGGAACTACTCGCCTGCCGGTTCCACGGCCTTGGTCTGGGCAACAGTCCAGTCGGCAGCCCCCACCTTAAAACGCGCAAACCGTCGCACCGTGATGTTCTCGCCCAGCTTGCCTACCTTTTGAGCGATCAACTCCTTGATGCTGACACCCTGATCCTTGATGAAGGGCTGCTCAAGCAAGCAGACTTCCTCGTAGAATTTGGCCATCTTGCCGTCGACAATCCTCTCGATCACCGCAGCAGGCTTGCCGGTTGCTGCCGCCTGGGCGCGGAAAATCTCCTTCTCCCGCTCAAGATCTGCAGCCGTCACGTCTTCGGGCTTCACGTAGCGCGGATCGCTGGCCGCGATATGCATCGATATGTCCTTCAGAAGCTCCTGGAAATCCTCGGTTCGCGCCACAAAATCGCTCTCGCAGTTCAACTCGATCAGCACCCCGATCTTGCCACCCGCATGGATGTACGTCCCCACGGCACCCTCGTTGGTCGTGCGCGCGGCCTTCTTTTGTGCCGAAGCCATTCCCCGCTTACGCAGAACCACAAACGCGCCTTCGATGTCTCCCTGAGTCTCCTGCAACGCCTTCAGGCAGTCGCCCATTGGCGCCCCGGACTTCTCCCGAAGCTCCTTCACCAACTTGGCATCAATTTTTTCGCTCAATGTCGTCATCTCTCTTTTCCTGGTTTGCCTTTTTCTGGTTTCTGCATGGCTTGTGTTGCTTTACTGATTCGCCGGTTGCAACAGGCTCAGGTTGTGCTCTGCCTCTTTGTTTCCTTGTGCAGCCGCCTTCCGATACCAGGAGGCAGCCTCTTGCAAATCCCTGGTTACGCCCGACCCTTCCGCATACGCTTCACCAAGTTCTTCCTCTGCCTTGTCGTGTCCCTGTTCGGCGGCTTTGCGGAACCACAAGGTCGCCTGCTTCTGGTCTTTCAACACGCCCTCACCAGACATGTATGCCTCACCAAGGTTGTACTCGGCATCAGCGTAACCCTGGTCCGCTGCCTTTCTGTACCACCTGGCCGCCTCCACTAGGTCCTTGGCCACACCATTTCCGCTCATATATGAAACGCCAAGGTTAAACTGCCCATCTGCAAATCCCTGATCGGCAGCTTTTCGAAACCATGCAACCGCCTGCGCGAAATCCTGCGGGACACCGTCCCCCTCCGCATACAACAAGCCAAGGCCGTTCTGAGCATGGGCTACTCCCTGGTCGGCGGACTTTTGATACCATCCCGCTGCCTGCCTCGTGTCCTTCCCTACGCCCTGTCCCAACTCGTACAGCAAGCCCAGGTGGAACTCTGCATACGCATTCCCTTGCTCAGCCGACTTCGCAAATAAAGAAGCCGCTTGCGCCACATCCTGAACCAAGCCATCGCCCTGCAAATAAAGCCGGCCCAGGTTGTACTGCGCGGCTGAAAAACCCTGATCCGCAGCCAAGCGAAACCACTTCGCCGCCTCCACCGGATTCCTTGCCACTCCAATACCCTTTTCGTAAATCACGCCAATGTTGTACTGTGCGTCTGGATAATTCTGATCCGCTGCCTTATGCAGCCAGAATGAAGCTTGCTCCAGATCCTGTGTCGTTCCGTCACCTAACGCATACAACATGGCAAGATAGGTTTCCGCGCTCGCAGAACCTTGATCCGCAGCTTTCGAGTACCAGATAAACGCCTGCTTGGTGTCTCGTGGCAGGCCCAGCCCCGCTGCATACATGATGCCGAGTTGGACGCACGCCTTCGCGAGTCCCGCGTCAGCCGCCTTGCGGAACCACGAAACTGCTTCCGCCTGATCTGGCCCTGGACCGCTCTTCAACAGCAAAATTCCAAGGTCATACTCAGCCTCAAGAACACCTTGTTCTGCCGCTTTGCGGTACCATCGCGCCGTCTGCCGATCACTCTGCGGCAGGCCTTCCCCCTTTGCATACAAAACACCAAGGTTGAACTGCGCCTCCGCATTCCCTTGCTCAGCCGCCAGCCTGAACCATGAGGCCGCCTGCTGATAATCCTGGTTTACTTCCTCCCCTGATACATACTTGGCAGCAAGAGCAACCTGGGCTTTAGCATCTCCTGCTTCAGCTGCCTTCTGCACTTCAACGAATGTAGCCTGCTTCTGAGCTCTGCACACCATCGGCGCCAGAGAGCCAAAAAACATACCGCACAACACGGCCTTCCGGGTCCTTACCAACCATCGAACCGGGAATGTTTGTTGGGATACGACTCCTTCTCGCACCACACCCCCCTGCGTTCGCTAACCCTGCCCTATGTCTAACCCCATGAGCCGGGCCAGGACTGCCTGTTTTCCGGCATAAGAAAAGCGTGGCACTCAACTCCAGCGGCCACGCCTGTCTCATGATCCGCACATCTGTGCGACTGGTTGACTAGAGGCTGCCGCCAGCCACTTCGGCCTCATCCAACGTCTCAACCGCTGCGGGTGCCTTGCGAATACCGCCGCCAAGCGCTGCTTCAAGGTCCACATCCTCCGCAGACGCGCCTTCCGCCGCCACTGTCTCTTCGGCAACCGGCAATGGCAGCTCTTCGGTAAAGGCCTTGTCTCCCACCATATTCACGCCTTCGGCCGCTGAATCCGCAATCTTTGATGTAAACAACCGGATTGCGCGCAACGCATCGTCGTTGCCGGGAATCACGTAGTCCACAACCGTTGGGTCGCAGTTGGTATCCACCACCGCCACCACAGGAATCCCAAGCTTGCGGGCTTCCTTCACAGCAATGGCCTCATTGTTCGAGTCGACAATAAACAGGGCATCCGGCAAACGCTTCATTGCCTTGATGCCGGCCAAATTGGCCTGCAAATGCTTCCGCTCCCGCTCCAGCTTGATGACTTCCTTCTTCGTCAACAGCTCGTAGCGCCCATCGGTTGCCATCTCATCCAATTCCTGGAGCCGCTTTACACTCTTCTGCACTGTCACCCAGTTGGTCAGGAGTCCGCCCAGCCAGCGCTGGTTGATGTACGGCATCCCTGCGCGGTCGGCCTCTTCAGCCACGGCATCCTGCGCCTGCCGCTTGGTGCCGACGAAGAGAATCGTCTTGCCTCCAGCGCACAGTTCGGTGACAAACTTCGACGCGTCCTTGAACAGTTTCAGCGTCTTCTGCAAGTCGATGATGTAAATCCCGTTGCGCTCGCCAAAAATATACTCCTTCATCTTTGGATTCCAGCGCTTCGTCTGATGCCCGAAGTGAACACCCGCTTCGAGCAGCTCCTTCATTGTGATCGTGGCCAATGGGCCTCCTTATTGATGTGCATCCGGCCTGGTCCTACCCTGATCCGGATTGATCCCGCTCTCGCGGGGAATTTGAAATGCGAACTCCTAGCTTTTGGCCTCTAGCCCTTAGCCTGTTCAAGCCCGCGTAGGCCTTTTCGGGAACCCCATACGGCCAGTACAACCAAGAAATGCTAGCAGCTAACAGCTGGAAGCTGAAAAGCTAGCGCGTTAGCGCTTCGAGAACTGGAACCGTGCGCGGGCGCCCTTCTGCCCGTACTTCTTGCGTTCCTTCATGCGCGAGTCGCGAGTCAGCAGTCCTTCAGCCTTCAGCGTCTTGCGCAGTTCAGGATTGAACTCGATCAGTGCGCGGGCAACTCCCAGCTTCACCGCATCGGCCTGCGAAGCAACTCCGCCGCTCTTTACCGTGGTTACCACGTCAAAGTTGGCCGCCATTTCAACCAGTACCAGCGTCCGCTTGGCAGCAACACGCTGCTGCTCGGTGACGAAGTACTCTTCGAACGCCTTGCCGTTTACCTTCCACTCGCCCGTGCCGGGACGTAGAAACACCCGGGCTATCGCTGTCTTGCGCCGTCCTGTCCCGTAATACTGAACCAGATCTGCCATTCTTTTCCTCGTTAGCTTCCAGCTCCGAGTTCCTAGCCTCTAGCTAAAAACCCAAAGCCCCATCATCTTGAATGTCGAGCTAGCAGCTAAAAGCCAGCAGCTAGCGGCTGCTCTTACGCCACGTCCAATGACACCGGCCCCTGAGCCTGGTGAGGATGCTTATCGCCGCGATAAACCTTCAGCTTGGTCGCCATCTGGCGGCCCATCTTGCTCTTCGGCAACATGCCCTTGATGGCCTGTTCCAAAATCGCTTCCGGCTTGCGGTTCAGCAGTCGAACAAAGGACTCTTCGCGCAACCCGCCTGGGAATCCCGTATAACGGCGATAGAGCTTCGACTCGGCCTTCAGGCCGGTCAGCCGCACCTTCTCCGCATTGATGACGATCACATGATCGCCCATGTCGATATAGGGAACATACTGGGGATTCAGCTTGCCGCTCAGTACGCTGGCCGCCTTGGTCGCCAGACGTCCCAGCGTTTGACCGCTGGCATCCACTACGTACCACTTGCGGTCGATATTCTTTCCACTCGGAACAAAGGTACCCATTTCTCTCCTGCCTTCAAAAAACCTGCCAACAACTGCCAGACCGGTGAACCAGGACTTGACCTGCCCCGGGTAAGCTATCCGGCTACTGCAAATCCCTGACCCAAAAAACAAATTTGCCCACGCAAAGCGCACGGGCCCTGATTCTACCCACGTCCAAACAATCCTGTTCGGGTGAGAACTGCGGGAGCTGGCCTTCAAAAGGCTCTGGGTCGGCTGGACTCGTTCATTTGTCCAACAGCCGGTGGCCTGCTCCAGCCGACCCCCATGTGGGGAACCGACCAGTTGGTCCGGATCAACGCCCCATCGACCAAAAAACTGCCGGTGGGGACCCCATACACAGACCCCAGGCGCAACACCGCGCAAGGTCTCCAGAATACCCGAATCCCGGTACAGAGTCAACGAAAGAACTGCCCCATCACATCGCGCGTCGGTGGATTCGGCGTAGAATCGCCGGTCGGCGGGCAGGGCCGCCGCCTGACCAGGAAGATCGCCCATGCCAAACGTCTTTATCCCTACTTCCCGGGGTCAAATGCCCGCGTATCTTGCCCTTCCCTCCGCCCTCAACCCAGTTCCTGGTGTCGTCGTCCTTCATGACGTCCTTGGCATGTGCCAGGACCTTCGAAACCAGAGTGATTGGCTGGCACAGGCCGGCTTTCTCGCCCTCTCCCCAAATCTCTACTACCGGGGAGGCCTTCTGTTCTGTCTCCGCTCCGTCATCCGGGATCTGATGGCCTACACGGGACCCGCCTTCGACGACGTGGAAGCCGCCCGTGCGTGGCTTCTTTCACATTCGGGCTGCACGGGAAAAATCGGCGTGATCGGCTTCTGCATGGGCGGCGGTTTCGCTCTCCTGCTCGTCTCCGGACACGGCTTCTCTGCCGCCAGCATCAATTATGGCGGCCCGATTGACCCCGCACTCGACGACTTCCTCAAGACCGCCTGCCCCGTCGTCGGCAGCTATGGCGGGATGGCCAAGTGGGAGCAAGGCCACGCCGATCAGTTGCAGAGAGCCCTCGATCGAGCCCTTATCCCCAACGACGTAAAGGAATATCCCGAAGCGGGCCACTCCTTTATGAACAACCATGTCCCCTTCGTCCTCAAGATCTTGCGCGTAAAAAGCATCGGATATAACGAGCCCGCCACCATGGACGCCCGTTGCCGAATCGCTGCGTTCTTCCATTCCCATTTGGGAGGCTAATCGGCAATGACCTGTGAACATGAAACAAACTGCGCAGTCCCTGGGTCGCCCGGAGATCTGCGTAGCCTCTGCAGGATCGGTGCCATCGCCGCATTCGTACTAATTGCCTATTCGTTGGAAATGATGGTTCAGATTGTTGCTCTTGGAGGGCAGCCGGGCTCTGCTGCCGAGGCATTCAATCTTCTGCAGCACCACCGGGCCCTGGCGCTGCTCCGTCTCGATCTGCCCACCATCGCCGTGATGCCGGTCTACTACCTGCTCTTTCTTGGACTCTATTCCGCGTTGCACCGATGCGACCGGGCCAATGCACTGCTCTCCACAGTGCTCGCCTTTGCTGGGCTCACTTTGGTGCTCGAAACGCCCACGGCACTCTCGTTGGTCCCACTCAGCGACAAGTTCGCTGCCGCAACCACCGACGCGGTGAGATCGCAGATGCTGTCCGCGGGAGAAGCACTCATGGCTGCCGATATCTGGCACAACACAGGGGCAATCCTGGGAGGAATTCTCATCCAGTGCGGAGCGGTGCTGATCTCTGTTGTGATGCTTCGCGGCGGCGTCTTCAGCAAGCTGACGGGCTGGCTGGGAATCGTGATGCACGGGCTGGACCTGGCCCACATTGTCGGCGGGCTCTTTCTGCCAGTCTGTGGCATCATTCTCCTCGCGATTGCCGGACCGCTCTATCCAATCTGGTTCTTCATGGTGGGTCGCAGGTTGTTCCAGCTTTCAGCGCGATGCGACTTCAAGCTTCCATGAAGACGCCGGAATAGCCACCATCTCCCCAAAAAGGCAAATGCCCCACTTCCAGAGGAATATCTCCTGCTTGAAATGAGGCATTGGTTTCCTGAACTCAGAGCTGAGCGCTGAAAGCCGAGAGTTCGAATTTAGTAGCTACCAGCTGCTTCTCAAGCCGCGTTCAAATCCGCCGAACGCACCCGGAACCGCTTCATCGTAATCGCCAACGTCTTCTCGATCTTGCGCAGATCGTTCCGTTCAGCCGGGCCGGCAAACGTCGAAGCCACCCCGTGCGCCGAGGCCCGACCCGTCCGCCCCACGCGGTGGACAAAGTCCTCCGCAACTTTGGGCATATCGAAGTTGATCACGTGCGCCACATTGGCCACGTCGATGCCGCGCGCGGCAACGTCAGTCGCCACGAGCACCCGGTGTCGTCCCTCGCTGAAGCTGCGAAGCGCCTGGTTCCGTTGTGCCTGCGAACGGTCGCCATGAATCTGCGTCGCCGAGTGACCGGAACGAACCAGTCTCCGCGCCACGCGATCCGCGCCGTGCTTGGTGCGCACGAAAACCAGAAAGCTCCCCGTCTCCGCGCCCAGCAGGTGTTCCAGAAGCTCCTGCTTCTTGTCCGGCTCCACTTCAAACGTGCGCAGCTCAACATTTTCCGCCGGCTTCAGAATCGAACCAATCTCAATGCGCGCCGGATTGTTCAGGTACTTCCGCGCCACTTCCTTCACCGAGCCTTCGAGCGTAGCCGAGTAGCAGAGCGTCTGCCGCTCGGTCGGCAGCGTCGCAGCAATCCGCGCAATCGCCGGCTGGAAGCCCATATCGAGCATGCGATCAACCTCGTCCAGCACCAGGATCTTTACACCATCCAGCCGCACCAGCTTGCGCTTGAGGAAGTCCTCAAGCCGTCCCGGTGTGGCAACAATCAGGCGCGCGCCGCGACGAATGGCCTCGAGCTGCGACCGTTCGGCCAGGCCGCCTACCACCAGAGCTACGGTTTGCGAGGAGCTGGTCCGGATAGTGCGATAGGCATTCTCCACCTGCATGGCCAATTCGCGCGTGGGCAGAAGAATCAGTGCCTGCACGCCTTTGCTCTCGCTCTTCTGCATCTGCTCCACAATCGGAATCAGAAAGCTGAGCGTCTTGCCCGTTCCCGTCTGTGCTGTAGCCAGCACGTCACGGCCCTCCAGAGCAGGCGGAATCGCTCCGGCCTGCACCGGGGTCGGGGTTTCAAATTTGTTTGCGTCGAGCCGCGCCATCAGCGGGGCCGACAAAGAAAACTGCGAAAACTGTGTCGTCAAGGTGTTCAAATTTCCTAAGGGGTCCGCGAGCTGCCCTTTTTCATGGGAGCCTGCAATCGGAACCGGACATGAGGCACGCGCACAAATTTTGCTCAGGCGCGAACCTGCTTATCGATATGCGTAAGGGAGAACCAGAATCGTCCACGGGACTGGCCAGGGAGCATTCAAGGGGAGAACGCCAATGGCCCGGAGCTGCCACACGCTACTTGTTTGCCAAACGGTTCATAGGCCGTCCGGCTACCCGCTCCAAAAACTCCCGGTTTTCATCTGCGATCCAAAGCGCCAATCCCATTCAAGGGGGCGAGTCAAAGGAAGCTGAACCCATTCAAGGTTCGTCGCAGAGCCGCCGGGCAGGAGACTCATGGGCATACGCTGTAGGGGCTTGGGGGAAAATCTGTGCCGGGCAAGCTTGCCATCTAAGGGCGAACCGCCGCTCACGGCCAAATCACTGAGCGCAAACCCAGTGTACCACACTCTTCGCTTTTCCCTCGCCTTGTGCCGCTGACAATCGCGGATCAGGTATAGACTCTTCTCAACTTTCCCGCAGGTTGGGTTGGACCTGATTCTGCGGGAACGCTGTGAGAACCGAATACGTGTGATCGGTCTGGTGCCCAATCCATCTTGCTCAGCGGTCAAGGTGGAGCCGGGAAAGGTGGGTCACCAGCAGTTGAAGCTTCCCCTCACCCGCGTACAGAGACCCCGTCGCCACCCCGGAGGCCATGAATGCTCTGGTTCTACGAATCTTTCTTTCCCGTGGTCTGGGTTATCTTTGTTGTCTACTGGCAGATCAAAGCCATCAAAACCAAAACAACGCAGCGCCTTGAGCCGGCAGCCTCGCGCATTCTGCGTGTCGTCATTTTCCTGATTGCGATCGCCCTCCTCGTGACCACTCGCATCCCGCTACCCTGGCTTTACCTTCCGCTCTGGCCGGTTGGCCTTTGGCCATTCTGGCTGGGAGCAGCAGTCACCGTCGCCGGCCTGCTATTCGCCGTCTGGGCGCGCGTGTACCTGGGTAGAAACTGGAGCCGTTCCGTCACCATCAAGCAGGACCACGAGTTGATCACCACCGGCCCCTATGCCCTGGTTCGTCACCCCATCTACACTGGCCTTCTGACCGGGCTCCTTGGCACCGCGATCGCCCTTTCCCAAGTGCGCGGGATCATCGTTTTGATTCTCTTTTTCCTCGCATTCTGGTTTAAGCTGCGCATGGAAGAACAGTGGATGCGCTCCCAATTCGGCGAGACGTATACCAACTATGCTCGTCAAACCGCGGGTCTGGTGCCTTTTCTCTTCTGATCGTCGGGTCAAAACATCAGCTGCGTTGCTCATGGTTTCACAAGCCGAAGGCGGCTGCCCCCACCACAGGTGGCCGAAGGCGAATGCCCCGCCGCAGGTGGTCAGTCCCGTGCTTCTAGCCGCGCCACTACCTGCTCCACTAGCTGTTCGAGCTCGGCCGTGTGCTTCCCTTCGCCTGTTACGGCGGTCTCGGCGATCCGCCCCATCCGCGCATCCGGGAAGCCAAGGCGCCGCTTCAGCGCCAGAATCTCCTCGATCTTGCTGTCAGGAATAAACTTCAGCGGCTCGCCAATCTGTTTGGCAATCAGGTAGGTCTTGCAATAGGTATCAAGGATCTCCGCCAGCCATTCTGCGTGGGTCACTGTGTCGGCCCAGCATACAATCCCGTGATTGCCGAGAAGGATCGTATTGTGATCCTGAACGTACGGCAGCACTGTCTCGGCAAACGCCTGGGTACCGGGTGTCTCATAAGGAGCCACCGCCGCCGGCCCGATAAACACTTCATACTCCGGAATCAGCCCGTTGGGCGGTATCGTCCCGGTGATCGCAAAAGCCGTTGCGTAAGGCGGGTGACAATGCAGCACCGCCCGCGCCCGCGAGTTCGCTTTGTAAATCTCCAAATGCAACAGGAGTTCGCTGGTCCGCGATCGGTCGCCGGCAAGAATGTTCCCATCCAAATCTGAGAGGCAGATATCGGCAGGTTCCAGGTCGCCTTTGCTTAACATAGTCGGCGTGCACAGCACATACTTTGACCCCAGGCGAACACTGATGTTGCCGCCGTTTCCATCTACATATTGGCGTTCCCAAAGCTTGCGGCCCACGCGGATAATCTCCGCGCGCAAGGCATCGGCTTCAAACGAGTTGGCAGCCACCAGCGGCGAAATCTCATCGACTTTTGGCACCTGCAAAGCCTCGACCACAGCCTGCACTACTTCCCTGACCTGGTCTGCAACCGGAACCGCTGTCTGCTCCATGATCAACCTCACACAAGAGTAGCTGCACCGCACTGCCAAAAGCCCGGCCACGCCACACACAAATTATATATAGCGGCAATTCCGGCTATCGGCCGGTGATTGAGGTCACGAATGAACTTTGTCTTACGAGCCTAATCAGCCGCCACGAGCCTGCGCTGCAGCGCCTCAAGGGTTTGCCCCTTGGTCTCCGGGTATGCGATCAGCACTACGACGAATTGTACGAGGGTCATCACCGCGAAAAACACAAAAGGTGTCTCGGTGTTCAGCAAGTGGACCACCACGGGAAACTCGAGTGCGATCACGGTATTCATGATCCAGTGGCTCGCGTTGCCCACGCCCTGGCCTTTGGATCGCACTGAATTCGGAAACACCTCGCCAATGTACACCCAGATCACGGCCCCCTGCGAAAGAGCGAAGAAGGCAATATATGTCACCAGGATCCATACCAGCGCGCCAGGATGAGAGTGCGTCTTGAAGAGCCACGCCACGCCTGCCAGGCAGCCCGCCGTCCCTGCCGCACCAACCAGCAGAAGCGTCTTCCGCCCCAGCTTGTCGATCACGCTCATACCCACCATGGTGAAGACAAGATTCGTGAAGCCTATCGCAATTGCCTGCTGATCACCTGAGATCTGGCTGAAACCTGCAGACGAAAAAATGTTGGGAAGGTAGTAAAGAATCGCGTTGATTCCGGCCAACTGGTTGAATGCGCCAATTGAGATGGCCAGAAAAAGCGGATAGCGATATTTCCATCGAAACACCGGCTCATGGGCCGATGCATGCTCTTGCTCAAGCGCCGCGCGAATGTCATTGAGCTCACCCTGGGGATTGGGCTCACCCATCAGCTTCAACACCGCCAATGCATCGTCGATCTGGTTGCGGGATGCGCTCCAGCGCGGGCTCTTGGGAATCCCAAACAACAGCAGCAGGAATCCGAGTGCCGGCACTACCGATACCCCAATCTGCCAGCGCCATTCCGTCGCACCCAACTGCAAGGTGCGAATCAAGTAATTCGATACGTATGCCAGAAGAATCCCGGTCACGATGTTGAACTGAAACATGCCAACCAGGCGTCCGCGCCACTTGGCCGGGGCCAGTTCCGCAATGTACACCGGCCCCAGAACCGAAGATGCGCCGATCCCAAGCCCTCCAACAAACCTGAAAAGCATGAATGAAGGCCAACTCCACGCCAGGCCGCAGCCAACGGCAGAGACAACATAAAGAATTGCTGTCAATCGAAGGGCTTCACGCCCTCCCAACCGTTGCCCCACCACGCCTGCGCCAAGTGCGCCCACCACGGTGCCAACCAGCCCAATGGCCACGGTGAGGCCCTTGCCCTGTGCGCTCAACCCGTAGAGCCGTACAAGCGCGTCAATCGCGCCGGAGATCACAATGGTGTCAAATCCAAAGAGCAGCCCGCCCAATGCTCCGGTAAGAGTTGCCTTCATCAGGTGAAGATTGGGTCGCATGGTCTTAGGTCTTTCAAGTTCCAAATCATCCTACAGACTGCTTCCGGAAACCGGCAATTCACGCAGGAGTCATGGAACGTGCGCACAGGAAGAGCCTCGGAAAGCCTTACTCCGTGGGGCGTGCAGTTCCGGGCATCACCGCCAGCACTCTGCAGCGATGTTTACCAGCCGCGCTCCAGGCCAGTGCCATACCGCTCTCCATGTAGGCGCAATCCCCTGTTTCCAGCACTTCCTGCATCCCGCCCGCATCCAACTGCAGCCTGCCTTCCAGAACATAAACCAGCCCGTTCATCTCAGAGAATGAGCTCATCCCCATCGATGCGCCGCCAGCTGGAAACTCCACCATCTGTGCCTTCAAACGCGCGCCTTCTCCCGCCGAGCTGAGCGGGACAAACTTCACCGCATCCGTTCCGCGGCCTTCACCCTCCAGGTGGGCCTTGCGCGTGATCGACAAACTGTGCCGGGCTGGCTCCGCGAAGAAGTACCCCATCCCCACTCCGTACACCCGGCTGATTGTAGCCAGCGTCGGCAGCGTCGGAATCATTCTGTCGGTCTCCAGCTTGGAAAGCAGTGCTGTCGAAAGCCCGGTTTCAGCAGCCAGCCTCGAGAGCGTAAGCCGTTTTTGCGTGCGCAAGGCCCGGAGTTTAATCCCGATGCAATACGGTGCCAGAGCCCACTGTGCGTACGAAACACTCTTTCCCATCGATGGTCTCCTCTTTCACCTGCTGCAATCAGTTTGCCCGCCGGCCGCTTTCTTTCTCCTGAAATATCTTTGAAGCTTGTTCGATGTACTCTTTTTGCCCGGCTGCCTGCCTCGCGCTACCATATTCGAGAGGATGCGGCCCGAGAATCGGTTCTCCTCAGCTGGCCATTTCAAGAGCATTTCCTCATGAAAAGGACATCCCCTCCGCATGCCTTTGCATCTTCCTCTTCGCTCATCCGCGCTCTTCCTGGCGTTCGCACTCTTCGCGACTTATGCCGCCCCACTTCTCCGCGCCGACACGGTGGTGCTCAAAAAATGGCGACCGCCTTACGGGAAGGACAATCATGCTCGATTCCGGCAAACTCACATTTAGGACCGCTTATGCGGCCGACCCCATCGCCATCGCCTGGGACCAGGTAACCAGCCTCACCACAGCCCAGCCAATGATCTTGCCCACCGCCAAAGCCACTCTGACCATCACATCCATCGAGCACTCGGACTCTGGCCTGATCGTCGCCACCTCCACAGGGCCCGCTACGCTTGAGCCCGCAGCTGTCACCGTCCTGCGCACGCCCGCAGATCAGAAAAGCTACGCAGCCTCCCTCCATCCCGGCTGGGATCACGCCTGGGCGGGCGCGACCACCGTCAGTCTTGCGCTTGCACGTGGAAACTCCGAAACCGCGACCTTTGGCGCAGGGTTCACCGCAGCTCGCACCACTCGCACCGACAAAATCTCGCTCTACGCCAATACCCTCTACAGCACAAACGCAAACGCTGTCCCCAGCACCAGCGCGAATACCACCAATGGCGGTCTGCGCTACGACCACAACCCCAACCCCAAACTTTTTGCATTCGGCACAGGGGATTTCGCAACCAACGCGCTACAGGACCTCAACCTGCGGTCGATTGTCGGAGGCGGCTTCGGATAGCACCTTAGCAAGTCTGCAAGGCAGACCCTCGATGTTCTTGGCGGCGCGGTATGGACACATGAAACCTATTCGCCCGGACCCACCAACAGCTTTGCGGCCCTCAACCATGGCCATGTCTATACCAGGAAGCTCGGCGCAGCCAGCGTTTTCACTGAGCAGACCTATTTCTATCCCGACCTCAGGCAGACCAGGAGGTACGAACTCTCCGCCGACTCATTGTTTACAACCAGGCTTGGAAAGCTCTTTAACTGGAACACCGCTTTCAGCGATCGGTACACTTCGTTCCCACCTGCCGGAACCCTGAGCAACGATGTAATTCTCACCACCCGCTTCGGCGTCACTCTCGCGAGGCACTGATGCTTTGCGAGCAGCGAACAATGACTGTGCACGCACTCAATTGGTCGCGGTTCGATTCCTCTTGGTCCCCATCTTACCCACCAGCCGCCAAACTCCCACGCCGCCGAGACCAAAAAGCATCGGGAAACATTCCAGCGTGTAGCGGGCTTCAGGGGCCTCGAGGGTCATCAGCAGTCCGCTGCGCAGAACCATGTAAGCCACCATCCATTGCCAATACTTTGGCCTGAACCAGAGTCCCGCCAGCGCTAACAGCAGATACAGCGCATTGAGCCCTGCATAAGCCCAGCTGATCCGGGTCTCCTGGTTGTGATGTGCATACACCCACCAGTCCAGGTCAATGGGAAGATTCTCTACGCGCGGCCGCAGCCACATGTCCGCCAATCGCCCCAGCGGCAACCAAAGGTAAAAGCGCAGAGGGTGAGCCTCAACTCGTTCCTGGGCCAGACGGGCGAACCGCGCATCCAGGTCAGGCGAAATGTCCTGTCCGTTGTCGTCATAAGCCTCGGCCAGCGCAACCGTTTCCTCGTATTGTTCCGGCGAGTCGAAGGCCCGGCTCGGCAATTTCGTCAAATCCAGCTTGCTTCCGGGCACATTCCAATAAATGTCGTAGGTGGAAACGAAATCAAGACACCAGGTCTTCACCCAGCGCTGCCAGCCAGGATAAGTCGCCTCGCCCGGATCGGTCGCATAGCGGGTGGTCACAGGCTCAAAGACGTGGAATACCCTCCAATTTCTCGCCGTCCACGCCGCAAACGGCGTCAATGCCAGCAAAATACACACCAGAACCATCCGCGCGAGTTTCCTACGCGGAATTACGGTGTGCCTCAGGCCCATGATCAATGCCGGCGCCAACGTCAAACCAACCAGCGCTCCATCCGGGCGCAGCAGGGCTGCACCGGTCACCGCAAACACAAACCAGAGTGCGCTCCACCACTCCGGGTGCTCGTCAAACCGCGCCAACGCCCACAGTGCCAAGGCAATCACAAACAAAGTGAGCGTTTCTGTGAGCGGAGCCACTGCATAGGACGCCGTAAATGGGCAAAGCGCAGCCAGCCATAGCGTGATGGACGCGGCTCCCTGCGAAGAAATCCTGCGCACAAAGTCCGCCAGCAGCAGGCAACCTGCCAGTTCCAATGCAATCTGGGCGTAAGCCACGGCATTGTAGTTGCCCACCCCGAACAGCCCGAAGCACAGCGCAAGAAACAGCGGATATCCAGGCAAGCGAAGCAGCGTCGGGTGAAGCACTCCGCTGCCGTCTGTCAGAGCAAACTGCCCATGCAGCAACAGGGTCCTGGCCAGATTCCCGTAGACGAGCGTATCCCCGGATACCTGGGGAAACGCTCCCTGCATCCAAATCCGCAGTGCTGCCCCCGCGAGGAGCGCAAGCGCGGCTGAAACCCGCGCGCCTGCCCTGCCGCCTGCCTTTGCGGCGATCCGGTCCAACTTCGATGATTCACTTGTGGGAGTGGCTGTCATACGCTCCGTACTTTATACCGTAGACTGTTCCAGCGCCTTTCGCGCACGTAGAATGAACGAGACCGGCCATGCCAGATAGACAGATATTCTTCGACCCCCAACGCAAGCGGTGGAAGCGACTTCGCCGCGTCCTCGACGTGGCGGCGGTTCTGTCGACTCTGGTTCTTGCCGGCTTTATTTTCAACGTCCTGCGCTTTCAGCAGTTGCCCGAGTTGCTTCTGCCGGTGCCCAAGCACAACTACAAAGCGCTGCCCGATCGCGACACCATTCTGCATGGCGCCAAAAACCAGCGCCCGGCACGCCGAAAGTCCGCCCGCAAGCCCTCTGAAATTCCCCTGAACTCCGGCGAAGGTCTGCGCGCCGCCTACTACGTTCAGGACGATGCCGCCAGCTATTCCTCATTCAAGGAGCACGTCCACCAGATCGATTTCCTCTTTCCGCAGTGGCTCCACGCCACCTCCCCGTCGGGAACGCTGATGATGATGAGCGGCGATAACCTCCGCGAGTTTCCTGTCGTTGAAGGCGCAAATGTTCACGATCCCGACGACGGAAACAGGATCAAGCAGGTGATTCAGGCGACCAGGGAAGACACCGAGATCTTTCCCCACCTGAACAACTACAACCCTCACAATCAGAGTTGGGATGCGAACTTCGGCGATGTGCTGAAGGATCCGGCGAAGAGCACGGCGCTGCGCAACGAGATTGTTCGCTTCTTCACCACATATCCCGTCTATCGCGGCCTCTCGCTCGACTTCGAAAGCCTTCCCGACGATGCCGATCCGGCCTATCTTAGCTTCATTCAGCAGCTCTATGCCGAATTGAAGCCTCGCAACTTGAGCCTTTACGTGAACACTGCGGTTTCGACCACCGACGACGATTTGAAGCTCATCGCGGCCAACTCCGACGGCATCATTCTTATGAACTACGACGAGCACCAGGCCACCAGCGATCCCGGACCCGTCGCCAGCCAGACCTGGTTCGTCGGCAACCTCACCCGCGTCCTCAAGGTAGTGCCCAAACAGAAGATCATCTGCGCCGTCGGCAGCTACGGCTACGACTGGACGATGTCCATTCCCGATCCAAAAAACAAGCGCCATCCAAAACCGAAGGTTCTCAATACCGAAGATCTTTCAGTTTCCGACGCATGGCAGCGTGCCTTCGACGCCGATGCCGATCTCGATTTGAACTACGATGCTCTGAACCCGCACTTCGAGTACATCGACGAGGACAACAACCAGCGCCACATCGTCTGGTTCCTCGATGGCGTCACCCTGCTCAACGAGCTCCGCGCCGCTCGCCAGCTTGGCCTCTCCACATTTGCTCTGTGGCGTCTTGGCGAAGAAGACAGCTCCTTGTGGAATGTGTGGGACAAGCCAAGCGATCCCGGCTCGCTGCAGGCTCTGGAGAAAGTCCAGCCCGGCCACGACGTAGACGACGAGGGCGATGGAGACATCCTCCGCGTGACCAGCCTGCCCCAATCCGGCACGCGTACGGTCCAGGTCGACACCGACGAGGACGACCCGCGCAAAAAACTCATCGTCGATGAGCACATGGATGTCTATCCGCGCACTTATACCATCGAACAGTATGGGTACCATGCCAATGAGGTTGCGCTCTCATTCGACGACGGCCCCGACCCCAAGTGGACGCCAAAGATTCTCGATATCCTCAGGAACAAGGGCGTCCATGGCACCTTCATGCTCATCGGGGCAGAGGCCGCTGAATACGTCAGCTTGATGAAGCGCATCGTTCGCGAAGGCAACGAGATCGGGAATCACACCTACACTCATCCTGACATCAGCGAAATCTCGCCGCGCCAACTCGATCTCGAGGTCAAACTGACTGAGCGGCTTTTCGCCAGCAAGCTCGGCATCCAGCCGCTCTACTTCCGGCCTCCATACGACATCGACGAGGAGCCGGACACCGACGACCAGGCGAAGCCCGTCGTTCAGATTCAGAAAGACGGATACACCATCATCGGCAACAAGATCGATACCAGCGACTGGAATGAGAATCCCGTCAAGACCCCAGCCGAGATTACCCAGTCCGTCCTCAACCAGTTGGAGACCATGAAGACCAAGCCGCAGTTTCGCGGCTCCATCATCCTGCTCCACGATGGAGGCGGAAATCGCCAGGCCACCGTCAACGCACTGCCGCTTCTGATTGATGCTCTCCGCAACCACGGCTACAAGATCGTGCAGGTTTCCGATCTGATGGGAAAAACAACCGCTGAGGTCATGCCGCCAATCAAAGGGTGGCAATACCTGCGCGCCTTGCCTGATTCAATCGCGTTTTCAAGCGCGGCCTTTGTCGTCAAGTTCATCGTCTACGTCTTCTTCCTGGGCGACATCCTGATGAGCGCCCGACTGGTGATCGTTGGTCTCTTCGCAATCATTGACCGCCTGCGTAAGCCCTACCACTTGCCGATGCCCAACTATTCTCCGCGTGTTGCCGTGCTCATTCCGGCATACAACGAAGAGACTGTAATCGTCAGGACCATCCGCTCGGTACTCAACTCCGATTACAAGAATCTCCACGTTATCGTTATTGACGACGGATCCCTTGACCGCACCGCCGAAATTGCCCGCGAGGCATATGCCAAAGAGCCTCGCGTCCAGATCCTCTCCAAGGTCAATGGGGGCAAAGCCGCCGCACTCAACTTTGCCCTCGATCGAATGACCGAGGAAGTCTACGTGGGCATCGATGCAGACACGGTGATAGCCACCGACGCCATCTCCAAACTCATTCCCCATTTCGAAGATCCTCGCATTGGAGCCATGGCCGGTAACGCAAAGGTCGGCAACCGCGTGAATCTCTGGACACGCTGGCAGGCGCTTGAATACATCACCAGCCAGAACTTCGAACGCCGCGCACTGGACCTGTTCCACGTCGTCACTGTTGTGCCCGGCGCTATTGGCGCCTGGCGCACCGCTCCAGTCAAAGCTGCAGGGGGCTATCCGCTCAACACGGTCGCTGAAGATGCTGACTTGACCATGAATCTGCTTGAACAAGGACTCCGCGTGGACTACGAAGACCGAGCACTCGCCTTCACTGAAGCTCCCATTGACGCCAAGGGACTGATGCTGCAGCGCTTCCGCTGGTCGTTCGGCACACTCCAGGCAGTTTGGAAGCATCGAGCTGCATTCGTGCGCAACAAGGCGATGGGACTCTTCGCACTGCCCAACATTCTGGTGTTCCAGATGTTCCTGCCGCTGGTCTCCCCATTCATCGACCTTATGTTTGTCTGTGGAATCATCAACTACTTCGTCGACCGCTATTACCACCCTGAAGCAGCCTCCGCGGCCAGCTTTGAAAAGCTCCTGGCCTACTTCCTGACATTCTTGTTGATTGACTTCGTCACTTCGTCGATTGCGTTCTCGCTCGAGCGCCGCCATCCCGCCAACAAGGGCGACGGCTGGCTCCTCTTCCACATTTGGCTTCAGCGCTTCGCCTACCGCCAGGTCTTCTCCATCGTCTTGTTCAAGACGCTCAAGCGGGCCATCGACGGCAAACCATTTAACTGGGACAAGATTGAGCGTACTGCCAAGATGAGCAAATCTACCGAAGCCCTCACTGAGACTCTTTAATGCAGGCAGACACAGAAGCGGAGCGAAATGCCTGTTTTACCTTCCCAATTGCGAATTCCCTGCTTCCAACAAAGTCACAGCCATGCGATTGAGCGGCGTCGGAATGCCGTGCTTCATTCCCAGCCGCACAATCACCCCATTCCGCGCATCCGTCTCCATCCTTCGTCCGGCAATCTTGTCGGCCAAAAGTGAATTCACTGAATCCTTCGGCTGTCCCCGATACATATCCACCACCTGTTGGCCCACCGATTCGTCCAACTCTGCGCCTTCGGCCCGCCCAACGGCAATCACCTCCGCCACCATCGCCAGCGTCAACTCTGCTACTGCTGCCTCGTGAAACACGCCGGCCGGCTTCATCGTCAACGCGTTGATCACACCAGCTGCATTGGTACACAGTTTGCGCCATGCCGCGGTCTTGAAGTCCTGAACAAGCTCGATCTCTACTTTGCTTCCGTTGAATAGTTCTTTGAACTCCGCGCCGACCGCTCCTGCTTCTACCTTCATTGTGACTTTGCCCCGCTGGACAACAGTGCCTTCAGCGTCCCGCTCGACAGGGCAATCGATCACCACCGGCACAATCCGCCCCGACTCAACAAACGGTGCAAGCCGCTCTCGATGCTCCACGCCGTTCTGCACCACGGCAACCGCTGCCCCGGAACTCGTCAACGCGCGCAACCATTCGCCGGCCCCTGCCGCGTCATATGTCTTAGTCGCCACCACCACCCAATCCACTCCGCGCGCCTCGTTTGGATCGGTCAGATTTCTTCCGTGAACCGAGACCACACCGTCCGGAGTTTTGACAATGAGAGCCGCCAACACCCTTCGTGTGCAAAGCGCGATGTCGTGCAGCCCGGTTGTCTCTAAAAGCGAGGCAAGGACTCCACCGATCGCACCAACCCCAACTACAGCAACGTGCGCCATTTCTTCTCCATCCAATGAATTTCACACCACTCAAAAATACACGTCCAGACTCCACCTCCGGCTCCACTGTTTTTCACTTGGGCAAACCCGGTCTGGAATAGACTAATTACGTGATGGAAACCGATACCCTCGACACACAGACCCAGTTGCTCACTCCCCAAGCAGTCTTTCGCAATGAGCCATTCATCGACTTCAAGGCCGCCGACAACGCCCAAAAAATGAAAACGGCTCTGGAACTGGTTGCTGCCCAATTGGGCCGCGAGTACGACCTGGTCATCGGCGCCATGCACATTCAGACCGATTCGAAGATCCGCTCGCTTAACCCGGCACGCCCTTCCCAGATTGTGGGAATCCACCAGAAGGCCGGCGCGGAACACGCCGAGCAGGTGATGGAAACGGCTCTCCATGCCTTTGAACCCTGGTCCAGGACCACAACTGAAGCAAGAGTTTCGATCATCCTCACCGCTGCCGACATCATCCGTCAGCGAAAGTTTGAGTTCTGTGCATGGCTCACTTTTGAAGTGGGCAAGAATTGGGCTGAGGCGGACGCGGATGTTGCCGAAACCATTGACTTTCTTGAGTTTTATGCCCGCGAAGCGCTTCGCCTCGCTTCTGCATCCACGCCCATTCAGTACCCAGGAGAACGAAACGAACTCCTCTACATCCCGCTTGGTGTTGGCGCGGTCATCTCGCCCTGGAACTTTCCCTTCGCGATCATGGTGGGCATGACCGCTGCCTCCATCGTTACTGGGAACACGGTGATTCTCAAGCCCTCCAGTGACGCCCCCACCATCGCCGCCAAATTCATTGAAGTGCTTGAAGAGGCAGGCCTTCCCGCAGGAGTAGTCAACTTTTGCCCGGGCTCGGGCGTCGCCTTTGGCAACGCCATCGTTGAACATCCCAGAACCAGGTTCATCGCCTTTACCGGGTCCAAGTCCGTGGGATTGGAGATTCACGAGCGTGCGGCCCAGACCAAGCCCGGCCAAATCTGGATCAAGCGAACAATCCTCGAAATGGGCGGAAAAGATTCAATTCTTGTTTGCGCCGACGCAGATCTGGAAGCCGCGGTTGAAGCAGTCACCGCCTCCGCTTTTGGATTCAGCGGCCAAAAGTGCTCCGCCTGTTCGCGGGCCATTATTGAAGCCCCGGTTTACGATGCTTTTACTGAACGCCTCCGACAGCGCGTGACTCAGCT
>Ga0181535_10001085_pt1 | contig 36774 bp, 25 predicted proteins | sample PEATcosm2014_Bin_44_FD_119774 | JGI IMG/M metagenome (GOLD analysis project Ga0181535, IMG submission 119774) | Peatland microbial communities from MTU Mesocosm Facility, Houghton, MI, USA - PEATcosm2014_Bin17_30_metaG | ecosystem: Environmental > Terrestrial > Soil > Wetlands > Peat | place... | reverse complement strand
TCAATCGGCCGCCATGAGCCGCGCTAATTTACCGGAGAGCGAACGCCACGATTTCGGCTTGTTCGTTGATGAGTTTCAGAATTTTTCAACCGATTCATTTGCCACGATCATGTCCGAAGCTCGCAAATATCACCTTAATTTAATTGTTGCCAATCAGTTTTCAACGCAATTAACCGAGGAAATTCGCGATGCCATCTTCGGTAATATTGGAACTACCATTGCTTTTCGAGTAGGCGATCGGGATGCTGAAGCCCTGGATAAGTATTTTCGTCCGTCATTCGATGAATCCGATTTATTGCGCTTGCCCAATTTCAATACCATCGTCCGGACTATGATTGACGGAGTACCGACGCAGCCGTTCAGTATGGCAACAATGCCGCCGCTCGGTACGCCAAACTTAAAACTGGCTCAGGCCCTGAAACAACTTACAGCCGCAAAATACGGTCGACCGAAAGCCAAAGTGGAAGAAGAAATCTTTGCCAGAATGGAAACTGAGCCGGAGCCGGTACGTTCACAATTCGCTTCCAGTCCTTTTGACCGAAATATCAGCAGTTCGCCCTGGGGGGCCGCTTCAGCTCCGTCGATTGAATCAAAATTTCCTAGCGTCAGTACTCCAGCTAAAGGTAGTTCAAGTTTTCTAGACGAGTGGTTAACTAAACGTCAATCAAAGCCAAGTACCACACCCCAGTTACCGCGTCAGCAAACTGCCGCTTTTCCGGCGAAAAGCCATACTGACAAGGATAATGCCATGACTACCAAAAATATCTCAAGCAGTACATTCGATAACGGCGAAGTCGACCAACTGGCCGCCCAATTAAGGGGTAGTTTAAATCACCAAGCCGATCATCAACCGGCCAGCGCATTCCAACCGGCAGCTAAAACTCCGCAAACAGTTAAGCCTAATTATCCTTCTGACAATCAGCCGAATAATTTGACCGGCGGTCACATGCCTCCAAAAACTACGACCAATACTAACGAGAATCAGAAGAAAGACGACAAAGATACCATTTTTATTGATCAAGAAGGTGAATTACACCTTAGATAATAAAATGTCCTGATTATGGCTCAAACCGGCCAGGATTTGTCCTTATATAATGGGGCAATAAATATAGCAGAAAACCGGGGCTAAAATAGACCAACAAAGGTTGTTTTTTAGAGTATTATCGAATATAATATTGGTAACGGGTGGAAACTAAAATCTAGATGATGAGGGTTTGCTAATAGTGACGAAACACAAAGTTGAAACATATGGAGCTGATCAGATCCAAGTGCTTGAAGGATTGGATCCGGTTCGCCGCCGACCAGGCATGTTTATCGGTAGTACCGGTGTTGAAGGCTTGCACCACTTAGTTTGGGAGGTTATTGATAACAGTATTGATGAGGCTTTAGCCGGTTATGCCAACCGGGTATTTGTCAGATTACTGGCAGACGGCGGGGTTAGCGTGACTGATAATGGCCGGGGAATTCCTACCGGCAAACACCCTAAAACCAAAAAAAGCGGCGTTGAAACCGCTCTGACCATGCTGCATGCTGGCAGCAAGTTCGGCGGCGGTGGTTATAAAGTGTCCGGTGGGTTGCACGGCGTGGGTGTCAGCGTAGTTAATGCCTTATCGACTCAGTTAATTGTGACTGTCAGCCAAAACGGCAATATGTACCGTCAGGAATATGCCTACGGCGTTCCGAAAACCGAATTAACTATTGTCGGCAAATCCGATCAAACCGGGACGGAAATTACTTTTTATCCAGATACGACAATTTTTGAAACTACCCAGTTTAATTACCCAACGATCCTTGATCATTTACGTCATTCGGCCTATCTAACCAAAGGGGTACTGACGTCTATAGAAGACGAACGCAGCGACGATCGCTACAGCTTCTATTTTGAAGGTGGCATCAAGTCTTATGTGAAACACTTGAATTTGGGCAAGGAACTGATCGATGAAGATGTCTTTTATGTCGACAAAACCGTGGAAGGCACCCAAGTCGAAATTGCCATGCAATATACCGATGCCTTTAATGAAACTATTAAGACCTTTGCCAATAACGTCTTTAACCCTGACGGAGGCTCGCATTTAACCGGTTTTCGGTCGGCACTGACCCGGGTGGTGAATGATCACGCTCGGCGCACCGGTCTGCTCAAAGAAAAAGAGGAGAACTTATCGGGCGAGGATTGCCGCGAAGGTTTAACTGCAGTCGTACTGGTCAAGCTGACTGATCCGCAATTTGAGGGCCAGACTAAAAGTAAACTGGGTAATCCCGAGGTTCGAGGTTACGTCGAGCAGGTCTTAAGCGAATATTTTTCCTATTACCTAGAAGAGCATCCGGCGATTGCCCGAAAAGTTGTCGGCAAGGCTTTATTAGCCGCCCGCGCCCGAAATGCCGCCCGCGCCGCCAGAGAGAATATTATCCGCAAAGGCATTTTAGACGGCGCCAGTATGCCCGGAAAATTAGCTGACTGTTCCAGCAAGGATCCGCGGGAATCGGAGCTGTTTTTAGTAGAAGGTGATTCAGCAGGCGGTTCGGCCAAAAGCGGCCGCGATAGCCGGACTCAGGCCATCTTACCGTTACGCGGCAAGGTCTTAAATGTCGAACGAGCCCGCTTGGATAAAATGCTGGCCAATAATGAAATATTAAGTTTAATTAAAGCTTTGGGGGTTGGCATTGAAGAATCATTTGATGTCAGTACCTTGCGCTATGACCGGATCATTATCATGACCGATGCCGATGTCGACGGTTCGCATATCAGTACGCTTCTGTTAACCTTTTTCTTCCGCTATATGCAGGCCGTAGTTGATGCCGGGCACATTTATTTGGCTAAACCGCCGCTCTTTGAACTAGTTAAATCCGGACATAAAGCCAGTACCTATATCTATGACGAATCTGAACTGGGAAAAGTTCTCAACGCTGCCATTGCCGCCCGTCAAACCGAAGGAATGAAAGTCAACCCGGATGAAGAACGCTATAAGCAAGCCGGTTTCATCGAGCAAAAGCGCTACAAGGGCTTGGGGGAAATGGATGCCGAGCAGCTCTACGAAACGACCATGAACCCGGAAAAACGCGTTTTAGTACAGGTTCAAGTTGAAGATACCGAAAAAGCCGACGCCATCTTTAATAAATTAATGGGTACCGAAGTCGAACTACGCAAGAATTTCATTCAAACTAACGCCAAATTTGTGAAAGACCTGGATATCTAAAGATGGATAGCGATATGCCTAGTACCGATCCGGTGATTGAAGGCGAAATACTGACTGATCCTGAGCAAAATCACTCCCGGATAGTCGAACGGCAAATGGTCGAAAACGTTATGGAGAGCAGCTATTTGCGATACTCCATGAGTGTCATTATCGACAGAGCCCTACCGGACGTCCGTGACGGCCTGAAGCCGGTCCATCGACGTATTCTCTACACCATGAACCGAGACGGCCTGAGGGCTACCGCTAAGCATCGTAAAAGTGCCAATGTCGTCGGGGCGGTCATGGGTGATTTCCACCCCCATGGTGATGTGGCTATTTACGACGCCATGGTCCGTTTGGCGCAGCCGTGGTCCATGCGTTACCGGCTAGTCGACGGGCAGGGTAACTTCGGATCGATGGACGGCGACCCGCCAGCGGCCATGCGTTATACCGAAGCCAGAATGCACCGGATTGCCGAAGAACTTCTAGGTGACATCGATAAAGAAACGGTTGATTTTCGCGATAACTACGACGGCCGTTTACAGGAACCGTCAGTCCTGCCGGCCAAGCTGCCCAATCTGTTGTTGAACGGTCAAGTCGGTATCGCCGTGGGTATGGCCACCAACATCCCGCCGCATAATTTAAATGAGCTGCTTGACGCCACGATATACCAGATAGAGCATACCGATGCCACACTGGATGATCTATTAAAATTCGTGAAAGGTCCGGACTTTCCTACCGGCGGTATTATTTACGGTAAGGATTCGATTCGTTCGGCCTATGCGGTTGGACGCGGCGGAGTAGTGGTGCGGGGTGTGGCCGAAGTAGTTGAAACTAAAAAAGGCCGCAGCCAGATTGTGATCAGTGAGATCCCCTATGCTTTAAATAAAGAGAGCTTAGTGATTAAAATTGCCGAATTGGTTAAGGAAAAGAAATTAGCTGGCATTTCCGATTTACGTGACGAAAGCTCTCGGGGCGATGTCCGTATCGTGATTGATCTGAAAAGAGACGCCTACCCTAAAAAGCTGCTTAACCAGCTCTACAAACAGACACCACTGCAAACCAGTTTTCACTTTAATATGATGGCCCTGATTGACGGCATTCAGCCTAGGGTATTAGGGCTGCAAGACATAATTCAAGAACACATCAAACACCGCCACGTAGTTGTTCGGCGGCGCACTGAATTTGAACTGAAAAAAGCCAAAGAAAGAGCCCACATCTTAGAAGGGCTAAAAATCGCCCTTGATCACATCGACGAAGTCATCAGTACGATCAGGGCCTGCCAGACCACCGACGAAGCCCAAGATAAGCTCATGGAGCGCTTTAAATTAAGCGAAATCCAAGCCAAAGCTATCTTAGCTATGCAGCTCCGAACCTTGGCCGGATTAGAGCGCAAAAAAATCGAAGACGAACTGGCCGAACTGCTTATTTTAATCGGTAAACTGGAAGCTATCTTAGCTGACGAATCTAAGATCAGCAAAATCATTAAAGACGAACTGCTCGAACTAAAGAAAACATACGGCGATGAACGGCGCACTAAAGTAGTGGCCCAAGAAATCGGCCGCTTAAGTGATGAAGATTTAATTGCCGACGAGCAAGTGGTAGTTACTTTAACCGCCGCCAACTACATCAAGCGAAGTCAGATTGCCGAGTATAAAAAACAGGGACGGGGCGGCAAGGGCCGCCGCGGCATGGCGACGCGCGAAGAAGACGTTATTGAAAAAGTGGTCTATGCCAGCACTCACGATTTCTTGCTGTTTTTCACTAATCGGGGCCGGGTCTTTAGGCTCAAAACCTACGAAGTACCGGCTACCTTGCTAAGTGCCAAAGGTGTCGCATTGGTAAATCTCTTGCAACTTCAGCCGGGCGAAACCGTCAGCGCCGTGATTAATGTCAGCAAACAAACCAACGGCGGTAATTTATTTATGTGTACCCAGCGCGGTGTGGTCAAAAAGACGCCTTTCAGCCAGTACCAAAATGTTCGGAGTAACGGTTTGATTGCCATTAATTTGGATGAAGGCGACGAACTACGCTGGATTCGGATTACTACCGGCGATAACGAAGTCCTTATTTCTACCTCTTTAGGACAAGCTATCCGCTTCCATGAGCGTGAAGTGCGGCCGCTGGGCCGGGTCTCACGCGGCGTCCGGGGTATTCGCTTAAGGGCGGACGATCATGTCATTGGCATGGACATCGTCGAAGAGGGATCGAGTATCTTTGTGATCAGTAAATACGGATTCGGTAAACAGACCAGGGTCTCTCAGTTTACGCGGCATGCCCGGGGCGGTGTAGGCATCCGTTCGGCCATCGTCAATTCCAAGACCGGTGAACTGATCGGTGTGAAAACCCTCAGCGAAGAAGAAAGCCAAGAAGTTATCATTATTTCCAGCCAAGGCCAGACCATTAGGCTGGGCGTCAAAGACATCCCCAGGCTGGGCAGAGCTACCCAAGGGGTCCGCATTATGCGCTTAAACAATGATGATACGGTCGTTTCATTAGCCCTTGTAGATGAGTCTGAAGTTGCCGAAATCGACGATTCGACGACGCCTACCGTAGAAGCCTAAAACAGATATAAACCGACCATTGTAATCGTTACAATTGTTAATGTCATTATTATCTTGACAATGTGCTTTTGTTAAGAGTAGTATAGGTTGAGCCTTTTTGGGGTCTGTTAATGTGGCTCCGAAAAGCACCTTAAAAATTGATTAGTGCAAATCAACGTCAGTTCATTTTGAGCATGCTCATGAGAGTATGTCCATATTTTTGGAGAGTTTGATCCTGGCTCAGGATGAACGCTGGCGGCGTGCTTAATACATGCAAGTCGAGCGGCAGCATGGGGTGCTTGCACCCTGATGGCGAGCGGCGGACGGCTGAGTAACGCGTAGGAACGTACCCTAAAGTGAGGAATAACTGCCCGAAAGGGTGGCTAATGCCGCATATGCTCTACGGAGTAAAGCTTCGGCGCTTTAGGAACGGCCTGCGTCCGATTAGCTAGTTGGTGAGGTAACGGCTTACCAAGGCAACGATCGGTAGCTGGTCTGAGAGGATGACCAGCCAGACTGGGACTGAGAACGGCCCAGACTCCTACGGGAGGCAGCAGTAGGGAATTTTCCACAATGGGCGAAAGCCTGATGGAGCAACGCCGCGTGCAGGATGAAGGCCTTAGGGTTGTAAACTGCTTTTCTCTGTGACGATTATGACAGTAACAGAGGAATAAGGATCTGCTAACTCCGTGCCAGCAGCCGCGGTCATACGGAGGATCCAAGCGTTATCCGGAATCACTGGGCGTAAAGAGTTGCGTAGGTGGCATAGTAAGTTGGTGATGAAATCGTGTGGCTCAACCGCACTCACACTACCAAAACTGCTAAGCTAGAGGGCGAGAGAGGTACCTGGAATTCTCAGTGTAGGAGTGAAATCCGTAGATATTGGGAGGAACACCGATGGCGTAAGCAGGGTACTGGCTCGTTCCTGACACTCAGGCACGAAAGCGTGGGGAGCAAACGGGATTAGATACCCCGGTAGTCCACGCCGTAAACTATGGATGCTAGCTGTTAGAAGAATCGACCCTTCTAGTAGTGAAGCTAACGCGTTAAGCATCCCGCCTGTGGAGTACGGTCGCAAGACTAAAACATAAAGGAATTGACGGGAACCCGCACAAGCGGTGGAGCGTGTTGTTTAATTCGATGGTAAGCGAAGAACCTTACCCAGGCTTGACATCCCTGGAATTTCTCCGAAAGGAGAGAGTGCCCTTACGGGAATCAGGTGACAGGTGTTGCATGGCCGTCGTCAGCTCGTGTCGTGAGATGTAGGGTTAAGTCCCTCAACGAGCGCAACCCTTATAGCTAGTTGAATTTTTCTAGCTAGACTGCCCTGGTAACAGGGAGGAAGGAGGGGATGATGTCAGGTCAGTATTACCCTTACGCCTGGGGCTACAAACACGCTACAATGGCCGGTACAAAGGGCAGCCAAGTCGCAAGATGGAGCAAATCCCATCAAAACCGGTCCCAATTCGGATTGTAGGCTGAAACTCGCCTGCATGAAGCCGGAATCGCTAGTAATGGTAGGTCAGCACACTACCGTGAATACGTTCCCGGGTTTTGTACACACCGCCCGTCAAACCATGAAAGTCACCAATACCTGACGTTCGAACTAGCTTCGGCCTAAGGTAGGGGTGATGATTGGGGTTAAGTCGTAACAAGGTATCCGTACGGGAACGTGCGGATGGATTACCTCCTTTCTAGGGAGTACTAGCAGCTCGACGAGTAATTGTCAGCTAGCTAGGTCGATCTTGATACATTGTAAATTCAGTACTGACAATGTATGCTTCCGTTTTTAACGGACGAGATATCAGCACTGTACAGTTATGATTGACGTTGAATGCACTACTCAGTTTTTAAGCTGAATAAAAGGGCGCCCCTGCGAGAGGCGCTTTTTTATTTTGCTAAGGCAGATTACACAACAGCTATTCATATCCTTGTTTTTAGCCTGGTTTTTAGGTAGAATACAGCGGTAATTGACCACGGGGCTATAGCTCAGTTGGTTAGAGCGCGTCACTGATAATGACGAGGTCTATGGTTCGAGTCCATATAGCCCCACCAAGTATTCAATGGATTTAGCCACTGGTAATTGATGTATACAAACTTTATCCATTTCATATTTCGGGGGGCAATAGCTCAGTTGGCTAGAGTACCTGCTTTGCATGCAGGGGGTCCGGGGTTCGAGTCCCCGTTGCTCCACCACTTTTATATAGAGGTCAAATTGTAGCAAATGTAGCTACACTCTTGGCTTGACCGCCCCTGTTTTTATTGCTATTATTAACCTGCTTGAGTTTGGACATGAATATTTTATGCTCTAAACCGCCAAGTTTTATGCCTGAACTCAAGTTTTTCCATTTTTAGAGTGGCTTAATTGAGTTCGTAACTTAACAATTTAGCACAAGAGATAAGCAATTAAGTAGGCTCGGCGCATAGCGGAGTCTACAATGACAAACGGCTATTGGTAATTACCAATAACTAGTCAATTGCACATAACGTAAAAAGTTACTCAAGCGCGCACAAAGAATGCCTTGACGTAAGATACCGACGAAGGACGCGGAGAGCTGCGATAAGCTTCGGGGAGCTGCCAAACAAGCTTTGATCCGAAGGTATCCGAATGGGGAAACCCCATTGGAGTCATGTCCAATGGCCTTAGATCTGAATTCATAGGATTTAAGAGCGGGAACCAGGGGAACTGAAACATCTTAGTACCCTGTGGAAGAGAAAATAACCAATGATTCCGGTAGTAGTGGCGAGCGAACCCGGAAGAGCCCAAACTTTAATGACTTTCATCTGTTAATTCAGGTGAATAAGTTGGTAGACGAATGTTATTAAGGGGTTGTGATATGTAAATTACCAGTTCCGAAACTTCCATTATTGGAGGATTTGGGATTGGGAGTGAACGCTACCACCAGTTTACATAAGGTTAAAAATTTGCGAGACGAGCAGAAGCAGCTGGAAAGCTGCGCCAAAGACAGTGATAGCCTGGTATGCCAAGGATCGCAAACCTTATCATTTATATATCGAGTAGGTCGGGACACGTGAAACCCTGACTGAAGCTGGAAGGTCCACCTCCCAAGGCTAAATATATCTTACGATCGATAGTGAACAAGTACCGTGAGGGAAAGGCGAAAAGAACCCCGGAAGGGGAGTGAAATAGATCCTGAAATTGTGTGCGTACAAGGAGTCGGAGCCGGCTTGTCCGGTGACGGCGTGCTTTTTGTAGAACGATCCAGCGAGTTACTTACTAGTGCGAGTCTAAGCCATTTGGCGGAGACGTAGTGAAAGCGAGCCTGAATAGGGCGACCGAGTACTAGTGAGTAGACCCGAAACCAGGTGACCTAACCATGGGCAGGCTGAAGCGCAGGTAAAACTGTGTGGAGGGCCGAACCGTAGCGATGATCAATACGCCCGGATGATCTGTGGTTAGAGGTGAAATGCCAATCGAACTTGGAGATAGCTGGTTCTCCTCGAAATAGCTTTAGGGCTAGCGTTGTACAGTAGCCGACTGGGGTAGAGCTCTGTTTCGGAATGAGGTCCGTAAGGATACTCACCCTTGACAAACTACGAATACGGTCGGTGGAATTACAGCAGTTAGAACGGCGGGGCTAAGCTCGTCGCTCAAAAGGGAAACAGCCCAAATCATCATCTAAGGTCCCTAAATATACACTAAGTGGAAAACGAGGTGGGGTTTCTTAAACAACGAGGATGTTGGCTTAGAAGCAGCCACTCATTTAAAGAGTGCGTAATAGCTCACTCGTCAAGAGACCCTGCGCGGAAAATGTAACGGGGCTAAGTGTATTACCGAAGATATGAACTTCTGATTTATCAGGAGTGGTAGAGGAGCGTTGATATTGCACTGAAGTTGTGTCGTGAGACATGGTGGAGCGGTATCAAGTGAGAATGCTGGAATGAGTAACGATAAGGCAGGTGAGAATCCTGCCCACTGAAAGAGCAAGGTTTCCTGGGCCACGGTTATCGTCCCAGGGTTAGTCGGTCCTAAGCTGAGGCGCGTAGCGTAAGCGATGGACAACGGGTTAATATTCCCGTACTAGTGTTATATTGTTCGGCGTGCGCGGCATATTAGTTGGAGCGGGCTCATGGTTATGCCCGTCTAAGTAGGAAAAATGCCTACGAATGAAACGACCTTATGGTTGGATTCCAATAAAGGTGCTGACAAGAAAAGCGTCCGAACGCATGTATGATGCTATCCGTACCGCAAACCAACACAGGTGCTCAGGTCGAGTAGACCAAAGTGTACGAGTGATTCTTCGTCAAGGAACTCGGCAAACAAGCGGCCGTAACTTCGGAATAAGGCCTACCTCCTTCGGGAGGTCACAGCTAAAGAACCCATGCAACTGTTTACCAAAAACATAGGTCTCTGCTAACACGAAAGTGGATGTATAGGGGCTGACGCCTGCCCGGTGCCGGAAGGTTAAGGGGAGAGCTTCACGGTTTGAACTGAAGCCCCGGTGAACGGCGGCGGTAACTATAACCGTCCTAAGGTGGAATGCTGCCTTAGTAAAATTTGGCTATATGCTGGAATATCTGTGTATCGGACTGTACTATGGTAAAATGTTTCCTTAGATGGAAACTATAAATCCAAGTGAAAATCAGATCCGTGCAGACAATCAGCAGGGAAGATTAAATCCATGGTGGGTCGTTGGTTTTGTTGATGGCGAAGGGTGTTTTTCGATCAGTATCTTTAGAAATGTTACAACTAAATCAGGGGTACAAGTATTCCCGGAGTTTGTAGTAACACAAGGTACAAAAAGTCTATCCGTATTAAAGAATTTACAAATATTCTTTGGATGCGGAAATATCTATGTGAATAGAAGAAAAGACAATCATCGAGAAAACCTTTATCGCTATTGCGTCCGTAATCTAAAAGATATTCAAGAAAAAATAATTCCTTTTTTTGATCGATATACACTCCAAACGGCAAAGTACCAAGATTATTTAGTATTTTGCGAGATAGTAAAGCTAATTGATCAAAAAAGCCATTTAAGTCTTGAAGGAATAGAAAAGATTCGAGCGTTAGCATCAACAATGAACCGACACAAAATCAGGTAATTTAAAACCCTCAGAGACTACATGCCAAAACCCAAATAATATTGGGATAAGATATAGTCCGATCCCTATAGCGATATAGGGAGCGACAAAAGACGTGTCGCAATAAAACAAGCGTGATTAACATGACAATGAGCGAAATTCCTTGTCAGGTAAGTTCTGACCCGCACGAATGGCGTAATGACATGGGTACTGTCTCGACGAAGAGCTCGGTGAAAGTGCATTGACGGTAAAGATGCCGTCTGTCCGCAGCAGGACGAAAAGACCCCGTGGAGCTTTACTACAGCTTGACATTGAGTTGGGTTATAACATGTGTAGCATAGGTGGGAGACTTTGAAGCTGAGGCGCTAGCCTCGGTGAAGTCACCAGTGAAATACCACCCTTGTTATGATCTTATTCTTACTCAAACCGTTATCCGGTTTGAGGATAGTGTCTGGCGGGTAGTTTAACTGGGGCGGTTGCCTCCTAAAGAGTATCGGAGGCGTTCAAAGGTTGGCTAGGTTCGGATGGAAATCGAATCGATAGTGTATACGCATAAGCCAGCTTGACTGTGAGGGCGACGACCCAAGCAGGGACGAAAGTCGGAGTAAGTTTTCCGCTGTCCGTGCATTCGCACATGAATGTGGTATCGGCAGCGCTTTCGGATAAAAGTTACCCCGGGGATAACAGGCTTATAGCGCCCAATAGTTCACATAGACGGCGCTGTTTGGCACCTCGATGTCGGCTCATCTCATCCTGGGACTGGAGAAGGCCCCAAGGGTCCGGCTGTTCGCCGGTTAAAGAGGTACGTGAGCTGGGTTCAGAACGTCGTGAGACAGTTCGGTTTATATCCGCTGTGGACGTTAGGAAATTTGAGAGGATCTATTCGTAGTAAGAAATTGCTACTTTGCGCAGTAATGCGCAATGACAATGTGGCTAATAACGGTGAAACCCTCATATGTTATTGATTCGAGAATTGTTTTTGCAGGTAGGTCTACTTGTATTACAATTCACTTGAGGACCAATAACCTCTGAATGGCAATACCGTGGGAAGTCGATTGAGTGTAGATAAAGCATATATTGCGGGATTTCTTGATGGTGATGGCAGCTTAATGTTGCAAATAAAAAAGCTTAACACAGTACGTGGTTATCGCTTTATGGCAACGATCTGCTTATATCAAGATTCTCGTCACGATGAAACTCTCTACTGGATACGTAATATTTTAGGAATCGGTTATATCTCGAAAAGAAGCGACTCAATAACTGAGTTGCGGATTAACGGGTTTACTACCATCTTAAATATACTCATAGAGTTGAGGCCTTTTATCCGCTTTAAGAAAATTCAATCTGAAGCTATGATAAAAGCTTGCCGAATATTACGGAACGGTAATAGGAGTAAACTTTCTGGTAAAAAATTGCTTGAGTTGGTTAATTTAGTTTTAGCTATCCAAAACGCTAACTATGCGACCAGACGAAAGAAGAACAGAGAAGAACTTTTGAAAACACTTGGTTTGACCCCGTAACGACTTGAGATTTAGATTTAACCGTCTAAACTCGGACCCAGTATTATATATATCGAGTAATACGCCACTACCCTAATTCGTTTCGTGCGAGCAGGGTAAAGATATAGTCTGTACCTTTAGGAATAAAGGAAGAAATACGACGAGAGGACCCGAATGGACGCACCACTGGTGTACCAGTTGTCATACCAATGGCATTGCTGGGTAGCTATGTGCGGAACAGATAAGCGCTGAAAGCATATTAAGCGCGAAACTGACCTCAAGATTAGATTTCCCTATGAGGATCCTGATAGACTATCAGGTTGATAGGCGCAAGGTGGAAGTACGGTAACGTATGGAGCCGAAGCGTACTAATAATCCCACTGACTTTTTACGATTTCTGATCCGGCATTAATTGATGTTTGGATCAGAAATAGCAGTTGACTAGTTATTGGTGCTCGCCAAGCACCCGTTTGTCATTAACAATTAACTTATCTCATGGACGTCAAGTACAGACTGTAATTTAAATGTAATGCTAATAGTTTGTGCTTGGTGCCCATAGCGCGAGGGAAACACCTGTTCCCATGCCGAACACAGCAGTTAAGCCTCGCAGCGGCTACAATACTTGGGGTTCACCCCTGGGAAAATAGCACGGTGCCAAATTATAAGAAAGACCTCCGAATAGGAGGTCTTTCTTTATGGGTTAGATATTTTAAGCATCAGCGTGTTAATTATCTTACTTCGCTATATTTATGGAAACGTCATAATGCTTATGCGTACTTTTAGAGTACTGATTCCCAGTTAATTCACTTATTGATGGGGCCATAGTTTTATTACAAATAAATAAGTTTGACATGAGCATAATAGCATGCTATCATAAGCATAGTTTCGTGAGGAGTTAACCGAGGGTTTCGACTATTCGAAGCCCTTTTAATTTCGATACCGGACTAACGAAAGGAAGGCTATTAACATGGCTGGAACTAAAGCTGGCGGCAAAGCTGCTGCTGCAACTAACAAAGCAAAATATGGTGCAGATTTTTACGCAAAAATCGGCGCAGTCGGGGGACGCAAGGGTCACACTGGTGGCTTCTTCGTTAATCGCGAGTTAGCTCGGATTGCTGGCGCTCGTGGGGGTCGTATCTCACGTCGCACTAAAAAAGTTGCTTAAATACTAATAATTTATAATTAAAATAAGGTTAAAGTCCCCAGATTTTGGGGACTTTAATTTGTTTTAGCCTTATTTGTTTGTAATTTCATCTGCGGTTCAAAAAAAAGTAATGTCGAGGGTTGTTTGGTCCGTTTAGTAGATCGGTAGGCTCGACAAAATCGGGACGGAGTTACTTTCCAGACCGCATGACAATTAAAGCATTGATAGTGCCTTAAATTCGATTGTTGCAAACTTTTATTGTTGCAGTACGGACAAATACTCCTGGCATAAAGCCAGTCCCGATAGGTATCTAAACAATCCTGGATATGATCTTCATCGATTATAATGTCAAACTCGGCAGCCACCTCCTTCGCTTTTTCCCAGGCAGCCACTTCCAAATGTAGCAGCTCAAAGTCTGATTTATAGGTGGTATGCCCTAGTAGGGCATGACTGGTTTCATGCAGTAAAGACCAAATTGAAGTCGGTTCGTCGGATTTGGTATTATAGAAAACCTCATTGGTTTTAGGTGACCAATAAAAAGTTGCTCCCAATTTGTAATGGAGCGTCGGGTAGCGTTTTTGAAGACGATTAATTATCTGTTCCATAATGTTTATGCGCTAAATCGTAACACCCGTAGATAACGGCTTCTTCCGGTCGGGTTGCTTTTTGAATTTCCGGTATGGTGACGAGCGGATTGTTGTAACGTTTCAATTCTTCAAGCAGGTACGGTTTGAAACGATCAAAGTAATCGCCAACCCCGCCGCCAATCACGATAATATCCGGTTGGGCGATAGCAATTATCTGAAAAAAGCCCAAAGACAGATCATATGCAATCCGCCGCCAGGTCTTTTCGTCAGTTATCTCTTTTGCTTTTTTGCCAAAGCGCTCAACGATAGCCCGTCCCGAAGCGAAATCTTCCCAGGGAACCCGTTTACCGTGATATTCAAGCACCATCTGACCACCCTCACTATCGGCCAGTTCTGGATCAATCGTGCGATTAATAATAAATCCGGTGCCGATTCCGGTGCTGATAGTCATATAGAGTAGTCGTTTATCCTTTGGCCGAAGCATCGATTCGGATAGCGCCCCAAGATTGGCATCATTTTCAATCAGGATCGGGCATTGGAATATTTTCTCCGCATCAGCTTGGATGGGCACATTGTGCCATGATAAGTTACCGAAATATTCACCAATACCGCGTTTACGGTCGACCTTTCCGGGTACCGCCACGCAGCCGGCTTTAAAATCAGTTGTTTTTAAAGTGCTAACAGCTTGTTTTAACTCTTTTAAAAATAAAGAATAATCGGCCGGGGTCTTAAAACGAAATTTTTCAGCGATAACGCCGTTATCATTTAAAGCCGCAACCAGCGTTTTTGAACCGCCAATATCTACCCCTGCGAACATGTTAGTTTAAGTGTAGCACAAGTTGGCGGCCCTATCTTTACCGCAAGGATATAAACAGGTATAATGCTGATAACGTTGTGGACAAGACCAAACTTTAGTTTTTGTAAGTTATTGAGTCTATCTAAAGCGGAATACATTTTTAAGGAGGCAAAGAGTGTCTAAATGATTAAAGACACTGCTATTACAATGGAAGAGCTGTTGAAGGACAGCGCAATTGAAAACCTGACAGCAGGCAGTGTGGTGGAAGGTATCATCACTTCTGTTAAAAAACATGAGGTCTGGGTGGATCTTGGTCCAAACGGTATCGGAGTGGTATTAAGACGGGAAATCAGTCACAGTCCCCAATTGGAAGTAGGCGAAAAAGTGACTGTCAGCGTTATCGATCCCGAGATGGAAGAAGGTTACGCTCTGTTAAGTATGAAGCGAGCCGTTAAGGACCGCGGATGGGACGAGCTACAGCGAGTCTTTGATACCCAAGAAATTACCGAAGTCGTACCGCATGACGCCAATCGTGGCGGTCTTTTGGTAGAGCTGGAAGGAATCCGGGGTTTTCTGCCGGTTTCACAACTGGCTGCCGGCCACTATCCCCGTGTTTCGGGCGCCGACAAGGATGAAATTTTGCAAAAACTGAACGCTCTGGTTAATAAGCCACTACGCGTTCGGATTTTGGATGTCAGCCGAAGAGATAATAAGTTGATATTTTCAGAGAAAGAAGCCGTTAAAGACGACATGCAAAGCAGGTTTGCCGAGCTAAAAGTCGGTGACGTGGTGGAAGGTGTCGTAACCGGAGTCATTGATTTCGGAGCCTTTGTTAATGTCGATGGCATTGAAGGTTTAATCCATATTTCCGAGATTTCCTGGGAAAGAGTTGATAATCCGCGCAATTACGTCAAAGTCGGGGACCGCATCAAGACTAAGATTATTGCTATCAATAAAGACCGGCTGTCGCTCAGTCTTAAGCAAATGACTGAAGATCCGTGGCTAGCTGAGATCAAAGCTTTCAAAAAGGATGGCATAGTCGAAGGTAAAATTACCCGAATCACACCATTCGGCGCCTTTGTTCAGTTAAGTCCGTCGGTGGAAGCCTTGGTTCATGTATCTGAAATGGGCGAAAGCGAAGCCGTCGATCCAGAACAACTGTTTAAGCTGAATGAGAAGAAGAAATTTAAAGTAATCGACATCGATAAAGATGGCCGGAAAATAGCCTTAAGTCTCAAGGATACTAAGTCTGGCAAATAACAGTTACATTACTTAACCAGCCGAGGTTGTAACAGCATAGAGCATATCAAGAAAGGAGTACCACAATCATGAATACAATCGAAATTGAAGACATGATTACTGTCGGTACTTTAGCTAACCGACTGATGATTCCTGTCAGCCGTCTGATTGCCGAACTCATGAAAAACGGAGTGATGGTCACTGTTAACGAACAGATTGATTTTGATACGGCACAGATTATCGTCGCCGAATTAGGATTAGAGGTTAATCTTCAGAAGTTGATCAAAGAAGAATCACCACTTTTAAAACGCGACAGACCGATCAGCGATAAAGCCGTACCCCGGCCCCCTGTAGTGGCGGTGATGGGTCATGTGGATCACGGTAAAACATCACTGCTGGATATTATCAGAAGTACCAATGTGGCTAAGCGCGAAGCCGGCGGGATTACCCAACATATCTCGGCCTATCAGGTAGAGCATAACGGCCGTAAAATCACGTTTCTCGATACTCCCGGGCACGAAGCATTCGCCGCTATCCGGGAACACGGGGCTCATCTGACAGATATTGCTATTATCGTGATTGCCGCCGATGACGGTATTAAGCCGCAAACTATTGAAGCGATTCGTTTTGCCCGTAAAGCCGGCGCCCGGATTATTGTGGCAATCAATAAAGTCGATAAAACCAGCGCCGATCCGAATCGGGTCAAGCAGCAACTATCCGAGCAAAAACTGCTGATTGAAGAATGGGGCGGTGATACCATAGCCCTAGAATTAAGTGCCAAGACCGGACAGGGCATTAAAGAATTACTCGATATGATATTATTGGTGGCTGAAGTTGATAATTTGCGGGCTGATGTTGATGTCCCGGCTCGTGGTTTGATTATCGAATCACATGTCGAACAGGGGCGAGGTCCAATTGCTCAAGGTTTAATCGAAGCCGGAACTATCCGCAAAGGCGATTTCGTTGTATCTGGTGCCACCTATGCCAAACTGCGTAATTTGGAATCAACCGAAGGCGAGCCGATTACAGAAGCGACTCCGTCAACACCGGTTTTAATGAGCGGATTTAAAGTCTTACCGGAGTTTGGTGAGGAGTTTTCGGTAGCGCAGAATGAAAAACAAGCTAGAGCCTTAGCGGAAGCGGCCGCTCTTGGTAAAGCCCAAGTCAATCGGACTCAGGGAGTAACCAGCAGCGAATTATTGCACATGATTAAGCGCAGTGATGAAACCGATTTGCTTAATATAATCGTCAAAGCCGATACCCAAGGGTCATTAACATCGGTGATCGATAGCCTAAAGACACTTGAAACCGAAGAAGTGATGGTGCGAGTAGTCGGTTCTGGAATCGGCGCTATTTCCGAAAGTGATCTTTATATTGCTCAATCCAGTAAAGCCATCGTTTATGGATTTAATGTCACCATGGCCAGCAATATCAAGCAGCAAGCCGGTCGACAGAACGTAACCGTACGGCTATTTGACGTCATATATGAGTTAATTGATGATGTCCGAAATGAACTGAGCGCTTTGCTGCGTCCGAAAATTGTCGAAACTGAACTAGGCAGATTAATTGTTCGGGCAGTTTTTAATACCACTAAATCGGAAATCATCTGTGGTGGGGAAGTTACTAAAGGTGAGTTAAGTTTGCCAGCCATGGCGACAATTTGGCGCGACGACGCCCAATTAGCCGAAGTCGAAGTAATTAATTTCAAACGCGGTCCGACAGATGCCAAGTCGGTAGCAAAGGGTGAGATGTGCGGTGTTAACTTGAAAACTACTCATCGGATTGTTCTGCAAGAAGGCGACCGTATCGAATTTTTCCGCCGAGAGTCAGTAACTCGGATTCTCTAATGTTATAATGGCAATTATGGCGGACGCTCCAACTAATCCTCTCCGAATCGATGACAGCTTGCTACAAGAGTTGGGGCTTGGTAAGATGCCGCAGGAAGATAAATCCAGTCTATTAAAACACATTTATGAAACTCTAGAAATGCGTGTCGGCATGCGTCTGGCCGATTTGATGACTAATGAACAGCTTGATGAATTCGAACGCTTTTTTAATGCCCAAGACGATGCCGGAGCCTTTCACTGGCTAGAGTCCAATTTCCCAAATTATAAAGAGATTGTCGCCGAAGAATTCGCTAAATTAAAAGACGAAGTATCCCAAACCGCACCCCAGATCCTGGCCGCAATACAGCCCAATCCAAGCGAATCTAATCAGCCATCCCAATAAGATTATAAATAGCGTCGATAACCAGCTAAAAAGGCCTTAATTGGCATTTCTGGCTTACCGCTCGGTTTAACTTTGATTAGATCCAGCGAGCCATCGGCACAGTAGACGTGTAAGTGCTGATCGTTAAGATAGACCGATCCCGGAAGTCCCTGTAAATCGCTGACAATTGCTTCGGTAATAATTACTTCTCGGCCGGCTAATGAACAGCGGCTCTGCGGCCAATCCTTAAAGGCCCGTATTTCTCTTTCGAGCTGAATTGCCGGCTTTGTCCATTTAATTTCTCCGTCATTTTTAGTTATTTTACGGGAGTAAGTGGCGGTTTTATTACCGATAACATTACCAATGTCCTGAGGTACGGCCGTGATTTTATTTTCCAAATATAGCGGCAGGATGGTTTTTAGGGTAACGACACTTAATTCCATCAGGCCTTTGGTTAATTCTGGCGTGGTTATATTTGCCGGAATGTCATAACTTGCTTGAGCCAGCAGTGGTCCTTCATCCATACGTTCTGCGAGCAGCATCAGACTGATCCCGGTTTGTTTTTGGCCGCTTAAGACAGCAAAAGTGATCGGATCAGCTCCGCGCCATTCCGGAAGCAGACTGAAGTGACTATTAATGATGCCTTGGGGAAAACGATCAATGGTTGATTGGCTGACGATAATTCCAAAATCGATAAGAATGGCAAAATTGCTTTTAAAATGACGGTCGGTAAACAATTGATCAAGCTCCTGTTTATTGCTAACTGTGAAAACAGGGGTATGCCGAGCGATAGCTTTCATTGTCTCAGCGGTCGTTGGTTTAGTAATCACCGCTTCAAACTCGATATCTGGGGTTAGCAGTTCAAGGCTTTTAGCGGCTAATGGACCACTTCCGAAAAATACCGCAGGACCGATTATTTTACTCAATATATTTACCCCATAAAACCCGATTTTTTTTAACCGAAGTATCGTAATCGAGTTGTTTTAAAGTACCGTCATCCTCTAATTTAAAAAAGGCATCCGCCTTATCTTTAATGTGGTCAATAAAAAGGACTCCTTTAGTGTGATCGATTTCGTGCTGAAAAATGCGCGCTAAAAACCCCTCGGCAGTAATCCGAAACAGCCTACCCCGCTCATCCATAGCCTTAACTTTGACTTTGGTGAATCTGGGGACTTTTCCATATATATCCTTGACGCTGATACAACCTTCGAAATCTTCTTCTATAGCGCCTTCTAATTTGGTAATTTCCGGATTAATAAAAGTGGAAAATGTCAGATCTTCTTTATCTTCATAATTATTCCGCACCACCACTATTTTATACAGTCGGTCGATCTGTATGGCTGCCATAGCCACGCCGACTTCATGGTCCCGGCTGCGATCCCAGTTGATGGTAGCCTGCTTCATATCTTCGATAATCTGTAATATCTCAGGAGTAATTATCCCGACTCTACGTGACATTTTACGCAAATTAGGGTTGGGCAGGGCAATAACGTTGTCTTTTGTAATAGTCATTTCAGCAAGTAGTATATATTATGAACAGATTGATTGGAACTGGCTGTATCTAAATTAAAGCAGGTCAGCCGGATCAAGGTCATAACTCCAACCGCCTGAAGGAAGAAGTTTAATGGTTTCTAATAATTGGCTGCGTTTTTTAGATTTTACAACAAGCTGCCATTGATATTTACTGCCTATTTTTTCATGATAAGCCGGTGCCGGGCCTTCAATTTGGATATCAAGCTTTGCCGCCGTCAAAGTATTTTTTAGTACATTAGCCGCTTTTATAGCATTAGCTACGGATGATCGACGACAAGATAGTTTAATGATGTGACAAAACGGCGGGAAATAATAATTACGACGTTCATTGATTTCGTTATCATAAAAATTTTTCCAATCATTTTGTAGTATTGATTGCAACAATAAGCTGTTTGGGTGAAAGGTTTGGATAATGGCATGACTAATGACATGACCCCGACCAATCCGGCCCAAAACTTGAGTGAGTAACTGATAGGTTCGTTCTTGGGCAGTGTAATCTGGTAATAATAGACTCGTGTCCGCAGAAATAACACCCAAAGTACTTAGTTTTGGCAAATCTAAGCCTTTAGCTAATACCTGCGTACCGATCAGAATATCGACCTCACCCTTTAAGATATGCTGGTACTGATTTTCAAGTCGCTCCGGCTTCTTGTTGTCAGTATCAAAGCGCATAATACGCGCTTCTGGGAAAATGCGCTGCACCTCCTCAACTATGGCCTTAGTACCAAATCCGTGCAGGGTTATTTCGGCATTTCCACAATTAGGACAAGAGGTAACTGGATCCTGCTGAAAGCCACAAACGTGACAGCGTAAACGAAAAGCATCACCGTGATAAATCAGGGGCAGGTTACAGTGTGAGCAAATGGCTTGCCAACCGCACTTTCGGCAGAGCAAGACCCGGGCGGTACCGCGGCGATTTAAGTATAAAAGTGACTGTTCTTTCTTCTTTAAACTATGGTCGATTGCCCGAATCAGCGGCAGTGACAAGTGAGGCGAACGTGAAAACTGATCCTGATCTTTTAAATCTACTACCGTCAGGACATGTTTGAGATTATGCGGTAAGGCTAAATGCTCCAGTTGCACGATTTGCTTATTTTTCTGGGTCGCCAAGTAATATTCGCTGACCGATGGAGTTGCCGAGCCGAATAACAGGACAGCATTATGGATTTTACGAAGCTGCGATGCTACTCGGGCGGCATGATAGTAAGGTTGCTGCTCTTGCTTATAAGCCTGATCGTGTGATTCATCAACCACAATTAATCCTAAATTATTAATAGGGCAAAAAAGTGCGGACCGAGGTCCGATAACAATAAGGGGTGAGTTGGCTTTTAATACCGTTAACCAGGCAATTTCATGTTCTTTTTGTGTTAACTGAGAATGAAAAACTACCACCTGGTCTTTGAATGATTGTTTAAAATTAGCTGCAAGCTGAGAAGTTAAACCGATTTCCGGGCAAAGTATTAAGACTGATTTTCCGCCGCTTAATGCCCGTTTTGTTAATTCTATATATAGCCTGGTTTTTCCGCTGCCCGTTCGACCGTGAACAATGTAAGTGTCCGGTTGATTAATAAGATCTAGCGCCAGGCGCTGTTCTTTAGTGATCGGTGGCAGTTTAGTGGTTTTTATATTTTCAAAATTTGGATTTTGGTTTAGAGGTAGATCAATAGATTTTTGGCTGATTTTACGAGGTAAAAATAACTGAGTTATCACACCTAAAGGAGAGGGATAATATTGCTGCAGCCAAACAGCAATGGCTAATGTATTGATCGGTAACTGAGGTAAATTATAAACAGAGAAAATACTTTTAGTGGCGAAATTGGGTTTGGGAACGGATTTAACGACGATTCCCAAAACTCTTTGTCTGCGCAAGGGAACTTCAATAATTTTGCCAATAGCTAGTTTATCCGCATATTCGTAAGTTAGTGGTTCATTACTGCGGTATTGATTAGATCTTACCCAAACGTGATAATAAGTCATCTGACAGTTATTAGTATATAACTAACTTGCAGTATGTTCGCAGACGCTTTATTATAAAAAAGGCAACAAGAGAGGCTAATTAAATTTGTCTACGTTGTGAAGGATAGCAAAGATATGCTAGATATATTTATTACATCGAGGGTTAGGCGTAAGATCATTGTAATTTACGCAAAGTATCCTGATTTTAAGACCCATGTCAGAGGCCTCGCTAAACTAATCAAGGAAGATGCCGGGAATATCCAAAGAGAGCTGAAGAGATTAGAAAAGGTTGGATTTTTAATTTCCGAGAAGCAGGGTAACACCAAAGTTTACTACACCAATAAGCAGTTCCCGATTTTTAAAGAATTACAAAGTATTGTGTTGAAATCACAACGTACTAGCCAGAAGAAAGCTTTTACGCCTTAATATTCTTGTAAATTTACTTCTTTAACGGTAAAATACTACCGATGATACAGGTTACTAGAAAAGATCCTAAAGAATCAGTCGAAAATCTATTACGCAGATTCAACCGCAAGGTACAGCAATCTGGCATAGTTACTTCGATTAAACGCGGTCAATATTTTGAAAAACCGATGAGCAAGAGAGAGCGACGGATTAGAGCTATTTTGCGTCAAGAATATAAGGCGACTAAATTAAAGAAAATAAAGCTCGGTCAGCGTTAATCAGCTCGCTCATGCTTGAAGATAGAATCAATCAGGATATAAAAACTGCTTTACTCGGTGGCGACAAACTGGCCGTCAGTACTCTTAGGAGTATCAAAAATGCCATATTAAACTATAAAGTCGCCAATAATAGCCGCGATCAGGAAATGCCAGATAACGCAGTCATAGCAATATTGAAGAAAGAAGCCGGTAAACGTCAGGAAAGTGCCGACTTATATCTTCAAGGTAAAGATGAAAATCGGGCCAAGACCGAGCTGACTGAAAAATCGATTATTGAAAAGTATCTGCCGGCGCAGCTTAGTGAGGAAGAAGTACGACAACAAGTCGACAAAGCTATCAAGGAGTTAAACGCTCAGGATATGTCTTCTTTGGGAGCGGTAATAAACCAAGTTAGACTTCAAACTATTGGCCAAACAGAAGGGGCATTAATTGCACAGATCGCCAAGGAAAGGCTGACAAAATGATTCTATTGGTAGGTATTACCGGCAGTGGCAAAAGTATGCAGGGACGTTTGTTGGCCGAAGAAAAGGGCTTTGCCTGGCTATCCGTTGGTGAGCTAGTCAGAATACTAGTAACCGGCGAGAGACGGCGTGAAATGCTTCAGGGAAAGCTTTTAAGCGATGAAGAGATGATCAATATCCTAGATAAGATATTTGATCTAATGAATTTGAAAGAAGAAATCGTGCTAGAAGGATTTCCGCGTACAGCCGGCCAAACCGAATGGCTACTTAAACAGATCAAATCAAGTAGATTAAAGATTGAAGCGGTATTTAACCTAGTGATCACAACCGATGCAGTCCGCCAAAGGTTGGAGACCCGCGGCCGGATTGACGATACAAGCGATGCTATTAATCGTCGATTCGAGGAATATAACCGTATTACACATCCGGTAATCGACTTATTAAAAGCACAAGGATTGCCGGTATACGATATTGACGCCAATCAAACACCGCAGGCCATCCATCAATCAATTTGGGGCTATGTTAAAAGCTTAGATATCGTTACAAATGACAACAAAGGTTAAAACCTCATCTGAAATTTTAGCTTTAAGAGAAAGCGGTAAGATGCTTGCAACAGTATTGCAGCTGCTGTCTAAGCAATGCCAACCAGGCATATCGACTAAACAATTAGCTGATTTTGCCGCTAAGGAACTAACAAATTTAGGTGGCCAACCGAGTTTTCTGGGTTATGAAGGTTTCCCAGACGTAATCTGTATATCATTAAATGATGAAGTAGTTCATGGTATCCCTAGTCCTCAAAGATTACTTGCCGATGGCGACATTGTCGGGCTGGATTTCGGAGTTACTTATAGGGGTATGATTACCGATGGTGCAATTAGTGTGATAGTCGGCTCGGGGAAGGAAGAGACTAGAAAACTAGTTCAGTTAACTGAGCAGTCCTTATATGCAGCTATAAATGTGGTTCACGATAAAATTCGGGTAGGTGATATTGGCGCTGCCGTTGAATCAGTCATTAGGCCGCACCATTACGGTATAGTGCGTGATCTAGTAGGACATGGCGTTGGTCATGAGCTGCATGAAGATCCTAATATTCCAAATTATGGTCGCAAAAATACCGGTCCTTGGTTATTAGCCGGTATGACAATTGCAATTGAACCAATGATAACTTTAGGTAGTGAAAAAGTTTATATGACTGATGATGGCTGGACAATTAAAACCATCGATGGTTCATGGTCAGCCCATTTTGAGCATACAATTCTTATTCTTAAAGACGGGGCTGAAATACTTACAAAGGTATAGTCCTTTTGCTTAGACTTGCCCTAACAGATAGATCGGCGGTATACTACTGCAAGATGCGCGATACTACTGTTAATCACTTTGTTGGTCTAGATGTCGGTACAAGTATGGTTCGATGTGTAGTGGGGATGTTAGACCCTAATGGTAGCGGAAGATTATCAATTATCGGCCATGGTTCATCACCGAATATCGGGATGCGTAAAGGGGTAGTAGTTCATGTAGATGATACTGCCGAAGCAATTGCCCAAGCATTAACCGAAGCTGAAAGAATCTCCGGAGTCCATATCAGCCGGGCAACCGTAAATGTTAACGGAATTCATGTTGGCGGTGTAGATTCTAAGGGAGTTATTGCGGTCAGTGCCGCCAATAGCGAAATTACTCCACAGGATCGTCAAAGAGTCGAAGAAGCTGCAACAGTAGTAAATTTCCCACCAAACAGGGAAATTGTTCAATTTTTTGCGAAAAATTACAGTCTGGACGGACAATACGGTATTAAAGATCCAGTAGGAATGAGGGGTGTCAGGCTTGAAGTTGATGCCCATATTGTTACGGCCTCTACGCCGAATATCCGAAATCTGGATTTAACGCTGGAAAAAGCCGGCGTTGCCCCGAATCATCACACCGTGTCCAGTCTAGCCTCGGCTGAAGCAGTCTTGAGCCGGCAACAAAAAGAAGCCGGTACCTTATTATTGGATATCGGATCCAGTACAACGAATTTAATTGTCGTAGAAGATGGTGAAGTCCACCACATTGCGATTATCGGTATCGGCGGATCTTATATTACAAATGATCTGGCCATCGGGTTAAAGACAGATTTAGATATTGCTGAGCGGGTTAAGGTGGAGCATGCCACCTTAGGCGAAAGAAAAAGATCAACCGCTACGCTAACGGTCGGTACCGCTCATCATACTTTTCCAATGGATGAGATACAGATGATAACCGAGGCCCGAGTAGACGAGCTTTTTGAGTATGTCGATAAAGAGTTGCGCAGAGTCGGAAGATCTCGAAAACTACCAGGAGGTGTCGTTTTAACAGGTGGAACTGCTAAATTGCCTGGAATTGCAGATTTCGCCCGGGAAAAGCTCCAGCTGGCAGCTAGAATTGGTCGGCTTCAGCCAATTTCTGGGCTAGTAGATATCGTAGAGGATGTATCTTATACAACAGTTGTTGGTCTCATGATTCTGGATATGCTGCTTTTGCCGGAACCATTACTTGGTTCTTCCAAACTGTCAATTGGCGGAGCCATGGGAATGATGGATACAATTTTACGACGTTTTCGGCGCAATTAAATTTCTTATTTTATCATTTGATCATTGAACACAAAAAATCCACACCCTAAATTTCACTGTATAATTTGTTGAACTGCCAAAATAGCTAGCGTATACTACTGGTGTACAATTTAAGATTATGAGTAGAGGGAATTCATGCCGCAAGTAATAGAACCAGCTATAGAAACGTTTGCAAAAATAAAAGTTGTTGGGGTAGGTGGAGCAGGCGGAGCTGCTATTAATCGTATGGTTGAGGCAGGCATAGACGGGGTTGAATACATCTCCATTAATACCGATGCTCAGGCACTGCACCATTCAAGAGCTGATGTAAAATTGCACATTGGCAAAGAAACCACCCGTGGTTTAGGGGCTGGTGCCGATCCGGTTATTGGTGAGCGGGCCGCCGAAGAATCACTTGAAGATATTCGGAAAGAAATGGCCAATGCTGACATGGTATTTGTGACTCTCGGAGCGGGCGGTGGTACGGGCAGTGGTGCCGGTTACATTGTCGCCCAAGCGGCTCGTGATCAAGGAGCCTTAGTGGTCGGCTTTGCGACCAAACCATTTGCCTTTGAAGGTGAGAAACGCCGACGCAATGCCGAAGTTGCCATAAACAATCTAAGAGGTACGGTTGATACCTTAATCGTTATTCCGAATGATCGCTTACTACAAACTATTGATCGGCAAACACCGCTACTGGAAGCTTTTAAAGTCGCCGATGATGTTTTACGCCAAGGGGTCCAAGGGATTTCCGATTTAATTACCGTCCATGGACTAATTAACCTCGACTTCGCAGACGTTAAAACAGTTATGAGTAACGCCGGTTCTGCCTTAATGGGCATCGGCCGAGCCAGCGGCGAAAATCGTGCTGTATTGGCCGCTCAGCAGGCAATAGAGTCGCCGTTACTTGAAATATCTATCGACGGCGCTAGAGGCATCCTGTTTAACGTTATCGGCGGTAATGACTTAACGATGCATGAGATTAATGCGGCTGCTGAGACTATCACTAATGCCGCCGATCCGGATGCTAACATTATTTTCGGTGCTACGATTAATCCCGATTTGGAAGGTGAAGTTATCGTTACAGTAGTTGCGACCGGATTCGATGCCTCATATTTCGCTAAACGGCAGGCTCCAGTACAAAATTGGGGAGAGAACACAGATGAAAAAGATAGTGAGACGGAGCCCGAGACCGCAGCAGTTAGCGCTCCAACAACCGGCTTTACCCGAGACGAAGAAAACGCAATCTCCAACATGGATATGTCTTTGGAAGAACAAAATAAAGCCGCTGAAGGATTTAATTTAGACGACGAACACGAACCAATGCCGGATATTTGGGCGACAGATAGCGACGAAGCAAGTAATGACGACCAACAAGTCGTATCAAGCGATGATGTGGGAAGCGAAGCTCCGGCGAGACCGGCATTTTTAAGACGATTAAGAGATCGTGCGGCTAAAAAAAGCAAAAAAACCACCAAAGAACAAAAATAATATGATCATGTTCTACAAATTACAGCAGATTTTAGTTGCAAAACGCTATAGGTAGAGCTAGGATAGTATGTTAGAGCGCTATATATGGAATAGATCAGCTCGTACATTATGATCGAAAAATAAAGGAGATATGTAATGAAATGTAATCGCTGTCAGCATGATGACACCAAGGTAATTGAGTCACGCGATGTGGCGGATGGCCAGTCAATACGCCGCCGCCGGGTATGCACCGCCTGTAATTATCGATTTACTACTTATGAAAGAATTGAACGTCCTCAACTGGTAGTCATCAAAAATAATGGCAATCGAGAGCTGTTTAATCGTGAAAAATTATTTGCCGGGCTCAACCGAGCCAGTGAAAAAACTTCGATAAACAGTGTTCAGCTTGAAAGATTGGTAGCCGACATCGAAGATCATTTATATGCCATCGGTGAACCTGAGATTAAAAGTTCGGCAATCGGTGAGCTAGTGATGGAGCGTCTGGCTTTAATTAATGAGGTTGCATATGTCCGTTTTGCAAGTGTTTACAGACACTTTAAAGATATAACCGGGTTCGAAAAGGAGCTGTCTAATATAAGACAACACAGAGGGACCAAACATTTAGTCAAGAAATCCTAATCTTGACAGTTCCCTAGGAGTTTTATGCTTAAGTCATAAAACTCACAGGGAGCTTCAGTCACCAGTTGATGAGAGCAACTGGTCGAGTGAACTCTAAACAAACACTAAACATAATTAATTAAAACGTGAGGGAAATATGAGCCAAACTACGAGCCTAAGAATCGGGCGTTACTTTACTCGCCCCCAAAATAAGGCATATAGCCAACTGAAGTGGGTTAAACGGGACTCAGTCATTATTAACCCGTCAACTAATAAACCGGTGTTCGAGCAGCAGGGTGTGGAATTCCCCAGTACTTGGTCTTTAAATGCGATAAATATTGTGGCTCAAAAATATTTTACTGGCACGCCGGGCACTCCCGAACGAGAAGCATCACTTAAAGGTCTGATTGACAGAATTGTTGATACTATTACACGCCAAGGTCTCCAAGAGGGGTACTTTGAATCTAATACCGAAGCTGAAGACTTTCGGGAAGAACTTAAATATATATTAGCGACTCAAAAAGCCGCTTTTAACTCACCAGTTTGGTTTAATATTGGGGCGCCGGAACGACCCCAACAAGCCAGTGCCTGCTTTATATTGGCAATTGAAGATACTATGCAGTCGATTTTGAATTGGTATACCGAAGAGGGCCTGATCTTCAAGGGCGGTTCTGGTTCGGGGATTAATCTTAGCCCCCTGAGAAGTTCAAGCGAGCGTTTAGGCAAAAGCGCCGGTACCGCTTCCGGACCGTTAAGTTTTATGCGCGGAGCCGATGCCTCGGCTGGTGCTATTAAAAGCGGCGGAAAAACCAGACGGGCAGCCAAGATGGTGATATTGAATATCGACCATCCAGACATCGAAGAGTTTATCTGGTGTAAAGCGATTGAAGAACGCAAAGCCCGTGTTTTGGAAGAGGCCGGTTTCGATATGACCTTAGACGGAAAAGACTTCTTCAGTGTCCAGTACCAAAATGCTAATAACTCCGTCAGGGTAACTGATGATTTTATGCAAGCAGTACTGGATGATCAGGACTGGACTTTGCGCGAAGTAAAATCGGGCAAAGCGGTCAAAACTGTCAAAGCCAGGCATCTCTTTCGGCAGATCTCCTTAGCGGCCCATGAATGTGCTGATCCGGGTATGCAATTTGATACCACGATTAACAAATGGCACACCATTCCAAGTGCCGGACGGATAAATGCCAGTAATCCCTGTAGTGAATATATGCACCTAGATAATTCCGCCTGTAATTTGGCCAGTATCAATCTACTAACCTATTTGAAAGAAGACAATACTTTTGATATCGAAGGGTTCAAGCACACCGTCGAGCTGATAATTACAGCCCAAGAAATACTGGTTGGTTATTCGGAATATCCGACTGAGAATATTACTAAAAACGCCCGGGCTTACCGGGAGCTGGGACTGGGTTATGCCAATCTCGGGGCCTTATTGATGGCCCAAGGTTTACCTTATGATTCAGAAGAAGGACGAGCTCAAGCGGCCGCCATTACAGCGTTAATGACCGGTCATGCCTATACCACCAGCGCCAAGATTGCCCGAATAGTTGGTCCCTTTGTGGGTTATCTTAAAGACCGTGAGTCGGTGTTAAACGTCATACAGATGCACCGCGAAGAAGTATCGAAGATTGATGCCGGTTTAGTCTCTGAAGAGTTACTCAGCGCCGCAGCTAATGTCTGGGATGAAGCGGTTGAGTACGCCCAAAGATACGGTGTTCGTAATTCTCAAGTCAGTCTCTTGGCGCCAACCGGTACAATCGGTTTGATGATGGATTGCGACACTACCGGTATCGAACCTGATTTAGGCTTGGTTAAGGTTAAAAAGTTAGTGGGTGGAGGTACGATGAGTATTGTTAATCAGACCGTACCGCGCGCCCTGAAGGCCTTAGGCTATACAGCTGAGCAGGTTGATGACATTGTGGGCTATATTGATACTGAAAAAACCATAATTGGTGCTCCACATCTTAAAAAAGAACACGAACCGGTCTTTGCTTGTTCGATGGGGGACAACGCCATTCACTACCTAGGACACGTTAAGATGATGGCTGCCGTTCAGCCATTCTTATCCGGTGCCATCAGTAAAACTGTCAATATGCCAGAAGAGGCAACCGTAGAAGAAGTTGAGCAGTTGCATATTGATGCTTGGAAGATGGGCCTAAAAGCCGTAGCTATTTACCGCGATAACTGCAAACTAGCTCAACCGCTGACCATGGCCAAAAAAGCGGTAGATCAGCCAGCAGAAGTTGTAACTACTGGTGCAAATATTACCACCACTACCACCTCAGACGGGCGCATTATCGTTAAGGGAGCTATACGCCGAGCCTTACCAAGACGACGCAACAGTAAAACCTATAAATTCCGGATTGCCGACTTAAAAGGATACTTTACGGTCGGAGAATACGATGATGGCACGCCGGGAGAACTGTTTATCAGTGTCTCCAAGCAGGGATCAACCCTTTCCGGATTAATGGATTCCTTTGCGATAGCTGTCAGCCACGGGTTACAGTACGGTGTACCTTTAAAGAGTTATGTCCGGACCTTAATGAGTACCGGATTTGCTCCGGCCGGAATTACCGATGACGAAGAAATTCGGACTGCCAGTTCAATTACAGATTACATTTGCCGAAGATTAGCTCTTGATTATTTGTCCTTTGACGACCGTCTGGAGTTGGGATTAGCCTCATTAGATGATATGCCCGAACAACAAACGACACTTTTAACGGATGATCAATCAGTTACCGGTCAACTAATTGAAGTTAATGAACGAAATGCAAATCTAAGAAATATTGACGACAACCAATCGAGTCTGATTGATCCGCCGGCAGCGACCGAATCACCCAATAACCAGATCAGTAATGAAAATACCGACGTAACCAGCCACAATATGGCTAAAATTGTTCCCAAAGATAACACTGCGCCGCTTTGTTTCAACTGCGGTAACCAAACCCAGCGCTCAGGCAGTTGTTATGTCTGTACGGCCTGTGGCTCAACGACCGGCTGCAGTTAATCTTTTAAGTAAATACTAATAAAGTAAATATCCTAAAATAAACTGGATACCGGTTAGTTAATGACGTGACCAGATATAAAAATATATGATAAACTTTAGCCAATGAAAGTGCTAATACTTTACCGGCCGAATTCCGAAGAAGCCAGAAGCGTTGAAACCTTTATTCATGATTTTCAAACTCATCATGAACCAGGCCGGCTGGAAGTAATGGATGTTAATACCCGGGATGGTTATGCTACGGCGACTCTATACGATATTATGCAGTATCCGGCCATCTTGGTTTTGCGTGATGATGGATCAATTCTGAAATCCTGGGAAGGTGAAAGTTTACCAATGATGGACGAGCTGGCTTATTATACTTTTTCTGATGTTTAAGACCTAAGATTCTTCGGTTGCGATTATTCTTCTCTTGAGGTATAGTACGAGCGGACAATTTGGTAAAGCATTTCACCTTAAACAACGGTGAAGAAGCGGCTATCAACCGCTAGCAGCAGGAAGAACCAGACAAAGCACTCTAGTAGAACCTGACGGGGAGCCCGTAACAGCCTAACTAAGCGCTAAAGGAACCACTTCTTTTAGAAACTGGATGGTACCGCCCAAAATCATTTTGGACTCCAGTGATTAAGAGAAGTGTTTTTATATTAAGGAGATTGAGTGGCTGATCAAAAAAAGCATTTTCTGGCTGAAATAGAAGAAAAGATGCTGAAAACTTGGGATAAGGACGAGACTTTTCAAAAGAGTCTGAAGCTGCGTCAAGACAGAGAGTTATTTAGTTTCTATGACGGGCCGCCTTTCGCTAACGGTAATCCGCATTATGGACATATTCTGCAAACCACTATTAAAGATACCGTAACCCGTTATAAAACGATGCGCGGTTACTATGTGCCGCGGCGGATTGGCTGGGACACTCACGGCTTACCGGTGGAATATGCTATCGAAAAAAAGCACGGATTTAAGGGAAAACAGGACATCGTAGCCTACGGGATTGATCGGTTTAATGCCGAGTGCCGGGAATCGGTGTTTCAATTTAAAGATGTCTGGGAACAGATGTTTCAAAGAGTCGGCCGCTGGGCTGATTATACTAAAACTTACGCCACCCTTGACCAGGATTATATTGAAAGTGTTTGGTGGGTGTTTAAAACTATCTATGACAAGGGTTTGGTCTATAAAGATTTTCGGTCAACGCCTTACTGTCCGCGCTGTGCTACGCCGCTCAGTAATTTTGAGTTAAACCAGGGCTATCAGGACAATATCGAAGATCCCAGTTTATTTATAAAATTTAAAATCATCGATCAGGATGCATACTTGCTGGGTTGGACTACTACGCCATGGAGTTTACCGGGTAATGCGGCGATCGCCGTTAATCCAGACACTAATTATGTCTATGTAGAGCTGAAAGACGACAATAACGAGTCAGAAACGCTTATAGTGGCCCGAGACTGCCTAAAAAGCCTCAATGTTGATAAATACCGCGTCATTAAAGAAATAAAGGGCAGTGAACTAGTTGGTTTACGTTACCGGCCGCCATTTAAACTGACTAACCTTAAAGAATATCCGGATATGGATAATTTATACCGCGTATGGTCGGCGGAATTTGTCAGTGTGGAAGAGGGTACCGGTGTCTTACATGTCGCACCGGCTTACGGGGAAGATGACCTGTCTTTTGGCAAGGCACAGCATTTACCGGTACTGATTACAGTCGATGAATTTGGCCGCATTAAACACGGTATAGGCCTGCCGGCAGAAATAGAAGGGCTTTTCTTTAAAAAAGCCAATGAAAAGATCGTTGAATATCTAGCCCATCAAAATGATATCTATGCCGTTGAAACCATTAGTCATACTTATCCTTTCTGTTGGCGCTGTGATACGCCGCTTTTGTATTACGCAACTGATTCGTGGATGGTAAAAGTTACAGCCGAACAATCCGAACTAGTAAAAAATAACCAGCAAATTAACTGGGTACCTAAGCATGTCAGAGATGGTCGTTTTGGAAAGTGGCTAAGTAATGTCCGAGATTGGTCAATCAGCCGTAACCGTTTTTGGGGAGCTCCGCTACCGGTTTGGGTAACCGATGACGGGGAAGTTACGGTTATTGGCAGTGTTAAAGAGCTTAAAGAGAAGGCGGTCAATCCGGAGACTGTTAAAGACTTACACAGACCGTTTGTAGACAATGTAATAATTACAACTGATAATGGCAAATTAGCCCATAGAATACCTGAAGTTTTCGATTGCTGGTTTGAATCTGGATCGATGCCGTATGCTCAGGACCATTATCCATTTGAAAATAGCGAAGAATGGTTAGAACGCTTTCCGGCGACATTTATTGCTGAAGCGACAGATCAAACCAGAGGCTGGTTTTACACTTTGCACGTACTAGCTACGGCGTTATTCGATAAGCCGGCTTTTAAAAATGTTATCTGCAGCGGCTGGATCGTGGCGGCAGACGGCGAAAAGCTATCAAAAAGAAAGAAAAATTATGCTCCAATGGATCAAGTATTTGATCAATACGGAGTAGATACCTTACGCTTCTTTTTGGCCAGCAGCCCGGTAGTTAACGGTGAAGATGTCCGCTTTAGCGTCGATTACTTAAGAGACGTTCAGCGAAAAATCTTTATGACGCTCTTTAATACCTATAATTTTTACAAACTTTATGCCGATGTTGACCACTGGACCCCGCCTAAGAAGTTAATTGCTCCAAATAGTGGCAATGTACTTGATCAATGGATGATCTCTCGGCTAAACGAGGTTACCAAAGAAGTAACTAAGACTATGGACGGATATCACCTCGATAAAGCTACCCGACCGTTATATGATCTTCTAGATGACACCAGTAACTGGTTTGTTCGACGCTCACGTCGCCGCTTCTGGAAAGGTGAAAATGATCAAGATAAGCGAGATGCATATGAAACGTTGTATTTTACTCTTATTAGGATATGCCAGCTATTAGCGCCCTTCGCACCATTTCTGGTGGATTATATCTGGCAAGAACTTACTCAAGAAACCGAACTACCAAAGTCGGTTCATTTAAGCGACTGGCCTGAAGTAGGTGTTATTAACAAACAACTTCTATGCGAAATGGCTCAAGCCCGGCAATCGATTGCTATTGGGTTAGCAAAACGGGCTGAAGCTGGGATAAAGGTAAGGCAGCCGCTATCTAAAGCCATAGTTCTTAAATTACCAGAGCAGTATAAAGACGTCATTGCCGAAGAATTAAATGTCAAACAGGTTATGTGGGGCAAAATAGTCGAAATTGAAACTAAAGTTACCCCTGAATTAAAACGAGAAGGAATGGCCAGAGATATTATTCGATTTGTCCAAAATACCCGAAAAGATGCAGGCCTAAACGTTGATGACCGAATAAACCTCGGTTTGGTGACAGCCGATAAGGAACTCGAAAGAGCTGTTAAAGAACACTCCCAAACGATTAAAGCCGAAACATTGGCATCAGAATTAGATCAAACTACTAATATCCCTGATGGTTTTCGATGTGAAGTAAATGTTGAGGGTAATAAATTACAGATAAGCATTCAAAAGAACGATCAAGCTAAACCCTAATTAAAAAATCTTTACATAAGATCCTAAAAAAAGCGTCATTAAACCCCATACTATTTACAGATGTAACCTTATCTGATAGTATCTGATGGTAATCTAATTCTTACTAACAGAAAGTTAATCATTGCATGAAAAAAGCTGTAATTGAGGCTGGCGGTAAACAATATTTAGTCCACGAAGGTGAGACTTTTAATGTTGAGTTGATAAAATCAGACGACAGTCTAATCACATTTGTACCTCTGTTAGTTATTGACGAAGATAAAATTGAAGTCGGTTCGCCACAAGTAGCAACCTCTAAAGTAACAGCGCAAGTTGTTGAACCAATGGTAATGGCGGATAAAGTAATGTCTATTCGCTATAAAGCTAAAAAACGGGTACATAAAATTCGCGGCCATCGTCAGAAACTAACAAATCTGAAGATTACTAAAATTACTTGATAATAAATTCGTCTTTTAAATTACAAATAACAAATGTTTCTAATGTTTGTGGATAACTAAATAGGCAAATGAGCCCTGTAGTTAATATAACTACCAAAGAAAACAATATTTGAGGGCTTTTTAACCATTTATTGATGTTTACTCCAAGGGTGAGAACGAGTTTGTATTAATTTATACAATGATATTACTGTTAAAATTAGTTTTTTTATTCAATATAATGCAACCATTTTTTATTCACTTGAGTATTGATGCTATCTGTTAACAGTAGCATAATTGCTACAGGATTAACTCAGATGTAATTCTGAAATTAATCCAAATAGAAAAATTGGTTTTAAAATTAATACAGACATTTTAAAACCACAAAACGTTTATACAAAAATCATAAAAAGCGGAACTGTTTGCAAGCACCCTCAGAGATAATTATTCTGAGGGCGTTTGCTTATAAAAGGGATGTTAACAGTAATAAATCATAAGATGAGTAAAGTATTACGTGATAGGTATCAATTACAAACTAAGCATTAGGTTGATAATTACAGATGATACAATTACTTCCTAAACGGTTGATCAATCGATAAAGGAGGTAGCAAAATGTAAAATTAAAACAAAAATACGAATAAAAAGTTAATCAAATCCTGTAATGTGGCACTATTCTCGAGCCACATTAATCAATTACATGACGTCTCCTGTTGATTATTTAACGTAATCTCGTTGATAAAACTTTTGGCCTCACCCAAGGTTAAGTAAAAATAAAAACAACTAAAATTAGTTCTCTTTAAATTTGTAATTAATATATTTAAAAAATTTTAGCGAATAAATTAATAGTGATAATTTTATTATCAATGCATATCGATCGTTAGAAAATATTTGTAAATTTAATATAGGTAGATTGTGGATAAGTGATTTAAATATAAAAATTTAGTAGTTAATTGTTACTACTGAAATTATTAGAAATAAGATGTAGATTGTATATATACGTAATAATTATCACAACAACAGTGGCTTTCGTTTAATATTGTCATCTGTTACCACGGATAACTATTTTATTCAATTTATCTTGCTTAACACTTGTCGTAAGAGGATAATTTAAATTACGAGATAAGGATAAAAAGTATCACTGTCCCGAGTGTGACAAATAAACATAAAAGTCACAAATACAAAAATTAAACTAAAAATGCACATACAAACATCGCAAAAAGCGGAACTGTTTGGACGTACCCTTAGATTAGGTTTTCTAGGGGTGTTTGCTGTTTGTGCATGGGCAATTTTTATAACTTGCATATCACCGCTCAAAACCGATGCAGCCACCTCAAGTACCGTTAATTTTCAGGCTAGATTAGAGAATCTTTCGGGTAATATCGCGAGCGATGGTACCTATAATGTTGAATTTAAGTTGTATAACACTTCAAGTTCATCAGGTTCAAGCCAGGGAAGTTGTACTGGTGATGCATCATGTCTTTGGTATGAAGATTATCTAGTCAGCGCCTCTCATGGTGTCCAAGTAGTTAATGGGTATTTAACGGTTAATCTTGGAACTTACAACTCATTTCCGACAAATATGAACTGGAATCAGCAACTTTGGTTAACTATGCGTATAGGTGGCACAGGGTCTACTCCATCTTGGGATATTGAAATGAATCCAAGACTACTATTGACGGCAACTCCTTATTCATTTCAGGCCGGACAGTTATCTGAGACTATTGGTAGTAACACCGAAACATTAACTCTTCCATCGACTTTGTCTAGCAGCATAACTATTACTGTACCTAATGACGGGAGTAGCTATAACACGGTTTGTCTTAATAATGATCCGAATTGTGGGTTTTTAACTAGTTCAGCAGCTAATAGCGCTTATGTTGAATTGCAGGGTAGCACACCCGGTACTGCTCAGACAGGATATTTTAATATTTCCGGTACTGGAATTGCCAGTATTTTACAGGCAAGCACTTTTGATACTGCTTCTAATACGACATTAAACATTGGCACGACAAATGCAAGCGGTATTAACCTTAATCAAAATACGTCTATTGCTGCAAATAAAACACTAACAGTTCAAGGTGGGGCTACTTTCCAAGACGCTACTACTTCTACTACGGCCCTACAAATTCTTCAAGCGACTACAAATGCTGTGTTATTAACCGCCGACACTACCAACATGCGCCTGGGTGTAGATGTCACCTATGCAGCCATGACCAGCCCGACTATCTCAGCCCATTCTTCCGCTAACAGCGGCGGTACACTATCCTATA
>Ga0181535_10001084_pt1 | contig 36776 bp, 31 predicted proteins | sample PEATcosm2014_Bin_44_FD_119774 | JGI IMG/M metagenome (GOLD analysis project Ga0181535, IMG submission 119774) | Peatland microbial communities from MTU Mesocosm Facility, Houghton, MI, USA - PEATcosm2014_Bin17_30_metaG | ecosystem: Environmental > Terrestrial > Soil > Wetlands > Peat | place... | reverse complement strand
AGCCTTTCCAGGCTCTCGATGGCGGATTCCAGCTGTATGCGCTCCGCCTTCAGCTCTTCCAGAATCTTGGTAACGTCCATTTCCTGTCCCTCCCCCCGAGAGCGGGCTTTCCATTCCCGCGCTGTTGAAATACCGGAGGTTTCCTTTGATTGCTCTTAGTATACACCCCGATTTTCCCAGGGGTATCATTTAATTTCAAGAATAATTCCGTACCGTTTCTAGTGATTTATACCGGCGGTTCCATATCATCGGGTGAATTACCTGGAGCAACGCCAGCGCCCCTCCGATGGCTCCAGTAAGCATAGAACGGCAGTCCCAGCAGGATCAGGGCAATCCCCATAAGTGACTCGCGCGGCGAATCCAGTAACGTAGAAACAATGAATATTCCTGCCACTAAAACGAATAAAATCGGCACCAGGGGGTAGCCGATCGTACGATATGGCCGATATAAATCCGGCTGTTTTATTCGTAAAACGATCACCGCGGCGGTAGCCATCCCGTAAAGAATCCAGCTGGCGAAAATTACGTAGGTAAACAATTGGCGGTAGCCACCGGAAAGTACCAGCAGAGCCGACCACGCGCAGAGCGCGAGGATGGACATACCCGGCGTGCGGTGCTTCTCATCCACGCGGCCGATGGCGCGGAAAAAGTAGCCCTCTCGCGCCGCCGCGTAGGGCACGCGGGAGCCGGTGAGGATGGATCCGTTGAGGGCCGCGAAGATGCTGATCATGGCCGCAATCGAAACGCCCCCGGCACCGGGACTGCCCAAAATACGGCGCATCATCTCTCCGGCTACGCGCGGATTAGCGCCCACCTCGGCAGGAGAAAGAACAAGGAAATAAGCGGCGTTGGCGAGCAGGTAAATGACGATGACCCCCACCGTGCCGCCGATCAGCGCAAGCGGCAGATTGCGCTGTGGATCGCGTACCTCGGAGGCCACCATAGCGACATTGTTCCACCCGTCATAAGCCCAGAGCGCCGCCACCAGCGCCGCAAAGAAGCCGGCAGCGGTCAGCGGGGTCAGCGGCACGGCGCCTGCCGGCGCGGCTGGGTGAAGGCTGCCGAGACCTAATCCGGCAACGATGATGGCTACGATCAACACCACTTTGACCACGGTCACCGCCACCTGTACTTCGCCCCCCAGCTTGACTCCGAAATAATTCAGCCAGGCCAGCGCGGCGATCAAAACGATCGCAAAAAGCTGTCCCCAGCGGAACTCGAGCGGCGCACCGTGGGGCCCTATTAGCAGCGGCAAGCGGTAGAACACGCCGTCCAGTGCCGGAAAGAAATTAGTGAGGTAATAGAAAAAACCCGTGGCCAGGGTGGCGATGGAGCCGCTCTTGGCCACCCACATCTGGGTCCAGCTATAGAGAAATCCCCAGACCGGTCCGTAGGCTTCGCGCAGATACGCATATTCACCGCCGGCTTCCGGGATGGCTGCCGCCAATTCCGCGTAACTGAGCGCGCCGGCCAGCGTGAGCAGCCCGCCGAAAATCCAAACCACGAACATCCAGCGGGGCGTGCCGACGCGCAGGATCATGTCGTGGGGAACCAGAAAAATGCCGCTCCCGATGACCGTGCCGACCACGATGGAGGCAGCGGCCCAGGGTCCCAAATCGCGTTTTAGTTCGTAGCGGGAATTGGGTTTCATCTGATTTTTGCCAACGCGCGCCCCAGCCACGACGCCGCCAGGCCAACAGCGAAAGTCACGGTGGCTCCAATCATGACATACCAGGTATAGGCAACCGGCGTGGCGAAATGGACCGCGAGCGCGGCCACGAGGCCGGCCACCACGCCCGCGATAGCGGCCCGTTCCCCGGGTCTCCGCGTGAGGACGCCAAGCAGAAAGACGCCCAACAAGGCGCCGGAGGGGATCGAAGCGATGGTCAGCCCGGCCTCGAGCACCGAGCGCGAATGCCGGCCCGCGTACCCGATCGCCACCAGGATCGCCGCCCAGGCGAGGGTGGCCAGGCGCGCTCGCCGCATCGCCCCGGCTTCGCCGCTCGGGCCGCTTCCACCCCTCAGGAAATCCACCACCACGGTGGAGGAGAGTGCATTCAGCGCCGCGCTCAGGTTGGCCATGGCTGCTGCCAGAATCGCCGCGATCACAACCCCGGCCAAACCGGGCGGCAAACTGTTCCAGATGAATTGAGGGTAGATGCGGTCGGGGGCCGGCACGCTGCGACTGGCGGCGCCGTAATACACCCAGAGCAGGACGCCGATGAGCAGAAACAGCGTGAACTGAAACGCCACCAGCACCCAGCTTGCCAGCAGCGCCTTGCGGCTGTCGGCCTGGTTGCGCGCGCTCAGCAGCCGCTGCACCATGAGCTGATCGGTGCCGTGGCTGGCAGTGGTGAGGAAGCATCCGCCGGCGATTCCGGCCCAGAAGGTGTAAGGCCGCGAAAAGAATTCCATGGTCGGAGTGAAGCGAAAGTCGAAGATGGCGAACTTATGGGCAGCCCCTGCCACCGCCGCTGCGTGCTGCCATCCGCCCGGAATCTTCCCCAGAATCGCCGCCAGGCTGACCACGGCGCCGGCGACGTAGAGGCACATCTGCACTACGTCGGTCCAGATCACCGCCGTCATGCCGCCTTCGAAGGTATAAAACACGGTGAGGGCAACAATGAGGACGATCGAAGCCACTTCTCCGGTCCCGAGCACGATGGAAACTACCAGCGAAATCGCGAACACACGGACGCCTTCGGCGAGCGCGCGCGTCACCAGAAAGACGGCCGCCGTCAGCTTGCGAACGCGCTCTCCGAATCGCCGGCGCATCAATTCATACGCAGTGAACATCTCGCCGCGGAAGTAATGAGGCAGCAGAAGAGCCGAGATCAGAATTCGCGCCAGCAGGTAACCGAGCACGAGCTGTAGGAATCCCATGTTGCCGGCAAACGCCAGAGCGGGGGTGCCTACGATGGTGAGCGTGCTGGTTTCCGCGGAAACGATGGAGAGAGCGATGGCCCACCACGGCGCCTCGCGGCCTCCCAGGAAATACTGGCGCAGGCCCTTCTCGCGGTTGCGGAAGTGTGCGCCAAACCACGTGATGCCGCCCAGATAAGCGAGAATGATTGCCAGATCGAAAGAGTGCATCGCCGCGAGACGAATTCCAGGATAGCGTTGATTTGCTATGATTTGGGTTCGGAACCTGGCGTCACCAAGTGGAGTCGAATGTCTTGTGCGGTATTCGACAGCGGGACGCGCCTCCGGCGGGGCCCCGGTCTGCGTTGCCGGGCCGCGAAATCGGGCGTAGGTTGCGAAGCAGTGTTCGGCGGTTCATTATTCAAGACCAAATGGGAAACCATTCAGGAGGAGCGCGTGCATCATCTCTCAACTAAGATTCGCGGCGGGCTGGCGGCAGCGGCGCTGCTGGCCGCTTTGACGGGCGGTTGGACCAGGCCGGCCCGCGCCCAGGCGGCGCCTGCCCCCGCCGAGAAAAAGGTCAAGGACCAGGGAGAATACGACATCTACAACGACGTCACCAAGGACATGCTGGCGAAAAATTTCGCCAAGGCCATCACCGACCTCGATACCTGGAAGCAGAAGTACCCCGCCTCGGACTATCAGTATGACCGCTCGGTCTTCTACATCCAGGCGTATTCGGCGAATAAGCAGCCCGCCAAAGCGCTCGACGAATCCGGCGCTTTGATGGCGAAGGATTTGAAGACCGTTCTCAACGATCGCAAGAACGGGCCCAGCCAGCAGTTGACGGTGCTGTTCACGGCCACCACGGCCATCCTCCAGGTGCCCACGCCTACCGCCGACGAGGTGGCCACCGCGACCAAAGCTGCGCAACAGCTAGCGGACTACAACACCAAGCCGGAAGGCGCCAGCGACGCGGACTGGGCCACAGCGCGCACGCAGCTGCAAACCGCCGCGAAGGGAGCCTTGCTCTACATCGCCATGATGCCCGGCACGGACGCGATGCAGAAGAAGGATTGGGCGACGGCGGAGGCGGCGTTCCAGGCCGCCCAGAAGCAATACCCGGACAGCTCGCAGGTAGCTTACCAGCTGGGCCGCAGCGAGCTCGCCCAACAGGGCGCCAACCCAGCCAAGATTTCAATAGGCATGTACGAGATTGCGCGGTCGGTCTCGGTCGATCCGGCCAAGAGCGACTTCGCAGATCCCAACGCTCGCACCCAGGTGGACGCTTACCTCAAGAGGGTCTACACGCAATACCATGGCGGAGACGATGGTCTGGATCAACTCAAGCAGCAGGCGCTCGCCTCGCCCGCACCGCTGCCGGACTTCCACATCATGAGCGGCGCTGAAGCGATGCGTAAGAAGCAGGAGGAATTTGCCCAGAAGTATCCGGACCTGGCGTTGTGGATGAGCGTCAAGGCGCAGCTTACCGACACCAACGGCCAGGAGTACTTCGACTCCAGCATGAAAGGCGCCGCCGTGCCGAAGCTGAAAGGAACCCTGGTGGAAGCCAAGCCTGCCTGCCGCCCCAAGGAACTGCGGCTTGCGGTGCCGCTGCCGGACGCAAAGCCTCCCTACACTGCCGAAATCGCGTTGAGGCTCGACGCGCCGCTCACCGGCAAACCCGACGACAACCTGGAGCTGATCTGGACCGACGGCGTGCCGTCGGCGTTCACCAAGGAACCGTTTCTGCTGACGATTGATGTGGAGAAGGCTAAGATAGAGGGCTTGAAAATGACCCCCTGCACGCCGCCCGTGACCCATCATCCCGCGCCTAAAAAGAAGTAGCCTGAGGGGCAGGCTGCGGTGCGGCCTGCCCTATTACCCCTGGGACCACGTCCCACGCCCCACGCCCCAAAACCGCGCAGTCCAGTTGCGCCCGCACGAGCGTTCCGCTATACTCCGCAAGTACCACATCTCAAACGGACAGCCTTACGGGTGCACCGTAGCGGGCAGGAGGCGTACGTGGAGAAATATCATCGAGCTTGGAGTGGGATGGCGACCGCAGCCCTGACAGGTCTGTTGGTCGCGGCGGGCCTTGTCCAGGTGGCCGGCGCCCAGAATGCTCCGGCCGAGAAGAAGTATAAGGATGGCGAGTTCGATATCTACAGCGCAGCCGCGAACGACGTAAAGGCGAACAATTTCGCGCAGGCCATCAAGGACCTCGACACCTGGAAGCAGAAGTTTGCCGATACGGACTTCAAGACCGAACGCCAGTCCCTTTACATCATGGCGTATTTCGGCGCCGGCCAGTTCGATAAAACCGTGGACGCGGCGGCTCCGATCATCGCAACCGGCGTGGACACCGTCTTTAGTGATCCCAAGGATGGTCCTGGCCAGGCGATCCGGGTGCTGTTCGCGGCGGTTGCTGCAATCGTGCGCATCCCCAATCCGAGCGCCGAGCAGTTGGCTATCGCAGACAAAGCGGCTCACCAGTTGACGGATTACAATCGCAAGCCGCCAGGCCCCGACGGGAAGCCAATGAGTGACGCCGATTGGAACAACGCACGCGCCCAGTTGCAGCCACAGGCCAAGGCGGCTCTCTTGTACATAGCCATGCTGCCTGGTATCCAGGCCATGGCCAAGAACCCCCAGGATTGTGCGGCGGCCGAAGTCGCTTACACCAAGGCTCTGGGCGATTATCCGGACCAGACTGCCGCCTCCTACAACCTGGCACTAGCTCTCAGTTGCCAAAAGAAGAATTCCGAAGCCGTCTATGAGTTTGAGCGCGCCGCGGTTCTCGACGCGACTTTGGGCGGGGCCCAGCCCGATCCGGGCAAGATCAAGACCTTTGCCGACAGTGCTTACGCCAAAGTCCACGGCAGCGACGAAGGTCTCGCCCAACTCAAGGACCAGGTCAAGCAGGCGCCGTTATGGCCCGCCGGCTTCCACATCAAAACCAAGGCGGAGATCGCCACGGAGATCGCAGAACAAAAGCAGAAGGCCCTCGAACAATCCGATCCCGAGCTTGCGATGTGGGTGAAGATCAAGGCCGCGCTGAACGACAGCAACGGCGCGCAGTACTTCGAGGAAATCAAGGGCGCCGATGTCCCCAAGCTGAAGGGCAAGTTGATTGACGCCAAGCCTGCCTGCAAGTCCTCCACGCTTTTGATCGCTGTGCCGGTTCCCGACGAAAAAGAGGCACCCGTCGCCGAAATCGCCCTCAAACTGGACGCTCCGCTCACAGGCAAGCCAACGCTCGACACAGAAGTGGAATGGAAGGGCTTGCCCAGCGAGTTTACTCAATCGCCATTCCTGCTTACCATGGACACGGAGAAAACCGCGGTTAGCGGGCTGAAAATGACCGCCTGCACGGCAGCGCCAGCACGGCCGGCGGCAAAAAAGAAATAAAGCTCGGCCCCGACACTTTCACAGTTCAGAACTGCTGCCGTGGCGCGGGCAGTCCTGCCCGATGTGTCGAGATTCGTCTCGACATTTCATAGCGGTTGCGCGCCACACGGTGCCTGTTGCCCGGACACGTCGCCACGACTGGCGACGCTGCAGGCAAGACTGCCCGCGCCACGCTATTGCAGATCCTCGTTCAGCACCGCAGCCAGGCGCGCTCCCGCACGTTCGATCTGCAGCTCGATCAGCGAATCGGCTCTGCGCTCGTAGTCCGCGCCAATCACCAGGGGCGAACCTGGCTGAGCTTTCGGCAGTTTGCCATAGACCATCTGCTGCGCCAGCTTGTGCGCTTGTTCCGCCCAGTCGCTGACCGTGCCCTTGGCGAATTTCTTGCGGCGTCTGTCGGATACGGCGGACAGCCTGGCAAACAAGTCCTCTTCCGTGCCCATCCGCGCCAGCAGGCCACTGTCCCAGAGCCCGTGCAGGTTGCCGGGCTGGTCATGGAACACGATGTGCACTTCGTTGCCGCCATGGTCGGCGTTGTCGGAGCTGTGCAGAGGCTGGTGCATGTCGCCGACGAAATGGATCACGAACATCAGCGCCTCGCGGCGCTGGTCCGCCGGCGTCGCGGGATCGCGCAGCTTGGCCCGCATCGTGGCGATCGCCGCAATCACGCAGTTGCCGTTGGGACAGTCCCGCTCCATATCCAGGCCCGGCTTATCGATCGGGATGTCCACGTAATGCCACGGCCCTGTCTCCGGCCGGTTGCGGCGGATTTGATCCGCCCAGCTGGAAACCGACGCGATCGTGCTGCCCGGCCCCAGAATCTCAACCACCCGCGCCCGCGCGCCGGCTGTCAACTGCGCTTCAGCGATGCGGGCCACCAGCGCATGTCCTTCCGGCCCCCAGGCAAGAGCAGGGAAGCCGGCGCAGAGCAGCGCCAAGAGAGGGGATTTGCGCATTTCGGACCAAGCGTAGCACAGGAAGTGATGGTCCCCGACATCGAGATGGCGCTGTTGTCCTGCTGGTCGTCCTCGTCGCTTTCATCGTACAGGTGGACGTAATAGCTCGCCAGGCCGCATCCCGCCAGCAGGAGCAGGAGGATGCCGAACCAGCGCAGGCTCTTGCCGTTCCAGGCTCGCGCGCCGTCGACGGCCGCCGCGGTAGCCTTCACCACGCAGAATGCGGCGCCGCAACCAAACAGGAGCTTGATGTGCCACGGAATCAGATCCAGGTGGCCCTGGCCGCCGACCTGGCTCCAGAGCACGTAAACGGCGATCAACGCGATCAGGAATTGGGTGGCGTAGGCCAGACGGAGGATAGGCATCTGAAGTGCCGAATCCCTATCTTACGTGATCATGCGAGCAGTGCGCGAGACTTCGGAACTACTAGACAAAAGGTTAAATTGAGCACGGGCAAACGGGACAGGCACGAAAGTTCGCAAACGTCGGCGAAGATTCGAGCCCGTCCCCGTTTTACAGAGAGCCTAATTGCTGGCAGCCTGGAAGGTGCCGAGGAAACCGCTGCGGCGGTACATGCTGGTCCAGGTTTCGCCCAGGCCTTCGCCCTTGTAAGAGTCTTCCATCGTGTAAGCGGGCATGGCGTGCTCCAGCTTGTTGAGTGGCGGATAAAATACGTCGTCGTTGCCGCAGATGTGGTCGGTGGCGGCCAGCGCGCGCGTGCGAATAGTGGCCAGCGTTCCGGCCGTCAGCGTGGCCGCGCCGCCATGGATATTGTCGTTTTCGATGGTCAGCTCCACCGGCTCATAATCAACGCGCACCACGTTGTTGAGGAGGTCGCCCGCCTGTGCTTTGGCGAAGCTTACCAGCGCGTCCCTTTGCGCGGCGTCGGCGCGGCTGTCGACGATCAACACCGCGGTGGCCGGATTGACTGGTTCGTAGGGATTGCCCAGCGTGTGCACGGCGTGGACCACACCTACCACGGCCAGCCCGGCCAGGTTCACGCCGCCCCAGTTGCCGCCGGCGATTTTCCAGGCAAACACCGCTTCGCGCCCGTTCATTTCGATTTCGCCGTTGGCGAAACACGGACCGGTATAGACGTCGGCCGTGCGGGCTTCGATATAGTTGCCGGAAAGGCCGCGCGCGGGAATCCCCGCGGCCGAAGAGACCAACGCAGCCGCGCCCAAAAGAGCGCCAGCGCACAGAATCATTCGCATCCCAGTATTTCCCTCTAACTTTGATTATAGCCGTTCGCGGGAGCAGACAAGAACCAGCGGCCAAAACGCGGACGCGGGCGCGTACGTCCGCCAGGCTCAGGCTACCTTGACCGTCTTGATGTTGACGAACTCGCGCAGCCCAGGGGCGGCCAGTTCGCGGCCGTAGCCGGAACGTTTGACGCCGCCGAAGGGGAGGCGGGGATCGGAGGCCACCATTCCGTTGATGAAGACCATCCCGGACTCGATCTCATCGATGAAGCGCTCTTGTTCGGCTGGATCCTCGGTCCACGCGCTGGCCCCGAGACCGAAGGCGGTATCGTTGGCCAGGTGGATGGCATCGTCGAGGTCCGCGGCGCGAAAGAGAACGGCGACCGGCCCGAATAATTCTTCGCGACGAGCCGGCGCATTCTCCGGCACGCCGGTCAGCACCGTGGGAGCGTAGAAATTGCCGGGGCCCGGAAGGCGCCGGCCGCCGGTGAGCAGCGTGGCGCCCATCGCGACAGACCGTTCGACCTGGCTTTCGAGATCATAGAGAATGGCGGGCGTGGCGAGCGGCCCAACGTCGGTCGATTCGTCCAACGGGTCGCCCACGCGCAGCGCCTCCATGCCGGCCACGAAGCGGTGTTGAAATTCGCCAGCGATGCCGGCGTGCACGATGAAGCGCTTGGCGGCAATGCACGACTGGCCGTTGTTGATGACGCGCGCCAGCACCGCCGCCTTGACGGCGCGGTCGAGATTGGCGCTGGGCATCACCAGGAAGGGGTCGCTGCCACCCAGCTCCAGGACGGTTTTCTTAATCTGCCGGCCGGCTTGCTCCGCCACGGCGATGCCGGCCGGTTCGCTGCCGGTGAGGGTGACGGCCTTCACGCGCGGGTCGTTGAGAATGCGTTCCACCGCGGCCGAACCGACGAGCAGCGTTTGAAAAACGTCTGCCGGAAAGCCGGCGCGGCGGATGATGTCTTCGATGGCGAGCGCGCACTGCGGGACGTTGGAGGCGTGCTTGAGCAGACCCACGTTGCCAGCCATCAGGGCGGGCGCCGCGAAGCGGAACACCTGCCAGAACGGAAAGTTCCAGGGCATCACGGCAAGCACGGCGCCGACCGGCTGGTAACGGATGAAAGCGCGGCCGGGCCCGGCGTCAACCGGCTCATCGGCCAGCAGGCGCTCACCGTGTTCTGCGTAATAGCGGCAGGCGAGGGCGCACTTGGCGGCTTCGGCGCGCGCGGCGGCGACCGGCTTGCCCATTTCGACAGTCATCAGGCGGCCCAGCCGGTCCTGCTCGTTTTCCAGAATGGCGGCCGCGGCGGTGAGCCACCCGGCTCGCGCGGCGAGCGAGGTGCGGCGGTAAGAGTGCCAGGCTACGTCGGCGCGGGCGAGGCTGGCCTCGATCTCAACCTCAGTGGCGGCTTCGAATGTCCGTATGATTTCTCCCGTGGCGGGATTGATGGAGGCGATCATCAACCAACATTGTAGTGGCGCCAACGGTGGCGCGCGCAGTCTTGCCTGAGAGAAATAGGACAGACGATCGTTTTCCGTCGTCTGTCGCGCCACGGCACGCAGGAATGCGTGCGCCAGCTCTACTCATAGCGCAGCGCGACGATCGGATCGATGCTGGTGGCGCGCCGGGCAGGGATGTAGATAGCCAGCGCGGCGGCGGCGAACAAAAGAAGAGGAATGCCTAGAAAGGTAACCGGGTCGCTGGCGGGCACGCCGAAGATCAGCAACGCCAGTAGCCTCGCCATGGCGAAAGCGGCCAGCATACCGACCGCCATGCCGCCCACCACGGTGAGCATGCCACGGCGGAAAACCAACCCGAGAACTTTCGGCCGCGACGCGCCCAAGGCCACGCGCACCCCGATATCGTGAGTCTGCTGCGAAACCAGGTAGCTCATCACTCCGTAGACGCCGACCGACGAGAGAATCAGCGCCACCAGGCCGTAGAATCCCATGATGACCGCCACGTAGATCAACCCGAGGGTTTGATGTTTGGCCAGATCCTCAAAGGTGAACACGTCGGTGATCGGCTCTTCCGCGTCCACGGAGTGGATGGCCTTGACCACCGCAGCCGCGACCAGCCTCGGATCGCCGGCGGTGCGCAGGCCGAAATCCATGTGCGACTGCGGGAACTGCTCGACGGGGACGTAGACCACCGAGCTGGGCCCGCGTTCGAACGGCTCGTGCGGGACATCCGCCACCACGCCAACCACCGTCACCCACTCGCCGGAGCCCTGCGACAAATCGAACTGAAAGCGCTTGCCGATGGGCGGCGGCTCGCCCGGCCACCAGCGCCGCGCGGTGTATTCGCTGATGACGGCCACGTGCCTGTTGTCCGGCCCGTCGGACGGGCTGAGAAACCGGCCTTGGCGAAGAGGGACGTGCATGGTCGCGAAGTAACTCGGGCTCACCACCTGAAATAGGCCCGCTGGCTGGTTGCCGGGCTCCGGGACGCGATTCTCGATGGTGAACCGGCGGCCGTAATAGTGGCCGCTGTAGGGCATGGCTTTCACCGCGAAAGCGGTGCGGACGCCAGGAACAGTGCTGACGCGATCCACCACCTGCCTGTAAAACTCGGCCTGCTGGCTGGTCTTGGGATAGCGGTTCTCCGTGATGGAGAGGCGCAAGGTGAGCAGCGTGGACGGCTCAAAGCATCGGCTGTTGTTGATCAGTGCTCCGGTGCCGCGAATCATCAGGCTGGCGCCGACCAGCAGGACCATGGACAAAGCGATTTCCGCGGCGACCAGGAGGCCGCGCAGGCGGTTGCGGCCGCGGCTGGACGACGCGCTGCGGCCGCCTTCCTTAAGGGCGTCCTGCAGGTTGGAGCGCGTGCCCTGCCAGGCAGGCACCAATCCCGCCAGAATGCCGCTCGCCACCGCGGCGAACAGCGTGAATAACAGGGTGCGCTGATCCATCCGGATGTCGTACCACCCCGGGATGTACTTGGCGACTTCGGGCGGCATGCCGGCCAGGATCGCCTGGATGTCCCAACCGGCGATGAGCAGCCCCAGCGTCGCGCCGGCCAGCGAGAGCGCCAGGCTCTCGGTGAGGTATTGGGCGATCAGCCGCCCCCGCCCGGCCCCCAGCGCGGCCCGCACCGCAACTTCGCGCGAGCGGCCCAGGGCGCGCGCAAACTGAAGGTTCGCCACGTTGCCACAGGCGATCAGCAGCACGAACAATACGGAGACGAACATCATGATCGAGTATTGATGCGTATAAGGGCCAATCAAATACTCGTGGGCGGCCATCGAAAAGAAGCGGCGCTGCTTGTTGGTGTTGGGGTATTCGCGCGCCAGCCGCGATGCGATGGTCTCGGCCTCGGCTTCGGCGCGGCTCACCGTGAGGCCTGGCTTCAAGAGGCCAATTACGGAGAGATACTGGCTGTCGCGCGAGTTGCTTTCGACCGGCTTCAACGCCAGCGGCGTCCACAACTCGGAGGTCATGGGAAAAATGAACTTGGGCGGCATCACCCCGATCACGCGATAGCCTTCGTCGTCGATGCGGATATCGCGGCCAACGATGGCTGGATCGGCGGCGAAGCGGCGCCGCCAGAGAGCGTCCCCCAGCACCACCACGCGCTCGTGCCCCAATTGATCCTCGTCGGCGGCGAAGCTGCGGCCCAGCGCCGGTCGGACGCCCAGCAAAGTGAAGAAATTGGGCGTCACCATGTAACGGTTGGCGCGTTCCGGCGCGGCGCCGTTGCCGGACAGATTGCACAGCTCGTCATCCCAGGCTGCGACGCCCTCGAACACGGTCTGCTGCTGCCGGATGTCGGTGAAGTCGGCTGGCGCCATCTCCCTCCACTCGTTCGGTTCGTCGGGATTGCGCTGCATCACCATTGCCAGCCGGTCCAGGTTCGGTAGCGGCAGGGGCTTCCACAGCATGGCATCGCAGACGCTGAAATTAGCCGTCGTGGCGCCGATCCCCAGGGCCAGAGTGGCAATCGCGGTGATCGAGAAGCCAGGCGACTTGCGCAGGGTGCGCACGCCGTAGCGGATGTCCTGCCAGAGCTGCATAAGCTTAGGGCTAGTACTGCAACTGCATCGCCGACTGTAACTTGCTGAAAACTCGTAGACGAAACGAGCCACGCTGTCCGCTAATGGGATGCGCCGTCCCTATTCGTGCTTATCCAGCAACAGAGTGATGGTGCCGATGGCGAATTGCATGCGCACGCGAATCTCGACCGGGAGCCTGCGGCGGTCGTCGGTCAGCCAGAAATTCAGGTGAGCGGGACGCTTATAAAGGACGTTGTCGAACAAGTGGGCCTCATAACGGATGGTGTGAAAGACTCCCTCGGGAGTCCTGATGTCCTCGCGCTGCTGCGCTTCGACCTTGGCCACGACGCTCTTCTTGCCATCGCTGACCGCCACGTTCACGCTGCGGCCCGGCTCTAGGTTTAAGGTCCTGAGATAGTAGAGTCCGCCGGCGACGTCGTGCACGCAGGCGGGGATTTCGGTGTCCTTGGCCAGCAGCACCACGTTTCTGGCGCGATCCCGCTCCAGGTAGATGGCCTTATGATCATCGTAGGTGACGCGCGTTTCGCGCTGCCGGCTACCTTCCTCGGAAGTGAACAGAGTGGACTCGGAGCAGCCTTCCTGATTGAGATTGGCCTGGTAGGCATCCTCTACGCGGAACAGTTTGGACACCAGCCCGATCGATTCCACCTTGAGGTGGATCTGCGAGGAAGCGCGCCCCTGCTGCCACTCGAGCCGCACTTTGCCGGCGGTGATCAGACGCCACTCGATGCTGTACGACAGCACCTCGTGCGCGGGCAAAGCCGCGTTTTGCGCCAAGGCAAACGGAGCTAGACCCAGCAGAGGCAGCCAGAGCCGCGCATGCATGAAGTGACAAGTTTCGCAGATAGACTGCGAGAGTTGCAACGTGGGCGTAGGACGGACCATCGGTTTTCGTGGTCTGTCATTTTCGCATTCCTGAAAAGAACTGCCGGGCTTTGCCCATCTGCCCCGAATGCCATTCGGCGCGCCGGTTACCAGCCTGCCCCCACAGAAGCTCTATTGTTTGGCGAAGACGCGGATATTGCGGGCGGTCACGCCGACGGTATCGCCGATGCTGAGGCGGAGTTGGCGATAGCGGTCGCGCGGGATCTCGGCCTCCAGGGCGTGGCCGGTGTCTTCCCGCAGCAGTTCCAGGCGGACGGCCGGGCCAGCGGCCGCAATGTGGAGCACCTTGGCGAGGATGGCGCCGTGTACGGTCTCCGCCTGCGGCGTAATCTCCAGCTCATACGGCCGCACATAAGAGACGGAATCCTCAGCGCTTTCTGTCCTCCCGTGAAACAGGTTGACGTCGCCCAGGAACTGATAAACAAATGCGCTGGCGGGGTTGTCGTACACTTCGGCCGGCGTGCCCACCTGCTCGATCCTGCCGTGATCCATGATGGCGACGCGATCGGCGACTTCCAGCGCCTCTTCCTGGTCATGGGTCACTAAAACGCTGGCGATGTGCAGGTCGTCATGCAACCGGCGCAGCCAACGTCGAAGCTCCTTGCGAACTTTGGCATCGAGCGCGCCAAACGGTTCGTCGAGCAGCAGGACGCGCGGCTCGACCGCGAGAGCGCGGGCCAGTGCGACCCGCTGCCGCTGCCCGCCCGACAGCTGGTTCGGATAGCGGTCGCCCAGCCAGTCGAGTTGAATCAGCTCGAGCAGCTTCCGCACCCGCTCGTATATGCCTGCTTCTCGCGGCCGGGTCGCCCGCGGGCGCAGCCGCAGGCCGAAAGCCACATTCTCAAAAACCGTCAGGTGCCGGAAAAGGGCGTAATGCTGGAACACAAATCCTACCTGCCGGTCGCGGGCGGTGGAATTGGTGGCATCTTCGTCGTTGAGGTGGATCGTGCCGCTGTCGGGTACATCCAGGCCGGCGATGATGCGCAGGAGCGTCGTTTTTCCTGAACCCGACGGCCCAAGCAGAGCCACCAGCTCGCCCTTTTCGATGCGCAGGCTGACATCCTGCAGAGCTTCGAACCCGCCGTACGACTTACGAATGTGGCTGACTTCGATGCTCATGTTGCCCCCTCTTTGGTCTTCCAGTGGAGAAACTTCTTGAGCGCCAGGGTGAGGACCGCAATCACGCTCAGGAGAGACGCGACGGCGAAGGCACCCGAGTAGTTGTATTCGTTGTACAGGATCTCGACGTGCAACGGCAGCGTATTAGTCTGGCCGCGGATGTGACCGGAGACGACCGACACCGCGCCAAACTCGCCCAATGCGCGCGCCGTGCACAACACGACGCCGTAGAGCAAGCCCCATCGGATATTGGGAAGCGTGATGCGGAAGAACATCTGCCAGCCGCTGGCGCCCAGGGTCAGCGCCGCCTCTTCCTCGTCGGTTCCCTGCGACTGCATGAGCGGGATCAGTTCGCGCGCCACAAACGGAAAAGTGACAAAGGTGGTGGCGAGGATGATGCCCGGGACGGCAAAAATGATGCGGATATCGTGATCGCCCAGCCATTGGCCAAGCCATCCCTGAGCGCCGAACACCAGCACGTAGATCAACCCGGAAACGACCGGCGAAACCGCGAAAGGAATATCGATCAGCGTTACCAGGACATTCTTGCCGCGGAACTGAAACTTGGTGACTGCCCACGCCGCGGCGATGCCGAAAACCACGTTCAATGGAACCGAAATGCCGGCGGCCAGCAGGGAAAGGCGGATGGCGGAAAGGGTATCCGGCTCACGAATGGCGGCCAGGTAGGCGGGCACGCCTTTTGCGAGCGCCTGAACGAAGACAGTCACTAGCGGCAGCACGATGAACATTCCCAGCGCCAGCAGGGCGAGCGCCGTGAGCCCCCAGCGCACCAGCGGCGGATCTCTCCGGATGCTCCGCGGAACGGCGGAAGTTCGTTTCTGCGCCAACTCGAATGCCGCCGTCGCCATCGCCTACCCCGTCACCATGAATTTGCGAGTGCGCCGTTCCAGCGCGTTGATCCCCAGCAGCATCAGGAACGAAGCCGTCAACATCACGGCCGCAATTGCCGTCGCCCCTGCGTAATCGTATTGTTCGAGCTTGGTGACAATCAGCAGCGGAGTGATTTCCGTTTTCATCGGCATGTTGCCGGCGATAAAGATGACGGATCCGTACTCGCCGAGCGCGCGGGCGAAGGCCAGCGCGAAACCCGTGAGCAGCGCCGGCCGCACCAGCGGGAAGATCACCAGCCGGAACACTTGCCAGCGGTTAGCGCCCAGGCTGGAGGCGGCCTCTTCCAACTCGGCGTCGGCATCCGCCAGCACCGGCTGCACGCTGCGCACCACGAACGGCAATCCGATGAAGGTGAGCGCCACAATTACGCCCAAGGGAGTAAAGGCGACTTTGATGCCGAGCGGCGCCAGATAGCGGCCCAGCCAGCCGTTTTCCGTATAGAGGCTGGTGAGCGCGATGCCGGCCACCGCGGTGGGCAGCGCGAAGGGAAGGTCCACCAGGGCATCGGCCAGCGCCTTGCCGGGAAACTGATAGCGGACGAGCACCCAGGCCACCAGGAACCCGATCACCACGCTGATCATTCCGGCCACGAGGGACGCTCCGAAGCTCAACCGGTACGAAGCCACCACTTCGGGCGAGCTGACCACTTTCCAAAGATGGGACCAACTGGTAGTGAGCGACTTGAGGAAGACCGCGCTCAGCGGAATCAGGACGATCAGGCTCAGGTACAGAATTGTGTAGCTGAGTGCGGGCCAGAAGCCCGGCAGGATGCTCGGCTTTTTAAAGGGCATTGACATTTTCGTTGCGAGCCATCATTCCTTTTGCGGCGTGAAACGTTCATCCGAACACGGCCGCCAGCCGGCGTTGGCAAGCCGAAGCGTGCCTTACTTCGGAGCGTAGATCTGGTCGAACACGCCGCCATCGTCGAAGTGGCGCTTCTGCGCCTTTTGCCACCCGCCGAAGACTGCATCGACGGTGAAGAGCTGCACCTGCGCAAAGCGGCCGGCGTACCGGGCGGCAACCTCGGTCGAACGCGGCCGGTAGAAATGCCGCGCGCCGATCTCCTGGCCCTCCGGGGTATACAGGAATTCGAGATACGCCTGGGCCACCTGCGTCGTGCCGTGTTTGGCGGCGACCCGGTCGACCACCGCGACCGGCGGCTCCGCCAGAATGCTGATCGAAGGCGTGACCACTTCCACTCTGTCCTTGCCGAGCTCGTTCAGGGCCAGAAATGCCTCGTTCTCCCAGTCGAGCAGCACATCTCCGATGCCGCGCTGGGCAAAAGTGGTGGTGGATCCGCGCGCGCCGGAGTCCAGCACCGGAACATTTCTGTAAAGGCGCGTCACGAAGTCCCGTGCCTTCCCGTCATCTCCGTTGTTCTTTCTGAGCGAGTATCCCCAGGCGGCCAGGTACGCCCAGCGGGCACCACCAGAGCTCTTCGGATTGGGAGCGATCACCGACACCCCGGGGCGCACCAGGTCATCCCAGTCTTTGATGTGCTTGGGATTTCCATGGCGAACCAGAAAAACGATGGTGGAAGTGTAGGGAGTGCTGTTTTTGGGGAGGCGCGTCTGCCAGTTGGCCGGCAGCAGGTGCGCGTGCTCCGCAATGGAGTCTATATCGTAGGCCAGCCCCAGGGTGACCACATCGGCCGGGAGGCCGTCGATCACCGAGCGCGCCTGTTTGCCGGAGCCGCCGTGGGACTGGCTGATCTCGACATCCACGCCGGTCTTGGACTTCCATTGTTTGGCGAATGCGGCGTTAATATCCTGGTAGAGCTCTCGCGTCGGATCATAGGAAACGTTGAGCAGCTTCACCGGGCCGGCGGCGAACATCACCGACCCGGCCAGCAGTGCCAAAGCCGCACCAGTCCACTTAGGGGTGAACTTCATACAGGCTCTCCCGGGTTCGTCAGATGAAATTGATCTGGAAGCGTAGGAGGACGGTCCTTTCCGGCAGCTTATTGGAATTCGGCGCGCCGCCGCCGAAGTTGGTGTTTCCGTAGTCGGCGCTAATTCGGAACAGGCGATTCAAATACCAGTTCACACCACCCACCCATTCATGCAAGTGACGCGGCGTGACGCCGGAGCTCGCCAGGCCATAACTGTAGATGCCCTTTTCCGCCTCCCAATCGCCCAACCGGGCGGCGATTTCCCAAGCGCCCCAGCCGCCATGCAGCGGATCGAACGATTTCTTGGGGGTGGGACTGGCGTAGCTCTTTTTCTCGCCCGTCAGAATGTATGAAGCCTGCACCTGGTAGGCGCGGAATGCGATCTCGCGCCGGACATTACTCTTCTGAAAGCCTTCCTCGTTGAGGGCGTATTCCGTCAACAGGCCGAACGCCCCAAGGTAGTAGTAGGCTTGCGGATCGAGACGGGTCCGATGGCCCGCTGGCGTAACACCCGAAGCGAATGTGAAAAAGGACTGCTGCCCGAATGTCTTGTAGGATGGCAATGCTTCCCCATCCATATTGCCGCCCGACACTCCCATGCCGAAGCCAAGCCCGCTCAGGGCGTTTTCGTCAGGCTGGAAAGGAGTCAGAAACAGGCGGGCGGAGTAATCGCGGTGGTCGCTGACCGCGGTATCGGTGCCGATCGAAGCGTCCGGCACCCCATTGAAGACACCCACGGCATAGTACGCGCGCTGCCTGAAAAGGTTGGCCGAGAGCTGGTATCCGATGTCGCGTTGCGGGCCCAGGTTGGTCGGCAATCCGCGCTCGATGAAATTGGTGTCATCGTCGTTTTGCAGTCTTTCCAGTCCAACCGGCGGCTTGAATTTACCCGCCCGCAGATTGGCCCACGAAAGATAGTTGAGTTGGACATAAGCGTCGTAGATCGCCGTCGTTCCTTGGCCGAAGTCGGGGCGGAACATGAAGTCGATGTACTGGTAAATGGTGCCCGAAAACGTCGGCCGGACGCGGCGCAGGACCAGCGTATCGATGTCCGAACCAGCGCCAATTCCGAGGTACGTACGATTGTCCACCTGCAGGTCCGCGCCAATTCTCAGCACGTAATTGCCGCGGGGAGACCGGATGGTGAAGCCGCTGGTGCCGGCGGTTACCGTGGCGTCCGCCTTAGCCTTTTCGGCGGCGGCCTCTTCCGCCAGTTCTTGTTTCCGCTGCGCTACTTTCACCGCCTGATCGAGCTCATCGACTTTCTTCTGCAACTGATCCAGCTTTTCGTCGGACGTGGGCGCCGCAGTTTGCGCGGCTGGCGGGGCGTTCGGCGGGTCGGCAGACTGCGCCCGTCCCGGCACTGGCGAGATTGCCAGCACGAGGGGCAGACCCGACCACAGTGCCCGTCGCGCGACACGGGACAAGAAAGATGCTCTCGCCGCGCGGCGTTCCGGGCGAGAACCTTCAATGGACTGACGGTGAATCATGTTGATCAACGCTCCTTAAAAATTGAACTCCATTGATGCCATTTGAGAGGGCTTCCTGGGAACAACCTGGAATCTACAATGGCGGTCTGGCGAACCGGTCTTGGTCAGCTTTGGCTGATCTCTTTATGTGCGCTCAAACCACCCGCTGGAAGGGTGGCCCTGCATTTCTAACCGATCACGCTTTACAACAGAACGAAGCCCCTAAAGACTATACTTCTCCAATAGGATTTATGGTAGATTAAGCACGTTTGATTGTCAATAAAATCAATGGAATGATGGTTCTAGTATCTGGATGTACATCTATTGATAAATAGATAAATACAGACACACCAACAACTTCCACCGCACACTGGAGGTACCCAGGGCACCGCAAAAAACTTACGCGCCGCTCCCGGTGATGCGACAGGAGGGTTGAGCGGCGCGAGTGGGAAATCGCGCCGTCCCGGGCGGGTCGAGCGACCGGAAAGCGCAAGCCGCACTGGAATCGCGGAAAGGCGCGATCCGCACTATGATAGACCCATGAAACGACTCCGATGCCTTGCACTTGCCACGCTTTCCTCGTACACGCTGTTTGCGCAGTTGCCCGCGGATCTCGAAAAGAAGCTCGACGAGAAAGTCTCTTCCACGCTCCACAAGGCCGGCGCTCCGAGCGTTTCTGTGGCCGTGGTTCGGGATGGCAAGCTGGTTTACGCCAAGGCGTTCGGCACCGCCGATCTGGCGGCAGGCACGCCGGCCACACTGCAAACGCGCTACGCAGTCGGGTCGATCTCCAAGCAGTTTACGGCGGCGGCGCTGTTGATGTTGGAAGAGCAGGGCAAGCTCTCGATGGACGATCGCGTTTCGAAGTTTTTCCCGAATCTCACCCGGGCCGGGGAAATCAGCATCCGGCAACTGCTGTCGCACACCTCGGGATATGAGGACTACGCCCCGCAGGACTACGTCATTCCGGAGTGGACGCGGCCCACTACGCCGGAAACGGTGGTGGAGCATTGGGCCGGGAAACCGCTCGACTTCGAGCCAGGCACGAAGTGGCAGTACAGCAACACGAATTTCGTGCTGGCAGGACAGATTTTCGAAAAAGTCTCCGGCCGGCGCCTGGTGGAATTCCTGCGGGAGAAGATTTTTTCGCCGCTCGACATGCAGTCGGCCTCCGACTGGCCGCCGGGCCAGCCCACCGACGCCACCGCCTACACGCGTTACGCAGTGGGCCCGCCGCGGCCGACCCAGCGCGAAGCCGCCGGCTGGTATTACGGTGCAGGCGAGCTGGCGATGACCCCAACGGACATGGCGAAGTGGGACGTGGCATTCCTTTCCAGAAAAATCCTTTCGGCCCACTCATGGGACGAGATGACACAAGAGGTGAAACTGGCCAACGGCGATGCGACCCACTATGCGCTCGGGCTGGGCGTGGGCGAGATCAGTAACATGCCTGTATTCGATCACGGCGGCGAGGTTTCAGGTTTCATCTCTTCCAACGCGGTGTTTCCTACGCGGCAGGGCGCCGTGGTGGTGCTCTCCAATCAGGACGTGGTGAACATGGTGGGATCGCTGTCGCGGCAGATAGCTACCCTCGTTTTCCTTCCGGAGCACAAAGAGCCTTCCGACAAAGACACAGCCCAGGCGCAGTCGATTCTGGCGGCGCTGCAAAAAGGTAAGATCGACCGCTCGCTGTTTACCGATGATGCCAACGGCTATTTCAGCGAGGCGGCCCTGCGCGATTGCAAGACCTCGCTCGGTGCGTTGGGAAAACTCCAATCGGTGACGGCGGTGTCGGAAAGCCTGCGCGGCGGCATGACACATCAGAGCTATCGCGCCCAGTTTGCCAGGAAAGGGCTGTCGCTCAACGTCTACCTGCTTCCCGACGGCAAGTACGAGCAGTTTCTGGTGGAAGACCAGTTGTAGAGAAGCGGACGGCGGGCTTCCGCCGCGCAGCATCACTTTTGCGGTCTGACCGTCACCTCCATGAATTTCCGTGACGGCTGAGAACCGATGGTGATTTCATGCAGTTCCGTCCACTCGCCTTTTTCGTTGATGCGTAACACCGAGCTGGTGCTGATGGCGCCGAGGGAAACCCCCCAAGTCATTCCTTTGCCGCCCTCGGCGAGTTTGATCTCCGTTTCCAGCCACCGGCCGTCGTTGAAGGCGCGCATCGTGTACCCTTCTTTTTGGTCGTCGTAGGAAATCAGACCGAGCGCCTGGAGAGCAACGGTGCCATCAGGTCTGGCCCGTCCGACTCCCTCGATCATCAGGACCAGCCCGTCCAGCTTGTATTGCGCCTCCTCAGTTTGGACGAGCTCCGAGGCCTCGCCCGGCCGGCGGAACATGTGAGCCTCTCCCGACCACTTTCCAATCAGGAAACTGAGCTTTCTCATCGCCGACCGTTGGGCTGCGACGTCCGGCGTGCCGGGCACCTGGGCCATAGCGGGTATCACCAGTAGCGCAGTGAGCGAAATCAGTAGTATTGGGTGCGACATTCCCGGGTAGACGCCGGCAGGGGCCGGGATGTTCCCGCGTTCCCCGCGGCGGGAAGTGCCGGGCCAGCGGCCGATAGGTTATGACGCGGCTTCCTGGCTCTCGGCCATTTCGAGCAGTTTGGTGACTGTGTTCCAGTTTCGCCCCGTGCCGGGCACCCCCAGCGAGCGCTCCACCAGCGGCCAGGAGATCTTCGGCCGCCCCATGCCATTCGGGAAATAGGTGAAGAGCTCGCGGCCATCCAGGTGCAATTCCTCGGCATCCGTCTTGATGGCGAGCACCTTGGCCCGCGCCGCGGCGGAAGGTTCGGCCGCCAGGAAGGTCACCAGCAGTTTGCCGGGCTCGATGCCGCTGCGGCCGTCGAAGGGATTTCGCGCGATCACGTCCCGCAATTCGGCCGTCGTGCGCAGGACGACTTCGATACGATGGCCGAACTTGCGTTCGATCGCTTGTGCGATGCGGCGCGACTGCAGCGCGAGATCGCGCTCCTGGGATTGGAAGACGACATTGCCGCTCTGCACGTAGGTCTGTGGATTGCGCAGCTTGAGTGACTGGAAGAGCTCGCGCAGAGCGTCCATCGGGATCTTGTTATGGCCGCCAACGTTGACGCTACGGAGCAGGGAAATGACGACAGGCATCAGCAGGCACCAGGATATAATTCTTTGGCCCTGATGCGCATCTGGCGCAAACCGCCGGCGTGCCCATTCACGCGCGTTCCAGCCGGTAAACGGTGATCTCCGGCGGCGCGCCGATGCGGATCGGCATACCGATCGTCCCGATGCCGCGATTCACGTACAGTTGCCCGCCGGGCTTCTGGAAGAGGCCGGCCACGTAGGGCGTCACCAGGCGGGTGGGAGCGATCTCGGGGCTGATAAACTCGAGCGCGGCTTGCCCGCCGTGGGTATGCCCCGCCATGCTGAGGTCGATTCCCAGGGCGGCCGCCCGGTCGAATGTGTCCGGGTTGTGGCTGAGCAGAATGTTGACCTGGCCGCGCGCGATGAGGCTCTCGATGTTGCCCAGCAGGCGCGGCACCGCCGGAGATGAGCCAAAGCGGTGGCGGCTCTGGAAGTCGACACCGATCAGGTTGAACCAATCGCCACCCACCGAAATGGGGGCGCTGGCGCCGCGCAGGATGCGGAATCGGGCGGCGGCGAACAGGCTGGTGATCGAGTCCTCTACTCCCGCCCACGTGTCGTGGTTGCCCAGGCAGCCATAGACTCCGAAGGGCGCGTGCAATCCGGAAAGGGCTTCCACCACCGGCCGCTCCGTGCCCGCATCAAATGTGACGAAGTCGCCCGTGAGCACGATCAGGTCCGGCTTCAGCGCATTGGCGATGGCGGCAAACTTGCGAATCTGTTCCCCGGTCATAAACGGCCCGATGTGAATGTCGGAGAGCTGCGCGATGCGGAAGCCCTGAAAGGCCGTGGGCAGGTTGGCGAGGTGGATGGGCCGCTCCACCGTCTCCAGATTCAGACGGCCGTAAAACAGGCCGTAAGCGCCGCCTACGAACGGCGCGGCGGTGACGACATTGGCGGTTTGCCGCAGAAAATCCCGCCGCGGCGGCGACGCCAGTTCCTTTCGTCCGAGCGCTAATAGCGCAAGGGCGCGTAGGCCGGCCAGGATCTCGAACGGAATCGCCAGCACGAATCCTGCCAGCGAGCTGGCAAACCACCAGGCGAACGGCGCCGTCAGGAAAATATCGCGCGGGGTCAGGTGCACCGGCTCCGGTCGCCGCGCGAACCCGAAAATATTGTACGCAAATATCCCGATCAGGATCACCGGGATGGCGGCGCACGCCAGCCAGCGCAGGGCAGGGGACTCGATCTTCCGCCAGGCGAGCCGTACACCCCTCCATCCCCAATAGAACTGCGATGCGCCGAGGATCAGAAGGAGGATCGCGAAAAGGGACATGGGAGAAAACAACCGCGGCCCCCGATGGCCGCGGCTCGAAGCGAATTCACTAGTGGTCGCGCTCCGTAACCAGATCGGTCACGGCCATCAGAGCCCGCTGATAGGCCGATTCGGGAAACTCGCCCATCACCTGTCGCGCCCGTTCGGTGAACGTCTGGGCGCGCTCACGAACGCGGTCGATACCGCCGTAGCGCTCCACTAGCGCGAGAATCTCGGTAAACGGCACGCGCTGATAGCTCCGCTGCTCCAGCACCGTCTCCACCAGGCGCCGCTCGGCGGGCGTGGCGCGGTCGAGCGCGTACACCAGCGGCAAGGTCACTTTACCCTCGCGCAGATCGCCGCCTACGGGCTTGCCGAGCACGTTCTCGCGGGCGGTGAAATCCAGCACGTCGTCAATCAACTGGAACGCCATGCCGAGATTCCAGGCGAATTCGCCCAATTTCTCCTGGGCCTGCGCGTCGCTATGCACCGACACCGCACCCAGCCGGGCGCACACCGAGAACAGGCGCGCCGTTTTGCGATCCACCAGCTCCATGCAATCGGCTTCCGTGATATCAATGCGCCCGATGCGCTCCAGCTGCAGCAACTCGCCTTCCACCATCATCTGCGTGAGGCCGATCAGCAGATCGAGAATCAGGAAGTTGCGCTCCCGCAGCGCGATCTGAAAGGCCTGCATGTACAGCCAGTCGCCCGCCAGCACGCAGGTGTGATTGCCCCACTTGACGTTGCTGGAGGGCCGGCCGCGGCGCGTCTCGGCGGCGTCAATGACGTCGTCATGCACCAGCGTGGCGGCGTGGATCAACTCCACCACGGCGCCCATCTGGATCGCGCTCGGGCCTGCGTTGCCGTGCCCTACCAGCTTGGCCGACATCAACAGCAAGGCCGGCCGCAGCCGTTTTCCGCCGGCCGACTGCAGATAGCGCCCGATGGCGGTGACGGCGTCCACGGAAGCCACGGACTCGGCGGAAATCTTCTTCTCCACCTGCTCCAGGTCGTTCTGGACGAGATCGAAAATTCCCCGCGCTGCCTGGGCTTGCCCGAGCTTGCCGAAGTTCATGTAGGTTCCCCAGTTTAACCGTTCGGAGTCTCGCCCCGCAAACAGAGCCGCTCGAAATTCGCGGTGGTGAGGGCGGCGATCTCCTCCATGCTCTGGCCGCGCACCTCCGCCAGCCGGCGCGCGGTCTCGGCCACGAATGCGGGCTCATTGCGTTTGCCCCTGTGCGGCACCGGCGCCAGGTACGGACAATCGGTTTCGAGCAGCAGCCGGCCGGCCGGGGTGATGCGAGCCGCTTCGCGCACCGGCTCGGCCTTCGGAAACGTCAGCACGCCGCCGAATGCCAGGCTAAAGCCGGCGTCCAGCGCCTGCTGCGCCTGCGCGGTGTCGCCGGTGAAACAGTGCAGGATGCCCTCGCCCTGCCAGTCGTGGCGAAGAATCTCGAAGGTGTCGTCCCATGCCTCGCGCGTGTGGATGATCACCGGCAGCGCCTTGTCGGCCGCCAATGCCAGCTGCCGCGCAAACACCGTGCGCTGCACGTCGCGCGGCGAAAAGTCGTAATGATAATCGAGACCGATTTCGCCGACTGCCACGACCTTTGGATGCTCCGCCAGCTCGCGCAGTCGCTCGAAAGTTGCTTCGGTGGCTTTTGCTGCGTCGTGCGGGTGCACGCCCACCGTCGCGAGAACGAACGGGTATGCGGCAGCCAGCCGCAAGCCGGCTTCCAGGTCAGGCGGACCGCTGCCCGTGCCGATGGCGAGCATGCATTCCACGCCGGCGGCGCGGGCGCGCTCGATCACGGCGGCGCGGTCTTGGTCGAATTGAGTGTCGTCCAGGTGGGTGTGGGAATCGATCAGCCTCACTTGAGGCGCGCTCCCACCGGGATGTCCTCGTGGAAACCCGCCAGCACCGGCTTGCCGCCGTCCACCGACGCGGCCACGATCATGCCGTTGGATTCGATGCCGCGCAGTTTCCGCGGCTGCAGGTTGGCCACGATCACCACCTTGCGGTTCACCAGCGCCTCGGGTGTGTAAGCCTCGGCGATGCCAGCGACGATGGTGCGCGGCTCCACTTCGCCGATGTCGATCTTCATGTGCATCAGCTTGTCGGCGCCCTTCACCCGCTCGGCGGAAAGCACCAGGCCGACGCGCAGATCGACTTTGCCGAAATCGTCGATGTTGATCTTGGCGACCCCGGCCGGCGCGGTAGCCGCAGAGGGCGCCGGCGCTGGTTTGCCCATCATCACGGCTTGTTCGGCCGCGACTCTATCTTCCAGCGCACGCATTTGCTCGATGGCCGGCTTGGCGTCGATGCGCGGGAACACCGCCGAGACTTCGCCAATCGGCTGTCCAGGCGGAAGACCACCCCATGCGAGCGTTGCGAAACGAATGCTCTCGATGGGTTCCTTCATCCCGAGTTGCGCCCAGATCTTCGGCGCCGATTGCGGCAGCACGGGGTAGACCAGCGCGGTGGCAATGCGCAGCGCCTCGGCGGCCGCGTAGAGCGTGTCATCGAGCTTCTGCTGTTGCCCGGCGTGCGGATCGCGCGCTAGGTTCCACGGCTTCTGCTCGACGATAAACTTGTCTACGCGCGAGATCAGGCTCCAGATCGATTCCAGGCCGCGCGAGAAGTCGAATTCGTCAAAAGTGCGCTGGACCGTCTCGATGGTTTCCGCCGCCACCTGCTTGATTGGCGGTCCGTAAACGTCTGGCGCCACCGGGGCAGCCCATAATTCGCCAGATTCCGCCGGCACTACTCCCTTCCGGTACTGGTGAATCATGGTCAGCGTCCGGCTCGCCAGATTGCCCAGGCCGTTGGCGAGATCCGAATTGTAGCGGCCGATCAGCGCGTCATAGCTGAAGCTGCCGTCCTGCCCGAACACGACCTCGCGCAGCAGGAAGTAGCGCAGCGCATCCACGCCCATCACTTTCTGAATCGGCTCGGCACGCACGATGTTGCCGCGCGATTTCGACATTTTGTCGTTCTCGAATAGCAGCCAGCCGTGCGCGAAGATCCGCTTCGGTAAAGGAAGCTCGGCCGCCATCAGAAGCGCCGGCCAGACCACCGCGTGGAAACGCACGATCTCCTTGCCGATCAGGTGCAGATCGGCCGGCCACAACTGTTCGCCATCGACACTCTTACCGTCGACCGCGGTCCGGTACGCATTCAGCGCGTCGAACCACACGTAGAACACGTGTGGCGCTTCGCCGGCCACCGGGATGCCCCACTTGATATTGGTCCGCGTGATGGAAAGGTCGGTCAGGCCACCTTTGACGAACGAGATCACCTCGTTGCGGCGCGTCTCTGGTTGCATGAAATCGGGCTGCTCGTCGTACAGCTGCAGCAGCTTATCCTGAAACGCGGAAAGCTTGAAGAAAAAATTCTCCTCCGTGATCGACTCCGTGGGCCGGCCGCAATCCGGACACGGGTCGCCGGGCTTGGCGTCGTTCACATAAAGGTTGTCGAAGATGCAGTATTGGCCCGTATAGGAGCCTTTGTAGATGTAGCCGTTCTTGCGGCAGCGGTCGAACAGGTCCTGCACCACGCGGGCATGCCGCGGGTCGGTGGTGCGCTGGAAATAGTCGATCTGCAAGCCGAGCATCTTCCATTGCCGCTCGAACTCGGCCGCGATCACATCGCAGAATTCCTTCGGCGTCTTACCGGCGCGCTCGGCCGCGCGTTCCACGTTGACGCCGTGTTCATCGGACCCGGTGGTCAGCACGCCGTGATAGCCCTGCATGCCTTTGAAACGCTTCAGCAGGTCGGTCACGATGGTGGTGTAGGCGTGCCCGATGTGCGGCGCGGCGTTGACGTAATAGATCGGAGTGGTGAGATAGTATTTCATTTTTGCTGGTTGAGATACGCGGAATTCGCCTCCGCGATGATGTGTTTCAGCGCCACGCCGGAGGCCAGCGCCAGCTTGCGGCAATCTTCATACTCCGGTGTGAAATAGCCTTCGTTGGTGACCTTCACGCGTACTCTGCCGTACTGCGTCTCCACTTCCTGCAGGGTGCGCGCCTGCACGCGGCGCTCGGCGGAATAGAAACGCAGGCCAATTGTCGAGGTCTCCGAAAAGATCAACTGTACGATGGCCTCGCGGTGCTCCGGCTTGGCGATGACGCGCAGCAGATGGCCAGGGCGGCCCTTCTTCATGACGATCGGCTCCAGCGACACGTCCAGCGCGCCGAAGTCCCACAATCTGTCTGTCGCGTAGGACAACACCTGGGGATTGAGATCGTCGATATTGGCTTCGAGCACGCAAACCGTGAGCGCCTCTTCGGCGCCTGTGAGCTCGCCCAACATCACGCGCAGGACGTTGGCCTGGGTGGGGAAATCGCGAGTGCCGGCGCCGTAGCCGGTGCGCGTCACCTTCATCGCGGGCAGCACGCCGAAACGCTTCGCCAGGGTGACGGCGACCGCCGCCCCGGTCGGAGTCGTCAGTTCGACTTCGGGGCCGCGGGCGTAAACAGGAGCGCCTTCCAGCAGCTTCGCGGTCGCCGGCGCCGGAACCGGCAACACGCCGTGCTCCGTTTCCACCGTGCCGCTGCCCACATTGAGCGGTGAGCAGAGGATCGTATCCACGTCGAGCAGGTCGAAGGCCACGCACGCGCCCACGATGTCGGCGATCGAATCCGAGGCGCCGACTTCGTGGAAGTGAACTTTCTCGATCGGCATCTGGTGGACCTGCGCTTCCGCTTCGCCCAGCCGCCGGAACACGGCAATCGCATTTTGCTTGGCGCGCGGCGGTAGGTGGGCCTTCTCGATCATCTTGACGATATGCCCCAGATGGCGGTGCACGCGCGCCTCTTCCACCGTCACTCGGTACTGGGTGGCGGCCAGGCCGTTCCGCGTCACCTTTTCAAACGACACCACGGCGCCCGCGTCCAGCGAGCCGATGGCGGCGGTGATGGCTTCCGGATCGGCGCCGGCATCCACCAGCGCGCCCACCAGCATATCGCCGGCGATTCCCGAAAACGCGTCCAGGTAGCAGATTAGAGGCACAGAATTTCATTGTAGCGGGTGGGGACGTCTCGAACTTCGCGCTACCCGCCAGGGGTGCGCGACGCAAAAATGGTGAAGCTCTCCATCCCTGGTGAATTCGCATGAATCTGAGTGTAGGGGTGCACAAGGCGTTGCTTGATCAGAGGCTCTGTATCAGGGCACGGGCTTTAGCCGTGCCGAAGAATCAGGAGAGGAATTTGGGCTTCAGCCCCTGTGAACTCAGAAAGGACGCAGTGGCTAAAGCCCTTGGCTGGCGATGTGTTGCAGCACGACTAAAGCCGTGCCCTGATACAACGCCAGCCCAGTTTCCACTTCCATATCGCACACCCACCCGCCAGCGTGCGCGACTGCCCTACTTTCCGCGCTTTCTCGCCGGATAACGTTCGATCCCTTCCCGCAGCGCAGACAAGTGCGGCATGACCACGCCGCGGCTCTCTCCGGTATTGAGCACATCGAAGTAAAAACGCTTCATCTCGTCCGCGCTATTGTCGAAGTGACTCGCCTTCAGAAGGCGCCGGCCCTTTTCCGTGAAACGAATTCCGTAAGCAGCGGCCAGGGCCGCCAGCCAAATCGGCATATTCAAAATACTCCTCGCGTCGGGATAGCTCTCCAGGCGGACGCCCCGCGCCGCAGCTACCCCGAGCGCCTCTCTCACGGCCAGCACCCCCAGCCTCAAGGTCTTGGCACTACGGGCAGCTTCGTCGATGCCTCCTGCCCAAAGGCAAACTCCGATTCCGCCGGCATTGATCGCATGGTGCACCCAGAGCCATTCGATAATGTTGGGCTTCACGTCCAGGGTGAAGCCAGCCACTTGGAACAATTCCTTGACGCTATTAAACCGGTCCGGATCGGAACCTTGCAGCATTCCCAGCCGCACCGCGGGGTTCACGGTCGCAATCAGGACGCCCTCGGCATTAACTCCGCCGGTGGCCTGGGCATAACCCCAAAGGAAAGAGGACCGCGGCAGAATGCGGTCAATTTCTTCCGTACCATCCCAATTCGCAGTGAATAGAAGAAATGTCGCGCGAGGTGCGCCGGGCAGGTATTGCCGGATCGCCTGAGCTGCCTGGTAGTGCTTGGTCGCGACGATTACGAGGTCGAAGTTGTCGGACGGGCTGATCTGCCTGACCGTCCTGGGTGCATAGGTCGCCTGCGAATGTTTGGGATACCCGGCCCGCAGGTCCAATAGATCCAACGCATCGGTGGCAGCAGAGCCCTCTTGGCGCACGATATGGGTGACGTCGATCCCTGCGTGGGACAACGCCCACCCGTAGATGGTTCCAACTACGCCCCTGCCAACGACAAGGATTTTCATTTCCTGGAGTCACGCCTACTTTCCCACCACGATCACCCAGGCGGCGACCACAGGCAGCACAAACAACGTGCTGTCCACGCGGTCCAGGAATCCACCGTGGCCGGGAAGCAGGCCGCCCGAATCCTTCACGCCCGCGCCGCGCTTCATGGCGGATTCCACCAGGTCGCCGACCTGGCCGGCCGCGTTGCCCAGCGCCGTCAGCAGCACGGCCGCGGCAATACTCACGCCGCCCGCGATATACACCAGGTAAGCGCCCGCTAGCAGCACGGACGTCACTACCGAAGCCGCTGCGCCCTCCCACGATTTCTTGGGGCTGACGCGGTCCGCCAGCCGGTGTTTGCCGAAACGCTTGCCGACGTAATAAGCGCCAATATCGCCGGTCCAGCTCACCAGCATCGCGTACATCAGCCAGTGCGGGCTGCGGTCGTGGAGCACCACGGCGCACCGCCAGCAGCCAAAAATGTAGAGCAACCCCAGCACAAGCAGCGAGGTGCGCGGCAAGGCGTGCGCCAGTTCGGCGGAGCGCAGCGCCAGCGCCAGCGCCAGCAGCGCAGCCGCCGTCACCACCAGCCACTCATCGGCGTAGGGGACTACCAGCAGAACCAGGCCCGCATAGCCGAGCACTCCGGGCGCGCCGAAACCGTAAGCTGCGGCGATCCCGTCGTATTCCCGGTAGCTGAGCACCGCCGCAATGGCAACCACCGCCAGAAAAACCCAGGAGTTCGCCCACAGTACCGTGTAGACGACGAAAGGGATGAGCAGGGCTGCGGTTAGAACCCGCTTCATGACGAGCCGAGTGCGGGAATCAAGGTCCGGTCGGACGGCGCGGCGGCGGCGCCTGCACGGAGGCCGCCATAGCGGCGCTCGCGCTTCTGATAAGCCACGACGGCTTCCAGCAGATCGGTGCGCGTGAAGTCCGGCCACAGCGTCTCGGTGACGTACAGCTCCGCGTAAGCGATCTGCCACAGCAGGAAATTACTGATCCGCATTTCGCCCGAAGTGCGGATCAGCAGGTCCGGATCCGGACACGAGGCTGTATACAGGTTGGTGGCGATCAGGTCCTCGTCCATTCTGAGCGAATCCAGCGAACCTTCCAGGCGCGCCATCTCCAGAACTGCGTTCACGGCGTCGACGATCTCGGCGCGGCCCCCGTAGTTGATGGCCAGGTTCACCAGCAGCCCGCGGTTGTTGGCCGTCGCTTCCACCGCCGCGTCCAGTTCGGCGCGCACCGTCGCCGGCAGCGCGTCCAGCCGCCCGATGGCCTGCAGGCGGATGTCGTTCTTTTGCAGCTCCGGCATCTCCTGGCGCAGGTAATAGCGGAGCAGCCGCCAGAGTGTCTCCACTTCGTGCCGCGGGCGCTTCCAGTTCTCGACCGAGAAGGCATAGAGCGTCAGCGTTTTCACGCCCAGGCGCGCGCAAGTCTCCACCGTCGAGCGCACCGGTCCGATGCCCGCCTTGTGACCGGCCACACGCGGCAGCCGCCGCCGCTGGGCCCAGCGCCCATTGCCATCCATGATGATCGCGATGTGTTCCGGCAGCCGCGCCGGGTCGATGGCCTGCGCCAGTTCCCAGTCGCGACCTTCGGGACGCAACGTTTCCAGAAGTGCCTTCATGGGCAAACCCTAATGGTACAACACCATTGTATTGACAGGCACTTGGCCGCGCAAAGCGCGCGGTTTGCCCGCGGGCGCCGGTAGGACAGGCCATCGGCCTTTGTGGCCTGTCGTTGCCGGTGAGGGAAAAACAAAATGACAGACGACACAACCCGATCGTCCGTCCTACCGAAGGGCGTCGCCCGTTTCGACCGGATAACCGGCATCAATCCAATCCGTCTTGAAACTGGCGGGAACGTACAGCGCGTGCACATGAGCAAAACCCATCTGCCGCATCAATTCCAGCGCTGGCCGGATATTGGGGCAGTGGTCCCAAGGGCAGCACCCGCAGTAGAGAACGACTTCGCGGTCGCGGCGCAGCTTCCCGGCTTCAGCTTTTAGCAGCTCGAGCCCATCCGGTTTTCCGGCCGGCCCGGCATAGATCGCGCCGGGAATATGCCTGCTGCGGTAGAGCACGCTCGGGCCAACCTGAAACACCACCATCGCGGCGCGGTGGTCCGCTAATTGCGCTGCAAGTTCCTTCGGCTGCACCAAAGGCGAGTCCGCCGCAAATGCTCCGGCCAGCACTATCAATACGATGCACGCAGAACGCCGCATTCCTTTACTGTAGCGCCGCGGCGCCGCCTGTGAAACGGCAGCCCACTTTCAACAGGCTGCGCGCATGGTCTAATAGAGGTTTCATGCATCGATCCCTAGGTGTGTTTTGGGTCCTGGGTTTGGCGGCTGGCTCCGTTTGCGCCGCGCCGCCCGTACCGCCGCTGTCGTCGGGCCGGGCTGCGTTGGACGCGCTTCCGCTGCGGTTTGAAGTGAACCAGGGTCAATGGAATCCGGCCGTGCGGTATCTGGCGCGCGGCGGCGGCGTCAAGGTGGCCCTCACCGATCGCGGCCCTTCGCTGCGCCTGCCCGGGGCCGGACGCGTGGACATGCTCTTCGAAGGCTCCGCCTCGCCTCGCATCGAACCGCTGGAGCCGCTTGCCGCCCGCACCGACTACTTCATCGGCGACCGCTCCCATTGGCATACCGGCGTCACCAGCTACTCGCGGGTGCGCTACGCGCAGGTGTATCGGGGCATCGACGCGATTTATTACGGCAACCAGGGACGTCTGGAGTATGACCTGATGGTGGCGCCCGGGGCCAACCCAGGTTCCATCCGCATGCGGTTCCGCGGAGCCGACCGTCTCCGGATCACGCCGGAGGGCGATCTGGAAGTGCAGGCGGGCGGATCCGTGTTGACGGAGAAGTGTCCTGTTGTGCGTCAGGGTGATGCATCCATCGCCGGCAGCTACGTGCTGCTTTCGCGCGACGTGGCCGCCTTCCGCGTGGGCCCCTATGATCGCAGCCAGCCGCTGGTGATCGACCCGATCCTGGTTTACTCGACGTACATGGGTGGAAGCGCCAATGACCAGGTCACGGTTGTCAGGCTCGCTGCTAACGGGCTGCTGTATGTCGCCGGGTCCACCAACAACAGCGACCTGCCGTACATCAACGGCGCATACTCCAACGTCAACGTGGGCAGGACCAATATCTTTGTGGCCATTCTCGATACCAGCGTGGCGGGCGGATTCCGGCCGACTTATTTCAGCTACCTGGGTGGCGACGGCGCCGATGTGCCCCTGGCGATGGTCCTGGATTCGCAGGGAGACGTCTATCTTACCGGCACCACCACTTCTCCCAGCTTTCCCATGGTTGGCAATTCCATCCTGACCACCAACGGCAGCAATTTGATCGAAGGGTTTGTAGCGGTGTTGAACCCGGCGTTCTATGGGCAGGTTTCGCTGCTCTACACCACGTTTCTCGGTGGAACTCAGGGCAACACTTACGGCAACGCCATCGACATCGATCAGGCCGGCAACATTTATGTGGTCGGCACCACGTTGGCCGGTGATTTCACGATTACCGCCAACGCTTACCAGACCGGACTCTGGGGCGGGCAGGACGCGTTTCTCACCGTGATCAACACTGCCACCACGACACCCGTCTACTCCACTTTCCTCGGCGGCGAACTGGATGACGACGGGCGCGGCATCGCAGTTGCGCCCAACGGACTGGTTTACATGACCGCGTCCACAGAGTCCACCGAGTTTCCCATGGCCGGGTATTCCTACCAAGGCAGCCTGGCCGGAGGCTATGACCTGATCGTTGCCGTGGTTGACCCCAGCCAGTTCGGAATCGAGTCGCTGGTGTATTCCACCTACCTCGGTGGAACGGATAGCGAGCAGGTTCGGGCTATGGCGGTGGATGCCAGCGGCAACCTGCTGCTAACCGGGTACACGCTATCGACCGATTTTCCGCTGACACCGGATGCGGCGCAGCCGGCCTACGGCGGCAACGGCGACATCTTTATCACCGTCGTCAACCCGTTCGATCCCCGGTTTCTGCTCTATTCGACTTACCTGGGCGGGTCGGATTCCGAAGTCGGCTATGGCATCGGTTCCGACGCCGCGAACAACCTCTACGTCACCGGCTACACGCTTTCGGCGGACTTGCCCGTGACGTCGAACGCTCCCCAGGCGGCTTGGCCGGGCGGAGTGGACATCGTCGCCGCAAAAGTGATCCCGCACGTCTCCGGCTTCGACGGATTTAGCTACGTGACCTACTTCGGCGGATCCAGTATCAACAGCGGGCAAACCCTGGCCGTGGCGCCGGACGGCACCCTTTATGTGGGCGGGTTTACGGGCGGCTCTCTCACCACCACCAGTAGCGCGGTGCAGGGCGGCTTCGGCGGCGGCGTCACCGACGGTTTCCTGTTCGTTCTGTCCCGCTAGCGCGGGCCGCGGCATTCGCCGCTCGCCGAACGCCTGACGGGGAAGGGCCTTGGCCGTGTGGGCGCGAAAACAGCCGACCCTCGGTTCAATCGTGCTATTATTCTAAAGGACTTTGCTCCGGCGTCCGAGGCCTGTCCTGCCTGACGCGTTTACCCTAACCAATGAATTTACGCTCTCTTTTCAGTTTGTTTTCTTCCGACCTTGCCATTGACCTGGGCACGGCGAACACGCTGGTCTTTGCCCACGGCAAAGGCATCGTCGTCAACGAGCCCTCCATCGTCGCCATCAACAAAACCACCGGCGAAGTGGAGGCGGTCGGCAAGGAAGCCAAGGAGATGCTGGGCCGCACGCCGGGTAATATCGTGGCCATCAAGCCGATGAAGGACGGCGTCATCGCCGACTTCAAAGTGACCGAGCGGATGCTGAATTACTTCATTCAGAAAGCGCACGGCCGCAAGATGTTGGTGCATCCGCGCATCGTCATCGGCGTCCCGAGTGAAATCACCCAGGTGGAGAAGCGCGCCGTGATGGATTCGGCGTATCGCGCCAAGGCCAGCGAGGTGCACCTGGTCGAGCAGGCGATGGTGGCGGCCATCGGCGCCGGGCTTCCCATCACCGAGCCTTCCGGCAACATGGTGGTCGATATCGGCGGCGGCACCACCGACGTCGCGGTAATCTCCCTGTCTGGCATCGTCTACTCGAGGTCGGTCCGCGTGGCCGGCAACGAGATGGACGATGCGGTCATGCAGTATCTGAAGCGCAAGTACAATCTGCTGATCGGCGAGCGCACGGCGGAAAGCATCAAGATCGAAGTCGGCTCGGCCTTCCCCCTGGACAAGCCTTTGACCATGGAGATCAAGGGACGCAATCTGATCGAAGGCGTGCCGCGCACCATCACTGTGAACGATACCGAGATTCGCGAAGCGCTATCCGAATGCGTCGCCACCATTGTCAACGCCATTCGCGTGGCCCTGGAACGAACGCCTCCCGAGTTGAGCGCCGACATCAGCGACCGCGGCATCGTGCTCACCGGCGGAGGCGCTTTGCTCAAAAACCTGGATAAGCGGATCCGCGAAGAAACCGGCCTGCCGGTTTCGATTGCCGACGATCCGCTGGCGTCGGTGGTGCTGGGCACGGGCCGCATGCTCAGCGATTTCCGGCTGCTGCGCAAGATTTCGATAGACTAAAAGGGGCGCGGTCCCGCGTATGGAGTCGCTCGTCAACCGCTACCGCAACCTCACCATCCTTCTGCTGGTGATCTTCGCCCAATTCCTGCTGCTGGCGGTGCAGGTGAAGAACGACCAGGACGTGCGCATCATTCGTGTGTGGACCGTCACCGCCGTTACGCCCTTTGCGCGCGTGGTTGAGTTGCTCCGCGGCGGCAGCGTCGGCTTCATCCGCAACTACATTCTGCTGCACGACGAAGACGCGGAGAACCGCCGGCTCCGCGAGCAGGTCGGCAGCCTCAAACTGGAGAACATTTTTCTCAAGAATGAGCTGAACACCGCGGAGCGCGCCAAGGCGCTCGGCGTGTTTCAGGCGCGCATCCCGTCCAAGACGCTGGCGGCCACCGTCATCGGCACCGGAGCCGGTTCCAACGCCAAGGTGGTTTATGTCGACGCCGGCAGCGCGCGCGGCGTGGAGCGCGGCATGGCGGTGGTGACGCCGGATGGTATCGTGGGCAAGGTGATCGCCGCCTATCCGACCGCCTCGGAGATTCTCCTGGCCACCGATGCCGATTTTGCCGCCGGCGTGGTTTCTCAGGACGGCGGTGTCCGCGGCACCCTGAAAGGGCAGGGAACCCCGCTGCTGAAAGTCGACTACGTTCCCATCTCGGAGAAGGTGCAGACGGGCCAGTGGTTCTACACTTCCGGAGACGACCGCATTTTCCCGCGCGGCTTTCCCGTGGGGGTGGTGCAATCGGTACGCGACGCGCAGCCGTTTAAAGAGATCCTGGTGGATCCGGCAGGGCTGCGCCACGGCCTCGAGGACGTGCTGATCATTACACAGGGCGTGCATCAGGACATCCCGCCGACCCCGGCCACCGACCAGCCCGTGTATATCGCGCCTGCGCCTCCTGACGGATCCAAGCCCGATGCGCCCGCCGCAACCGGCGCTGCGCCGCCGATCACCGAAGCCGACAAGCTGCGCCAGGCATATCAGGCCTCCGGCGAGGCACAGGGTCACAAATTCGGCTCCGGGGAATCCGGGCCACCCAATTTCACCGGTCTCACCACGTCTTTGCCTCAAACACCCGCACCGGCCGCCGCGCCTGGTGCGGGTCCCAAGCCCGCGCCCGGCGTCACCACCAAAACCACCGACTCCACCCGCCATTCCAACCAAGCCAATGGCGAGCCGACGGGGAGCAAACAGAGATAATGGCGTATTCCTCCGGGCGCATGCTGCTCAGCCAGAGCGATGGCCCGGTTTCGCGCTTCCGTGCCTGGGTGTTCGTTGTTATCCCGCTCCTGGCAATTCTTTTTCAGGTTTACGTGCCGCTGTTTTTTCCCATCCTCAGCTTTCTCGAAATGCCGCTGCTGGTGGTGGTCTACCTGGCGCTGACGCAGCGGAGCCAGATTGGCGGCCTCTTTACCGGGGCACTCATCGGCCTGGCGCAGGATTCGCTATCCAAGAACCCGCTGGGGATGTTTGGCATCTGCAAGACGCTGGTGGGGTATTTTGCGGCTTCTGTCGGCGTGCACTTCAATGTGGAGAACACCGCCATCCGTATGCTGCTCTCGTTCTTCTTCTATTTTTTCCACCAGTTCTTTTATTGGGTGATGCAGCGCATGCTGCTCGCCCAGCAGCCCGCCTTTGATTACCAAAGCTGGCTGCTCTTCGGCGCTCTGAACGCAGTGGTCGGAGCGTCGCTGTTTCACTTCCTGGATAAACTGCGCGCGACGGCTTGAGGCAAGGGCGCCGCCGGCCTGTGACCACGCCTCCGACCGCGCGGT
>Ga0181535_10001083_pt1 | contig 36779 bp, 21 predicted proteins | sample PEATcosm2014_Bin_44_FD_119774 | JGI IMG/M metagenome (GOLD analysis project Ga0181535, IMG submission 119774) | Peatland microbial communities from MTU Mesocosm Facility, Houghton, MI, USA - PEATcosm2014_Bin17_30_metaG | ecosystem: Environmental > Terrestrial > Soil > Wetlands > Peat | place... | reverse complement strand
CTGGGGCTGGTTTTGGCGGCGATGGGGCTGCCGTTGGTTTCGCTTGCCGCAGTGGCGGCGAACGCGCCTGTGCAAAACGTTGGGCCGCTGATTTCAGGGGTCGACAACCTGATGACTCCGCTTGGCCTCGATGATCCGGCGCCCCGGTTCTCATGGCAGCTTCTTGACAATTCACGAGGCGCCAGGCAGACGGCGTACGAGGTGCAGGTGGCGTCGCGGGAGGAACTGCTCGCACAGGGCAAGGCGGATTTGTGGGACAGCGGTCGCATTGAGTCCGGTGAGTCGCTGAATGTCGTGTATGCCGGACCGGCGCTGCAGCCATCGACGCGCTACTTCTGGCGGGTTAAGGTTTGGGGTGCCGACGGCAAGCCTTATCCCGCTTCGAAGCCGAGTTGGTTCGAGACCGGGTTGTTGCGGCAGGAAGCCTGGCGGGGCGAATGGATCGGTTTCGAGACCGCGGAGGAAGCAGCCGTTCGAGGCGCGGGAGCCCAATGGATTTGCAGTCCTGACGCCCACTCTTTGGCTGTTGAGAAGGCATCCGAGGAGCGATTCGCCTATCACGACACAGTCCGGCTGACTAAGTCAGTGGTGCGTGCGGAACTGTTTACCACTGGGCAGGACACTGTCTCGGCGTGGTTCAACGGCAAGCAAGTCCTCATCGCAGATCCGTTGCCCCCATGGAAGCAGATGCCGTGGAAGAAGTTTGTGAGCGCAGACGTGACATCGCAAATCGTGCCCGGAGATAACGCCATTGCCATCGAGGCTGTGCACTATGTTGTCGATCCCAACGGAATGGTGGAAGACAACTTCTCGCCGATGATCGCCACACTTTTTGTGGCTTACAGCGACGGCACATCAGAGACATTCGCAAGTGGCGCACAATGGAGGACAGCTGTCCATGCTCCGGAGGGTTGGCAGCGCGCTAACTTCGACGATTCGTCGTGGAAGAATGTGTCGATATGGAAGAAGAGCCCCGGGCCAGACAGTTCTCCGCTCGGCAATCCGTGGATACCTGACTCTGTGAAAGCGCTCCGCGGCGAGTTCGGCGTGAAGAGCCCAGTCCGATCGGCGCGTTTGTATGCAACGGCGCTGGGAACCTACGAAGTCTTCGTCAACGGCAAACGCGTGGGCGATGCTATGTTTGCCCCGGGTTGGACCGACTACCGGCAACGTGTCGTGTATCAAACCTACGACGTGACCGGGTTGCTCGCCAAGGGACGAAACGCGATTGGCGCGCTGCTCGCGCCGGGATGGTACGAGACACCGCTCGAGTGGTTTCAGCAGCCGAACAACTACGGGGTTACGCCTCCCGCATTTCTTGCCCAACTTCGCATCGAATACGACGACGGCACAGTCGAGTGGGTGCAGACCGATTCGAGCTGGCAGGCCCACACGTCGGAGATTCTGCATTCGGAACTCTACGACGGCGAAGCACAGGATGCGCGGGCAGCGATAGCGGGATGGACCACGGTTGGCGGCTTCTCGAACTGGAGCCGTGCGTCAATCATCCAGCCCGCACCGATCGCAATCGAGGGGCAAAGCTTTCCGCCGGTGCGGGCAGAACGCACGGTTACGCCAGTGGCTGTGAGTGAGCCGAAGCCGGGTGTCTACATCTACGATTTCGGTCAGAACCTTGTTGGAGTCGAAAACGTGCGCGTGCAGGGTGCTGCGGGAACCGATGTGCGCCTGCGCTTTGCCGAAATCCTCAACAGCGACGGCACTCTTTATACCGACAATCTGCGCACTGCAAGGGCGACGGATCACTTCATCCTGAAGGGTGGCGGCGATGAGGAATTCACGCCGCAGTTTACATTTCACGGCTTTCGTTACGCAGAGCTCACAGGATTGCCGGCCGCACCGGGAAAGGGCGTCGTCACAGCTACCGTTCTGCACACCGATGCGCCGTTCACGGCGAAGCTCACAACAGGAAGCCCGATGCTGAACAAGCTTTGGAGCAATATCTTATGGGGGCAGCGCTCGAACTTCGTGAGTGTACCCACGGATTGTCCGCAGCGCGACGAGCGCCTCGGCTGGATGGCCGACGCACAGGTGTTCTGGCGCGCGGCCAGTTACAACATGGATCTTGCTGCCTTCTCGAGAAAGTTCTCTGCAGACATGCGGGGAACGCAAGTTGGGACGGCTTTGTATGGGATCTATTCCCCCGGTACAGCCCAGCCCAATATGGGGTACGGCGCCGGATGGAGTGATGCCGGCATTGTGATTCCATGGACGGCTTGGATTCAGACCGGCGACTTGGGTGTCATCGATCAGAACTGGGACGCGATGAAGGCCTATCTCCACGCAATTGCGGCGGCGAACCCCGATGGTCTCTGGCAAAACCAGAACGGCACGCCGTTTGGCGACTGGCTCTCCCTCGAAGGCAAAACAGACTACGTTCTGATCGCCACGGCCTATTGGGCCTACGATTTGACCTTGATGCGCCAAATGGCTCTCGCCACTGGCCGCACCGCAGACGTGGAAGAATTCGCCCAGCTCTTCGAGAAGGTCCGCGCGGCCTTTGAGAAAAAGTTTGTGCGAAACGATGGATTCGTAGCCGGTGCGGACAACAGCCCCTCGCCCTTCGGCGAGATCAATAACCCTAACGCGAAGAGCAGCGGTGGCGATACGCAGACGGGCTACGTCCTCGCGCTGCACATGAATCTTCTGCCGGAAGAAGTTCGGGCGAATGCCGCGCAACGTCTTGTCGAAAAGATCGAAGCAAACCGCGGCCTGCTGGGCACGGGCTTCCTGGGCACGCCTTATCTTCTGGAGGAGCTCACCAAGTCCGGACATTCGGATTTTGCGTTCAAATTGCTTCTGAACACAGCGTATCCGTCGTGGGGTTACCTGGTAGAGCACGGCGCGACAACGATGTGGGAGCGGTGGAACGGGGACCAGATGAAGGGCGATCCCTCGATGAACTCGTACAACCACTATGCCTACGGAGCTGTCGATGACTGGGTGTATCGCTATGCTGCAGGAATTGATACGACGCCGCTCAATGCAGGCTTTCATACAGTTCTCCTGCATCCTGAGTTCAGTGCGCACCTGGGTTCGGTGGCGCTGGATTACGAATCTGCCTACGGCCCTATTCATTCCGATTGGAAAGTGAACGGGACAACCGCAGTTTGGCACCTCACTCTGCCGGCGAATACCACGGGTTGGATCGACGCAGCTGCGACCGACAGATACACCATCGATGGCAAAGCCCTTTCCGGAAGCCCATTTGCAAAGACAGTGGCACGCGATGGCAGGACCGGCTATGAGCTTGCCGCGGGTTCCTACACTGTGCTCGCTCAGTTGAAGTGAGATCTGACGCGACTGAGACGCAAAAAGGCCCTGCCAATCTGGCAGGGCCTTTCGCTTGGAGCACTCTGCGATTAGGAAAGGTGCGTGAAGGGGCGATCTGCAAGACGCCGCGGGAGCGGTGCCGGCTCGAGTCCGGCCGTCGTCGAACTCATCACCTCGGTGAAGGACTTGCGGAAAGTTGCCATCTCATCTGCCGTTCCGACCGTAATGCGGACGCTCTGCGGCCAGGCTGGCCAAATACGGCCCACGAACATCTCCTTTTTCGCGAGCGCGGCCTGCACTTCCTTTCCAGGCCGGCGAACGTCGAGCATGAAGCAGTTGCTCTCGGAAGGAGTGCACGTGTAGCCCTCGCTCTTGAGCCAGGCAAGTGTCTGCATGCGGATATCGCCGATAATCTTCTTGCGCGCCGGAACGAGATCGGCATCGAGCAAGCTGGCTTTCGCCGCGACCACAGCAGTGACAGGCAGGGAGTTCTGTCCGCTGAACTGCGCCATTTTGGCGAGCAGATCCGGGCGACCCACAGCGAAGCCCATACGAATGCCGGCCATGCCATAGAGCTTGGAGAAGGTTCGAAGGACGATGACGTTCTTGCCTTCCTGCACAAAATGCAGCGAACGCGGCGCATCGCAGAGGTGAACGTAGGCCTCGTCGATCAGGATGATGGTGTCTTTCGGCGCGTTGGCGACCGCCTTCTCGATTTCGGCGTGCGGGGTGCATGTGCCCGTGGGATTGTTCGGGTTGCAGATGTAGATCACGCCGGGATTGGATGCAGCGGCTAGCATGGCATCGATGTCGTGTTTGGCTGCGCCCTTGGGATCGGCGAGCGGCACCTTGATGATGGAAGCGCCGGCGATCTGTGCCGCCCACATGGGCGCTTCGTAGCCTGGGTCGGCAACAACCAACGGGCGATCCTTGCTGGTATAGGCGAGCACCGTGTAATGCAGCGGTTCCGTTGAGCCGGCAAAGGGAATCACGGACTCGGGATTCAGGCCTTCCTGCTTGGCGAAGATCTCGGCCAGCTCTTCTTCCATCGTGAACAGGTATCTTCCACCCCTGGGGACGATATCGACCATCGCTTGGCGCGCCGCTTCGGAGGGTCCCATGGGATTCTCGTTGGCGTCGATGTGGATTCCGATGTTCGGGTCGGCGAAGTGGGGACGCGCGGCGAGCGCGAGACGGGACTCGGTCAGAAGAGGGACGGCGCCTGCAAGCGCTGAGGCGCCGGCGGCATAGCGGAAGAAGCTGCGACGGGAGAAGCCACTACATGCGACAGGGCCTTCAGCAGTGATCATAAACTTGACTCCTTTGGAGAAAGTTGAGGTGGGGCAGAAGATCGCGGCAGAGTTGACTGCGCGACGACGTCAGCAGAATAACTGGGGATGAGACAGCGGGAAGAAGTTGCCCCATGTCTCAAGTTATTCTCGCCGCGCGGCAAAGACAACAAGAAAGGAGCGTGGCTTTTATACGATCCTTATACGGATTACCCCGGCGGGATTTGCTGGCTCCGCAGGGCTCCTCGCAGCCTTGAAAAGGCCCGAGTCGTCCCTGCGCAGATGGTCCCGACGAGATATGGCGATGTCACTGCAGAGCGTTGTGGTACACTTCGGCGGGAAAACGCTTACCGGACTTGATCCCGTCGGCCCTGGGTTCTCAGTCGCAGAGGGACGAAGAGCGAAAGAATCTGCCGGAGGTCTGCCAGCTAGCCACTTGACAGGTCTTGCAGTAAACCCATTTACTTAGTGCGACCGTCTGCAGCACCTGCAAATGGAATCGCACCCCTAGGGTGACGGAATGTTCGGATTGGTACCAGTTTCCACCAACGCAGCTCCCATTGGATCGCTGCCCTCGCTGATCGCCTTGGCCTCCTCTCCGCTCGCGCAATTGCGCCCGCTGGATATCGCCGTAATCGCCATTTACTTCGGGATGGTGATCTGGATCGGCTTCTATTTGAAGGGCCAGTCCAATACCAGCGAAGAGTTCTTCATGGCGGGCCGCGAGATGACCGCCTGGATTGCCGGTTTGAGCTTCGTTTCAGCCAACCTCGGCTCCCTCGAGCTGATGGGGTGGGCCGGCTCGGCGTATCAATACGGCATCCTGGCAACGAATTGGTACTGGATCGGCGCCATTCCCGCCATGCTCTTCCTGGGCCTGGTGATGATGCCGTTCTATTACGTGTCGAAGACCCACTCGGTTCCGGGATACCTGGATCTGCGCTATGGCGGCCAGGCACGCACTGTGGCCGCGATTTCGTTCGCGACCGAGATGATCCTGATGAGCGGCGTGAACATGTTCGCCATGGCTGTGGTGATGAAGGTGGTGCTCGGGTGGGACATCAACTTCAGCATCATCGTCAGCTCCGTGGCCGTGGCGCTGTATGTGGGCCTGGGAGGATTGCGGTCTGCAATCTTCAATGAGGTGCTCCAGTTCGTACTGATCTGGGGCGGCGCGCTGCTGGTGCCGATCCTGGGCTTGTACCAAACCGGAGGGTGGACGGGGCTGAAGGCGAAGATCCTCACCAACATGGGCTCCGACAGTTACTTCCACCTGTGGCGTGACACGGGCAGTTTTTCCGCCAATCCCATGGGCGTGCACTGGACGGGGATTGTTTTCGGCCTCGGTTTTGCGATCAGTTTCGGCTATTGGACTACGGACTTTCTGGTTGTGCAGCGCGTGCTCGCGGCGCACAATCTGCGTGCCGCGCGCATGGCGCCGATCATCGGCTCATTCTTCAAGATGGCCGTTCCCTTCATCGTGATTCTGCCTGGACTGTTGGGCCTGGTGCTGTTGCAGAACCCGGATGGCTCGCGCCGCCAGCTTGTGGGAGAGGACGTGGTGGCAGCATGCGCAGCAAGTTCGGCCGGACAACCGGCGGATCCGGCGGCGTGCTCTGCAGCGATGGCGAAGACGAATCTGACCGCGGGGACTCAGCAGAAGGTACTCAGTGGAGCACCCGATTCCGAGTTACATACCTACAACCAGGCCCTGCCGCTCATGATGGTCCGCTATCTCGGGCCTGGCCTGCTTGGTCTCGGCATCACCGCGCTGATTGCAGGGTTCATGAGCGGCATGGCTGGCAATGTGAGCGCCTTCTCGACCGTCTGGACCTACGACATCTATAAGCCGCTGATCAATAAGAAGGGCTCTGACAGTCATTACGTGCTGGTGGGACGACTTTCGATTCTGATCGGCGTGATTGTGTCAATCGGCGCCGCCTACCTGGTGCAACAGTTCCACGGCATCATGGACTACGTGCAGGCGCTCTTCTCTATCTTTATTGCGCCTCTCTTGGCAGCCATCCTGCTGGGTATGTTCTGGACGCGCGCCACGAAGCTCGCCGGGTTTATCGGACTGCTCACGGGGATCGTCTTCTCGGCAAGTCTCTTTATGTGGGTCAAGTTGAATCCAGGCAATCTGAAATACGTTGCCCTTTCTGATGCAGCCAAGCCGATGGCCGAAAACGTCTTCCGTGCGTTGTGGGCGTTCTGCTTCACGGCTATTCTGATCTTCGTCGTGAGCATGCTAACCAAACCCCGCCCTGTCGCGGAACTCGATGGCCTTGTCTACGGAGCCACCAAACTGCCCACCGAAGAATGGGTGCCGATCTACAAACGTGAGTGGTTCTGGGCGGCGATCGTCGCTGTCATTTTTGTCATTCTCAACGTCCTGGTCTGGTAACGGAGAAGCACTATGCATGGTTCGCGCATTCCAATCTGGTTCTTCATAGGACTGCAGCTTGCAATCTACGGCGTGCTGATTTTTGGGTATGGGCTGTATGAGGTGATCAGCGGCGACTACGCACTCGGGGTGCAGTTGACGAACCTGCACACGCCGATCTGGTGGGGAGGTGTCCTCCTCCTCCTCGGGCTGTTTTATGTGGTTAAATTCCGGCCGGGGAAGCCAATGTAAGCCCGGCGAGATTCCATTCGCGCGGCTCTTCTGATGGCGCTGCGCAAGGCAATCATTCTGCCGGAGAGCTTCGGGTACGGAACTCCGGCACAAGTAACAAGCCGCACCAGCGGCAAGCTTCTGAAGGAGTGAAAAGAAATGGCTGCGCAGAAATCGATGACATTTGGGGTAGTAGTTGGGAATCGCGGATTTTTTCCGGACCATTTAGCCAAGACGGGCCGCGAAGAGATCATCTCCGTTCTTCAAGCGGCGGGAGCGCGGCCCATCGTGCTCGGCCCTGAGGACTCGAAGTACGGTGCGGTGGAAACGTACACCGAGTCGCAGCGCTGCGCTGAGTTATTCAAGAAGCATGCCGACGACATCGACGGCATCATTGTCACCCTCCCAAATTTCGGCGAAGAGCGCGGGATCGTCGATGCCATTCGTTTGTCTGGCTTGAAAGTTCCGGTTCTGGTGCAGGCTACACCCGACCGTTCCGACAACATGACGATCGCCGTGCGGCGCGACAGCTTCTGCGGAAAGATGAGCGCGTGTAACAACCTGATGCAGTACGGCATTCCATACTCGCTGACCACGTTGCACACCGAAGCGGTGACGTCGCCGGAATTCGCGGCGGACCTCGAATGGTTTTCGGCAGTCTGCCGCATCGTCAAGGGCCTCAAGAACCTGAGAATCGGCGCCATCGGCGCGCGGCCTACCGCTTTCAATACCGTCCGTTATTCCGAGCGCATCTTCGAAACCAGCGGCATCACGATTGAGACGATCGACCTATCGGAGATCTTCGGCCGTATCAGTCGCATGAAGGACAACGACGATGCGGCGCAGGGCAAGCTGGCGGAAATCAAGAAGTATGTCACGACGTCGGGCATCGCCGATGCGGCCTTGCTGAAGATGGCCAAGCTGGGCGCGGTGATCGACGGATGGATGAAGCAGGCCCACGTGACGATTAGCGCCGTACAGTGCTGGACTTCGATGGAGGAGTTCTTCGGTGTCGTGCCGTGCACCATCATGAGCATGATGTCGAATGATCTAATTCCCTCTGCCTGCGAAGTGGATGTGCCAGGTACGCTGAGCATGTACATGCTGGCCCTGGCCAGTGGAACGCCGTCGGCGCTGTTGGACTGGAATAACAACTACGGCAGCGATCCGAACAAGTGCGTCTGTTTCCACTGTTCGAACCTGCCCAAGCACTTCTTTAAAGACGTGCGCATGGACTATCAGGAGATCATCGCCGGGACCGTGGGCAAGGAGAACACCTTCGGCACCTGCGTGGGCCGCGTGAAGGCTGGGGCAATGACCTTTGCCCGCTACTCGACCGATGACCGGCGCGGCATCGTCCGCGGCTACACCGGCGCGGGGCGCTTCACCGACGACCCACTCGAGACCTTCGGCGGCGCCGGCGTGGCAGAGATTCCGCAGCTGCAAAAACTCCTGAAGTACATCTGCCGTGAGGGCTTCGAACATCACGTAGCGGCCAACTTCAGCGACGTCTCCAAGTCCATTCACGAAGCTGCCCGCTATCTCGGCTGGGAGAGTCGCTATCATCCTTCGCTCGAGGACTAACAGAGACGGGCTTTGCATTGGGCGTTGACGGCACATGTCAACGCCCGACGCACTTCAGGACACTGTTGGGAGAGGAAGCGCATTCATGAGCAAGAGAATCGGGAAGAGCCTCGTAGCGGGCGGCACAACGGTGGTAACGGAATCCGCATGGAATGATGAGCTCGAGGAAAAGCATCAGAGGTTGGTGGAGTGGCTGCGTTCGCAACATTTGTCCGGCGTTTTGCTGCGGCGCAATGAAAACGTTGCCTGGGTCACCGGCGGCGCGGTGGAACTGCGCGTCCTGACGCCGTGCGAGACGGGTGTTGCTTCGCTCCTCGTCACAGCCGACGGCAAGCGCTACTACTTCACAACGGAGAACGAGGCCCCGCGTTTGCACGACGAAGAGTTCGGTCTGCTTGACTTTGAGCCGGTGCTCTTTCCCTGGGTTGCCGATGACACGCTTGCCGCGGCTCAGAAGCTCGCAGGAGGGCCTCTCGGGTCGGACACTCCAGGCCAAGGTCTGACACAGGTCAATCTCTATCCGCTGCGGGCGGCGCTGTCAGAGACGGAGATTGCGCGCTATCGCTGGCTCGGTGCGGAGACCGCAGCTGCTACGGTTGAGTCGCTGCACCAGGTTGAGCCTGGTTTGAGCGAGTACGATCTCGAGGCCATCACCGCGGCGAATCTCCTCAAGCGAGGTATTCTGCCCTCGGTCTATCTCTACGCGGTGGACGAGCGCATTTACAAATACAAGCACGCCGTAGCGCGCGGAAAACGACTCAAACAGTACGCCATGCTGAATCTTTGCTCGCGCAAGTGGGGACTGGCGATCTCGATCACTCGATTCGTACACTTCGGGTCGTTGCCGGCCGAACTCGCGGCGCGCTTCAAGTCAGCTGCGCAGGTGAATGCTGCACTGCTCGACACGTCCCGAGTAGGAGCGACGTCGGCCGCTCTATTCAAGGTGGCGCAGGATGCGTATGCAGTCGAGGGCTTCCCGGGCGAGGAACGTTTCCATCACCAGGGCGGGCCGACGGGTTACGGAGAGCGGGAATGGGTCGCAACTCCGAACGGCACGCAAACCGTTGTCAACAATCAGGCCTTCGCCTGGAATCCGAGCATTCGCGGTGGAAAAGCCGAGGACACTGTGATTCTGAGCAATGGCAAGATTGAGTGGCTGACCGCGACGCCGACGCTGCCCGTGATCGAGGCCAGCGTCAACGGCAAGGTCTATCCCGCAGCGGGAGTGCTGGTGAAGTAGAAGCGCCTGTCCGGCCCAGTGCCGTCCTTACTTAGCCTTCGGCTGCAAGGTGAGCCGCGCGGTGAGCACCACTAGCGCGGCCCACAGAACATCTGCGCCAAGCAGATGCGCGATCTGCAGCCACACCGGCGCCAGCAGAAATACATCCAGGACGCCGAGAACGTATTGCGCAGCCAGCAGGACGAGCACAAGCGCAGAGAGCGAGCGGTTGTCCCAATGACTGCTGCGCTGGGCGGCACGCACCAAGAGCCAAATGAGGAAAATACTCGCGAGAAACGCCACAGTGGGGTGTGTCCAACGCCACCGGACCAGCCAGTTGCTGCCCGCTGCAAAGTCTTGGCTCAATGCCGCACCGAGCGAATGCGCCGGAAACAGCGTGTCACCTAAGGCAGCGAGCGAACCTGTGACCCCGACCACGAGCAAGACGACAATGCCAAGCGATGCGCGGACCGGTGCCACCAGAATGACCTTCCCACGCCGATAGCCCTGCTCGCGGCTCAGGAAATGCGCTGTGAGCGTGAGCGCGGCGAGCAGAAGCAGTGTGTTGGCGAGGTGAAGAGCCAGGTACGGCGCCCGAAACGGCGACTGGCTTTGCGCAGTAAGTCCAAGTTTGACCAGCAGCGCGCCGAGAATGGCTTCGGCGAGCGTAAAAGCAACGCTGGCGACGGCTGCTACCCGAGCAAGATGCCCGCGCACAGTGCCCGCAATGACCCACGCAAGCAGACCGACGGCAGAGAAGAAGGAGATGCCACTCGTGACGCGGTGCGTGAATTCGATGATTGTATCGACGTGCGGCGCGTACTGCATCACCGTCCCATTGCAAAGCGGCCAATGATCGCCGCAGCCCGCACCCGAGCCGGTCGCGCGCACGAGCGCCCCCCACAGGATCACGGCGATGAAGTAGACGAGTACCGCCCACGAAAAACGGCGCAGCGCAGGCGACGGGAGCCTGTGTTCGGTGGCGGGAGAGGCGGCAAGAGTCATCAGTGAGGCTCCGACCCTCTAGTGTAGATCAGCCAAAGCGTGCAGAAGACGCTTGCCCAACCTCGGATATCGTCGCACCAGCCTACTTGCCCAGCAGTCGAACCACATGATTCACGATGATGAGGTCTTCAGCGGGCGGGATGACACGTACCGTGACCTTGGAAGTCTCCGACGAGATTGTGGCCGCACCTCGCACGTTGTTGCGTTGCGTACCCAGCTCGATTCCTAGCGCTTCCAGGCCGGTGCAGATCTCAGCCCGCGAGGCAATATCGTTTTCGCCGATGCCACCAGTGAAGACGAGCATGTCGAGCCCATTGAGCTCGGCAAAGTAGCTTCCGATCCATTTTTGAACGGTCCACACAAACTTGTCGACGGCAAGGCGCGCTTTTGCGTTGCCATCCTTGATCGCTTCGCGCAGGTCGCGCATGTCGTTGGAGAGCTCGCTGACGCCGAGGAGACCGGCCTTCTTGCTGGCGACGGCTTCGAGTTGATCGGCCGCACTCAATGCGTTCTCGGTCTTCTCGCCAATCTGCCGAAGGATGAAGAGCAGGACACCCGGATCGATGTCACCCGTGCGCGTTCCGCTGATGATGCCCCCGGTTGGCGTGAGGCCCATGGAGGTATCGAGGCACTTGCCGCCGCGAATTGCAGAGATGGAGGCGCCGTTGCCGAGATGGGCCACGATCAGCCGATTCGGAATGTTGGGTTGCAGTTGGTAGACGATGGATTCGTAGGAGATGCCATGTGCTCCGTAGCGCCGCACTCCCATCTCTGTGTATTCCGACGGGATCGGCATGCGCGTCGCGACTTCGGGCATGGTGCGGTGGAAGTAGGTATCCAGGATGACGAAGTTGGGAATACCTGGAAAGAGGCGCAACGCCTCGCGCATGATGTAGACCGCGATGGGCGTGTGCAGCGGAGCAAAGGCCGTGTATCGCTCCATTTCGTCAATCAGCTCGGGCGTGATGAGCTGGTTTTCTTGGACGGTCGGGCCGCCGGAGACCATGCGATGACCGATGGCGACGGGAGAAGGGAAGTCAGCGGAATGCAGCGCATCGGCGACCAGCTTGAAGGCCGCGGCCCGGGTGGGTAAAGCTGGTGTCTCATCCACCAACCGTTTCCCACTCTCATCCTTGATCCAGAACTTGCCCAGATCGGTGCCGATGCCGTCAACAGCGCCTTCATGCAGTTTGATGCGCGTGTCATTGCTTGCTTCGTAAATTGAAAACTTGATGGACGACGAACCGCTGTTCAAAACCAAAACCGGCAAAGACGCCATGAAATGAAAAACCCCTTACGCGTGAATTGAAATCAATGTGCCTGTTCCGCGGACCACCGCCAATCGCGAATCTCCGGCAGGTCGTCTCCGTTTTCAGACACATAAAGTTTGTGGCGTTGGATGGCCTCGGAGTACCACTGGCGTGCCGCGTCTGCTTGCGAGGCGAGCCGCGGGATACGGACAATGGCGTCGAGTGCCAACTGAAACCGGTCAATGTTGTTCAGCACGCACATATCGAACGGTGTAGTGGTTGTGCCTTCTTCCTTGTAACCGCGCACGTGAAGATTGTCGTGATTGTGCCGCCGATAAGTGAGGCGATGAATAAGCCACGGGTAACCGTGAAACGCAAAGATCACCGGCGTGCCAACCGGGAACAGGCGATCGAAGTCCTCGTCGGGCAGACCGTGTGGGTGCTCTGATTGCGGCTGCAGGGTCATGAGGTCAACGACGTTGACGACACGGACGCGAATGTTGGGAATGCGCTCACGCAGAAGCATGACAGCAGCCAGCGTTTCCATGGTGGGCACGTCGCCACAACACGCCATGACCACGTCGGGATCGTTACCTTCGTCGTCCGACGCCCAGTTCCACGCGCCGATGCCCGTCATACAGTGCGGAATTGCTTCTTCCATGGTGAGCCACTGCGGCGCAGGTTGTTTGCCGGCCACAATCAGATTGATGTAGTGCTTGCTGCGCAGGCAGTGGTCGGCCACCGAGAGCAGCGTGTTGGCGTCGGGCGGCAGATAGACGCGCACGACGTCCGCTTTCTTGTTCACGAGGTGATCGATGAAGCCTGGATCCTGGTGGCTGAAGCCGTTGTGGTCTTGACGCCAGACAAGGGAACTGAGTAGATAGTTGAGCGACGCGATCGGTTTGCGCCACGGAATCTGCCGCGTGACCTTGAGCCACTTGGCGTGCTGGTTCACCATCGAGTCCACGATGTGAATGAAGGCCTCATAGCAGGAGAAGAAGCCATGACGGCCAGTGAGCAGATAACCTTCGAGCCAGCCTTGGCACATGTGCTCGCTGAGGACTTCCATCACGCGCCCGGTCTGCGATAGGTTCTCGTCAACGGGGAGCGTCTCAGCCATCCAGGCTTTGCCGGTTCCCGTTATAACGTCCTGGAGACGATTGCTGGCGGTTTCATCGGGGCCGAAGACGCGGAAGTTCTTGTTGTCTTCGTTGGCTTGCATCACGGCGTGCAGCAGATGGCCAAGGACGCGAGTCGACTCGACATCTTTCTGCCCGCGGCCTTCAATCTTGACCGCGAAGTCGCGGAAGTTGGGAACCTTGAGAGGCTGCAGCAGCAATCCGCCGTTGGCGTGTGCATTCATGCCCATGCGGCGGCGACCCTTGGGGGCGATGTCGGCGAACTCGGCGCGGAATGCGCCTTTCTCGTCGAACAGCTCGTGCGGTTCGTAGCTGCGCATCCAGTCTTCGAGTAGGCGCAGATGATCTGGTTTTTCCCGCAACTCGCTGAAAGGAACCTGGTGTGCCCGCCACGTATTCTCGACGGGTTTGCCGTCCACTTCTTTCGGTCCGGTCCACCCCTTCGGCGTGCGCAGGATCAGCATGGGCCACGCCGGCCGGTCGGTCGAGCCGTTTTCGCGCGCAGCTTGCTGGATCTCGGCGATGCGGTCGAAGATGGCGTCAAAGACGGCTGCGGCCTGCTGATGCATGAGCGCGGGATCGTCGCCTGAGACTGTGTATGGCTCGTAGCCGTAGCCGCGCATCAAGTCTTCGAGCTCCGCGTGCGGAATGCGCGCGAGAATCGTTGGATTGGCAATCTTGTACCCGTTCAGATGCAGGATCGGTAGAACCACTCCATCGGTGGCCGGATTGAGGAACTTGTTCGAGTGCCAGCTGGTGGCAAGCGGCCCTGTCTCGGCTTCGCCATCGCCGACCACGCAGGCGACGACCAGGTTGGGATTGTCGAATGCCGCGCCATAGGCATGCACAAGCGAGTAGCCAAGCTCGCCGCCCTCATGAATCGACCCCGGAGTTTCGGGCGCGACGTGGCTCGGGATGCCGTAGGGCCAGCTGAACTGGCGGAAGAGCCGCTTGATGCCGTCACGGTTCTGCTCGATGTGCGGATAGATCTCGGAGTATGAGCCCTCCAGATAGGTGTTCGCGACCAGGCCCGGCCCGCCATGCCCGGGCCCGATGATGTAGATCATGTCGAGGTCGCGTTCGCGGATCAGGCGATTCCAGTGCACATAGAGAAAGTTGAGTCCCGGTGTGGTACCCCAGTGGCCGAGCAGCCGCGGCTTCACGTCGTCGATGGTGAGTGGGCGCTCGAGCAGCGGATTGTCCTTCAAGTAGATCTGGCCCACGGAGAGGTAGTTCGCCGCACGCCAGTAAGCATCCATCTTGGCGAGCTGGTCAGGGGTCAGGGGGTCGACACCTTTCACTTCTGTGGTCGCAATGCTCATAGGGCACCTCGGGAAGGAAGGCTGCTGCCCCTCAGGCTAGCAGCCGCCGGTTGAAAGCAGGGTGATTGATGTCACAAACGGCGAAGAGACGAATGCCGCGATGACGTGGAGCGCTCGCGACTCTTTGAATCAGATGCTAACGCCGTCCTGGAGGGATCGCATCCGGAGTTTATGAGCTTCGGGAGAGTTTCATGGACTCGTAACAATACAGAGAGGGAGCGCGCTTTCTCGATTCAGTCGGGCGATCCGGATCAGAAGTGACGCTTGAGCTTCAGAATCTGCTTTTCGAAGCCGTACCAGAGAGCCGATGCGACCGCGGTAGCCATGGCGAGGCGAAAAGCGACGATGGCAAGATTGCCGGGGATGCCGTAGGGATCCATCTTCAGATCGAACCATCCAAAGTATATAAAGACGGCGATGTGAACCATGTAGAGGCCGTAGCTTATGCGGCCATAGAAAGCCAGGGGACCGCGACGCAGCAGTGCATGCAGTGGTGTCTTTGCCGCGGTCGAAGCGACAGAGGCGAGCACCGCGCCGCCGTAGGCAAAGGCGAGGGCTGTGTCCAGATAGGCTGTGCCGCCGGCAATAGTCGCGGCTGCGGCCGCACCGCCGATGAGACTTGCGAGGCCGATGCACAGCCATGTTCGTTGCGATACCCGAACTGTGTAGAGACCAATCGCGAGCAGACTGCCAAGTGCGATGCCGTCGAGATGAATCAGGGTATGTGTCGGCGTGATCCAGCTTAGATGGGCGCGACGAAAGTTCGGCGACACAATGAGTGCCGCGACGAGAGGCACAGCCAGCAATGCCGGAGTACGCAGCCAGCGCACTAGCGGAGCCCAGACGAAGTAGTATTGTTCCTCGATGGCCAGTGCCCAGGTTGGGCCGAGTGCGGGCGGTAGCACGAGTGGAGAAAGATTCTGCAGGAAGAGCAGGTAAGCCCACCACGGCGCTGTACGTACGGCATCCCGGACACTTAGTCCGACGTACCACGGTGCCTCCGCGTAGACGAAGGCGAGCAGGAGCAGATAGACAGGCCAGATGCGCAGGGCGCGGCGTGCGTGAAAGTTGTGAAAGTAGCGCGGCTGGTCCCGTGCTTCGAGCAGGCCGGCGGTGATCAACAGCCCACTCATAAAGAAGAAGAGCGTGACGCCGGACCATCCCCATAGGGCAATCGGATGCAGAACAGTGCCCACCAGCCTCGGATGGCTGTGGTACAGAATGACCGCAAGAATCGCGAGCCCCCGGAGCCCGTCGAGCTCCGGCAGGTATTTGGGCAGCCAAGTTGGGCGCTGGGGCGTCAAGTGAGCGGAGGTGGTAGCGAAACTTCCAGCCGCGAATCTCGCCTGTTGGTGGGTTAGCCGGCTGCCAGCTGCTTGGCGCGTTCGGTGGCGCGCATCACGGCTTTGATCAGCGTGACCCGCAGGCCGCCTTCTTCGAGCTCGAGAATGCCGTCGATCGTGCAGCCCGCAGGCGTGGTCACCTCGTCCTTCAGCAGGGCCGGGTGATAGCCGGTTTCCAGCGCCATCTTGCCCGCTCCGAAGACTGTCTGCGCGGCCAGTTGGGTCGCCGTATCGCGGGGCAAGCCAACCTTGACGCCAGCCTCCGCCAGAGCCTCGATGATGATGTAGATGTATGCCGGACCAGAAGCCGACAGCCCCGTCACAGCATCCATGTGCTTCTCGTCGACGACGACAACGCGGCCAACGGTTTCAAAGATGCGCTGCGCCAGCTCCATCTGTTCGGGCTTCACAAAGCGCCCGCGGCACAGGCCGGCTGCGCCCGCACCGAGAGCCGACGGCGTGTTGGGCATGGCGCGTATCACGCCGATTTCGATACCTGCTGCGTCTTCGATCGCGCTCGTCTTGACGGATGCTGCAAATGAGACCAGCGTCTTCTTCGGCGTGAGCGCGGGACGAATCTCGGCGACCAGATCGGGCACCTGAAACGGCTTGACGCCAATCAGGATGAGGTCGGCGTGCTGCGCCGCGGCGAGGTTATCGGTGCTGACGTCGACGCCCCACTGCGCGCTGCGCGACAGAGCCTTTTCGGCGTGCGCCATCGTGGCGTGAATCTGGTCGGAAGCAAAGAGGTTCTGTTTGAGAAACGCTTGCACCAGAATGCCGCCCATCTTGCCGGCGCCCAGCACCGCAACGCGGAGGTTCGGCAATTGTGCAGGCGTCCGCGCGGCCTCAACTGCGATTTCGGTCATGGTCTTCCTTGTCTTGGGTGAAGAGTGAGGATCAACTCATTAGAATACGCGCATCGTTCAACTCCGGGCCACAAGCCGACCTATTTCTGGCTTGCGATCCAAGCGTCGATGCGCGCAGTCAATACGTCGAGAGGGAGCGCTCCGGCATCGAGGACCTCGTCGTGGAAGGCGCGGATGTCGAACTTGTCCCCAAGGGCTTTCTTCGCGCGGTCGCGGAGTTCAAGAATCTTGAGCTGACCGATTTTGTACGCAAGTGCCTGACTCGGCCACGCAATGTAGCGGTCCACCTCGGTTTGCACGTCGGTCTCGTCGATGCCTGAGTGATCATGGAAGTAGTCGACCATCTGCTGATGCGTCCAATGCTGAGAGTGGACGCCAGTATCAACGACAAGACGTATAGCGCGCCAGATATCGCCTTCGAGGCGGCCGTAATCGGAGTAGGGATCTTGGTACAGGCCAACATCCTTGCCGAGCCGCTCCGAATAGAGTCCCCAGCCCTCGGTGTAGGCGGTGTAGAACTCGAATTTGCGAAACTCCGGCACGCCTTGGAGTTCCTGGGAGATCGAAATCTGCATGTGATGGCCGGGGAGGCCCTCGTGATAGGCGGTGCTCTCCACCTGATCGAGGTTTCTGTCGGACGCGTTGTACGTGTCGATACGGATGCGGCCGGGCCGGCTGCCATCGGGCGCGCCGGGTTCGTAGTAGGCGCCTGCTGAGGTCTTCTCGAGATAGTCCGGAACCGCCGCTACCTCAAAGCCTGCTTTAGGAAGTCGGCTGAAAAGCTGGGGCAACCTGGCTTGCATCGGGGTCAAATAGCTTCGATAGGCATCGAGCAGGGCTTCTCCAGACGCCGGTCTGAGTTTGGGGTTTGCCTTGATGCTTTCCTGTAGGCTCTTTAGATCCTTGAAGCCAAGTTTTTGCGCGATGGCAAGCATCTCGGCTTCGTCTCTTTTCACTTCGGCGACGCCGATCTGATGAATCTGGTCGGGAGTCAAATCGGTTGTCGTCGTTCGACGAACGAGAAACTGGTAGTACTTGTCTCCATCGGGCAGCGCCCACAGGCCAGGCTGTTCGCGCCCGGCAGGGATGTAGCTGACCTCGAGAAAGCGCGCGAAGCGTTGATAGGCAGGCAGCACTTCTTTGGAGATGGCTGCCAGCATTTCCGTCTTAATACGCTCTTGCTCAGCTGCTGGGATCGACGCCGGAAACTTCTTCAACGGCATCGCGAGCGGTGAGTCCTCGGGTTTTGGATTCGCGAGCTGCTTCACCTGTTCGAGGGTCTTCTCGATGAGAAACTTCGGTGGCACCCGATGATCATCCACGCCGATCGACATGTTTGTAGTGGTTTGCTCGAAGGCTCTGGGAATCGTGTGAAGACGCGCGATCCAGTCGTCGTAGTCCTTGACTGTGGCGAAGTCGAGCTCAGCGACCAGCTGCGGGTAGAAGGAGTGGATGCCACTCATTTGATTCACCGGCATCTCCCACTCCTTGAACTCGGCGGCCTCCTCATCCTGGGCCAGGTCACGAAGCAGCAGGTCCCGGCTGATTTTCTCCTGATCGCTGAATCCGGTTGGGTCGATGGCGGCCAGTCTCAGAAGGAAGTCCTGTTCGGTTGCAAGCCAGGCGTTGATGGCTCTTACCGAGCTGTCGCTGATCTTGTCGTTGAAGCGCTTGTCCCCGATCGTTGAGGCAAACTCAGGTGAGTTGGCGAGGTTGGCATCCCAGTACTCATGAAACAGCTCGTTCAGAGCTTTGCGGCGGCTTTCAAGAGGCGCGAGCGTGGACTGCGACCAGGACGTAAGCGGCGTCGAGGACAGGAGAATGCCAAGAACTGCCATCGCAGGGGAGAAGCGGGTCTGCAAAGGGAAGTACCTCGATGAAACAGGAATGCCAACGATCGTTCTATCGAGTGTAGAACACTGGAGGCTCTGCTCCCCCGGCTCGCGATGGACGCGGTCCGCCATCAGCGCGCCAGGACCGCTTCGTTGCCGAGAATCCGGTACAGAGTCGAGCGGCTAATACCGAGCTGGCACGCGGTGCGCAGCTTGTTGCCGTGATTCGAGTCGAGTACGTATTGCACATGGCGATGGATCACGGCGTCGAGGGACAGCTCCTTGATGTTGGGCGCCGTCTGCTGCATGCCATGAAGGGGAGAATCGAAAGATAGAGACAGGTGTTCGGGGCGAATGATTCCGTTCTCCGCATCGAGCAGAGCCGCCTCCAACACGCTCGCTAGCTCGCGAATGTTGCCCGGCCAATTGTGCTGTAACAAACGCGCCAGGGCGCCTGGTCCCTTTGAAACCGGCCGCTGCTGATAGCGTACGCAGATGCGTGCCAGCAGTTCCCCAGCCAGCGGAGCAATGTCTTCACGGCGTTCGCGTAACGGAGGAACAGCGAATCGCACAGCTGTGAGCCGGAAAGCCAGATCGGGAATCAGAAGCCCCTGTCCTGCCATCTGGCGCAGCGAAACCTCCGAGGAAGTCAACAGCACGGCGCGCCCGGGCGGACGATCCTGCATGGCTTTCAAAACGCCGAGAAGCAACCCTTGGCCGGGCGAAGCGAGCAGGTCGACGCGATCCAGATAGATGAACCCTGCGAGCATTGCCGGATCGGCTTCAGTGACCAGCCACTCCCGCGCATCGTGGCGTTGAAAAGCCGCCTTCGACACAAGCGTGCGACTGTGCAGATACCGAGCCAGCGTCTGCTTTCCTGAACCGCTCTCCCCTTCAGTGGTTCCAAGTTGCAGATGTGGCGCAACTACTTCAGCTTGCCGAAGGAGTTTACGCCAGCCCGAATTCACGCCCACAATCTGGGCCGGGGCTGGCACTTCCATCGCGAGGTGCCGAGGACCAGAATCGGTCTCGTTCAACTGGCCTTGAGGCGCAACATAATGCGTGGCCATGGGCGTGCCGTGCCTCCACAGCCCCCGGGCTTTGCGGGGCCTTCAGCACCTTCATCGGCCTGGTTTCAGAAAAACATAAGCCGGAGAGAATCGCACTCTCGGGCTCATGTTCCATCCAGAATGATCTTCTACGCGTGTTCAGGGGTCGTGCGAAAACGCTTCGACGGCTCGTCGGAGAAGATCTGCCCGTCGCGGATGTGCACCACGCGGTGCGCGTAATCCGCAATGTCTGGCTCGTGTGTGACGAGCACGATGGTGTTCCCTTTGGAATGCAATGTATCGAACAACGCCATGATCTCGAGTCCGGTCTTCGAGTCTAGGTTGCCCGTCGGTTCGTCAGCAAGGATGATCGAAGGACTATTCACCAGTGCTCGCGCAATGGCGACGCGCTGCCGTTGGCCGCCGGAGAGCTCGTTCGGCTTGTGATACATGCGGCTCTCGAGGCCCACGTTGGTGAGGGACTCTTTCGCCCGCTCGATTCGCTGGGCAGCCGGGGTGCCATTGTAGATCAGAGGCAGCTCCACATTGTGTAGAGAGCTGGCTCGGGCCAGGAGATTGAAGGTCTGGAAGACGAAGCCGATCTCCTTGTTGCGGATCCTGGCCAGTTCGTCATCGTCCAACTCACTCACCAGCTGGCCGTTCAACCAGTACTTTCCCTTCGACGGTGTGTCTAGGCAGCCGATCAGGTTCATCAGTGTCGATTTCCCCGAGCCGGATGGGCCCATGATCGCAACATACTCGTTGTGGCGGATGCGGAGACTGACTCCGCGTAACGCCTGCACCTGCTGCTCGGATCCCATGTCATAGGTACGCCAAAGATCCTCGACGACAATTACGTCGCTGGGGGACGGTGAAACCTTCTGCGTTTCGACTTCGGTCATCGTCATGCTCTCCACAGCCATCGGAATCCTACTCCCTGCTTAGACCACCCAACCGGAAAACCATCTCAGGACAACCCGCCCGCGGCGAGGTTGAAGAAAAATCGTCCAGCCATTCGAACCTTGTCTCGCCGCAGCCTGCGCAGAGCGCTCTTCAAAGCGGGCTGCAACCACTCCCACTCTCCCGGGAACACAAGCAGGCCGACGCCAGCTTTTCTACGTCGTCCCGCTCGCCGGGGTCACGGGCTTCTCGGTATCGCGTTTCAGCAAAGCGCCATCTTTGAGGACACGAAGCGTCTTATAGGGGCCGGTCACAACTTCCTGTCCTTCAGTCAATCCGGTGAGCACTTCGATATCGGTTGCTCCCGTGATCCCCGTTGTCACCGGAACGAACTTTGCCCGCTGCCTGCCGTGCGCATCCTTCTCCACGACGAAAACGCCCTGTTTCGGCTGCACTGCCGGATTGGACGTCGAGGCCGCTTCGACCTTGCCATCTTTATTGTCCGCCGCGGGCGGGGCATACATCGTCAAAGCCTGGATCGGCAAGGAGAGAACGCTGGCTTTGTGGGCGGTGGTGATCTTCGCGGTCGTCGAGAGCCCGGGCCGGAGTTCGTCCGTTCCGGTATCGAGCGTCACCACAACCTTGAAATCCTTTGCTTCTTCCGTGCCGGTGGTGGATTGCGATGTCGCCACACCCGTGGAGCGCAACAGTGCCTGGTCGCCGACCAGGGTCACGTGGCCCTTGAAGACTTTGCCCGGAATAGCGTCAACCGTAATGTCGGCAGGCTGACCGATTTGCACATTGACGATGTCGGTCTCATCCACTTTGACTTCGGCAGTGATCACGCTCATGTCGGCGAGCGTCATCAATGTGGATCCCTCGGCGTTCTGGATGCCGACAACGACCGTCTCCCCTTCGCGCACCGGCAAGTTGGTTACGATTCCATCGAAGGGCGCGGTTGAAACCGTCTTGCTCAGGGCGTCTTCATTGAACCGCAATGTGGCGACCTGCGTCTGTAGATGCCCGCGCGCTGAATCGGTCTGTGCCTTGGCCTGGTTGAGACCGGCCACAGCCTGATCCACCGAGGCTACGTCGGTGTCATACGCGGCCTTCTTGGCGTCGTAGTCCTGCTTGGCCATGATGCCGGCCTGATAGAGACCTTGCGCACGCGTCCAATCCAGCTTCTTTTGTTCCAGGTCGGCCTTCGCGTGCTCCACGTTCGCCTCTCCGGTTTTTTCCGCGGCAATATAGGATGCAATATCGGTTTTGGCCGCGGCGATGGTCGCCTTCTGCGCGTCCACGTTTGCCTCGGGCTGTACATTCTCGACAGTGGCAATGATCTGACCCTTCTTCACGTGATCGCCTTCTTTCACGTAAAGATGGGTGATGCGTCCGAACGAGGTCGCACCAACGTTCACATAGGTCTTCGGCTTGATTTGACCTGTACCGCTCACGATCGTGGACAGGTTCTGCCGCACGAGTTTGGCAGTCAGGACTTTGGTATAGCCCGACTGTTGCTTGTAAACCATGAAGGCAACAAGACCGGCAGTCACAACTACGGCCAGAACAATCAAGAGTACTTTTTTCATCGTGGGTGGCTGCTCCAGGGCTCTTCTCAGTTTAATCTACGTACGGCTCACGCAGATGGTTCCAGGCGCGCTCGCATTTGCGCACATTTCCGGCATTTCTGTTGGCTCCAAATCGTTGAACAAAATCGTTTTTTCAGTTAACTCGCGCGTCTGTGGCGAGGGGGCAGTTTCCAGACTCGATTGGTCCTGTGACCGGAACAGTGGCCCAGATGACCTTTTCCGGCCGGTAACGTCCAACCCATGGGTGTTTCCATGCAAATCCTTGCTCTGACCCGTGTGGATTCGTAGAATAAGGGCACCGCAGGAGTGTCTTTCAGGCAATGAAGTCAAAAGGTTGCATCTTTCTTTATCTTGCATTGGGTTGCAGTCTGGCGATTGTTCCCGGATCTGTTCTTCGTGCCCAGTCTGGTGATCAGCCCAAGCACGGGGATTCCGCGCAAGATCAAGAGACCGATCCTCTCAAACGGCCGCGCAGCGATAAAGAAACCATCGAGGCGAGAAAGGCGGTTCGTCAGGAACTGAAGGGCGCCTACAAATCCTGGCTCGATCAGGACGTCGCCTACATCATTTCTGACGAAGAGCGGAAGGCGTTCAGAAACCTCAGCAACGACGAAGAGCGCGACGCATTCATTGAGCAGTTCTGGCTCCGTCGCAACCCCAATCCCGATTCTCCCGACAACGAGTTCCGCGAAGAGCACTACCGTCGCATCGCCTACGCGAACGAGCACTTCGCTGCCGGCAAACCCGGATGGAAGACGGATCGCGGCCACATCTATATCTCCTTTGGCGCTCCCGACTCAATTGAATCGCATCCCTCGGGTGGCGCCTACGATCGCCCCGTGGATGAGGGCGGCGGCCAGACATCGACCTTCCCCTTCGAAACCTGGCACTATCGCTATCTCGAGGGCATTGGCGAAAACATCGACCTGGAGTTTGTCGATACCTGCATGTGCGGCGACTATCACTTCACCATCGATCGTGGTGAAAAAGACGCCCTGATGCACGTGCCTGGCATGGGCCAGACCCAATGGGAAGAGATGGGGATGGCAAAGAAGGCCGACCGGTTCAAAGGTGGCTTTGAAAACCTGGGCACGGGTCCGATGAGTTCCGGCGAGGGATCGAAGGAGTTCGATCGCATCGAACTGGCCGCCAAGTTGTTTGCGCCCCCGCCTGTCAAATTCAAGGACCTCGACAATTTCATCACCGAGCACAAACTAATCAATGGTCCCATCTTTCCGTTCGATGTCCGTACCGATCTCGTGAAGGTCACCGACAATACGGTGCTGGTTCCGATCACCGTTCAGATCAAGAACCGCGATATCACGTTCGTGACGAAGGATGGCGTGGCCCGAGGGCTAGTCAACATTTTGGGCAAGGTCACAACGATCACCCACAAGACCGTCCAAACCTTTGAGGAGACCGTACAGGTCGAGCAGCCATCCGAACTGCTCGAGAAATCGCTCGACCGTCAGTCGATTTACTGGAAGGCGGTTCCGCTGCTTCCCGGGCTCTATCGCCTGGACATCGCAATCAAGGATGTCAACAACCCGGATCACATCGGCGTCTACGGCAGGGCCCTTGAGGTTCCCGAATTTCACGACGAAAAGCTGGCTACCTCGTCTCTCATCCTTGCCGACCACATGAACCCCGTTTCGTCGCATGAGATTGGCGAAGGCAATTGTGTTCTCGGCAACACCAAGATCTGTCCTCGAGTCAGTGCCAATCCGGCCACTCCCGTCAGCTTCAAGCGGGCTCAGGAGCTGAACTCCTGGATGCAGGTCTATAACTTGGGCATCAACGAAAGCACCAAGAGTAACGAGGCGCAGGTTACTTACAGGATCGTCGATCAGGCCAGCAATGCGGTCTTGTTCGAGAAGCGCATGGATTCAAAAGACCTGGGCGCGCACAGCGATCAGCTTACCGTGCAGAATTCGGTGCCGCTTGCAGGCCTCCCGCCCGGAAAATACAAGGTAATGATCCAGATCAACGACGGAATCTCAAAACAAGAGATTGCGCAATCTGCACCTTTTGTAGTGGAGTAGTATGTACCCAGCGCACCAAAGCCATCCGGCCTTAGATCGGGAAGCTCGCGCAGGATTCCTCAGGAACAGATCTGCCAGGGACGCCGCCAAACTGTCGAAAAGAGTGATGATGCGCAGGCTTTATTCCGCCTTCTTCGTCACGCTGATTGCGCTGGGCGCCGTTCCGCTCCTGGGGGCTGCACCCGGTTCCATCTCAGGCGTGGTGCGCAACTCGGCAGGTGTGCCGCAGATTGGAGCGGTCGTCCAGCTTCTGCGCCCTGATCTCAGCGTTCTCATGGTCGTCTACACCAACGACAAGGGACAGTTCTCAATCCCATCCGTTGTGCCGGGCCGTTACGCACTCAAGGCTCTAGATACTTCGTTTTTGCCGTCTCTGCGCGAAAATGTGCGGGTTCGCCGCGATACCGTCGTTGACCTCACTCTGAACACCCTCTATGAGGTGATGCAGTGGCTGCCGGCCCAACCGCGCGCCGCTGATGCTCGCCGAGACGATTGGGCGTGGACACTTCGTTCAGCCGCCAACCGTCCCTTGCTGCGTTGGCTCGAGGACGGTCCCCTGATCGTGGTTTCGGATGGCACTGGCGCCAGGCCCAGGCTCAAGGCTCGCATCATGGCAACGGGCAATGAAGGAGCCTTTGGCGAGAGCGGAGAGCGCCTGACTGCAGCCGTCGAAGACACCCCTTCTGATAGTCGAGAACTACTGGCGCGCGTCGATTTCGCTCCCGGTTCCGATGGCGGGATGGAGTCCATGTTGGGCTTCCGCCAGGACCTCGGCTTTGCAGGGTCGGTGCAATCGCTGGCCGCTGTTGCGATCCATCCTGAAATCGACACAGACGGTGCGGATGGGATGGAGGAAGCAGCGATCCGCTCTGCTGAGACGATCAATCTGGGAGATGAATTTGAGGGAGAGGCCGGCGCGGAGCAGGTTGTAGCTCGCTTTGGGGACGACTCTCCCAACACGATCATCGCGGCGCTGCCGTTTGCCTCGATCGGTTGGCGCGATGGCAACTCCGCGATCCGCTATCAGATGGCCACTGTCCCTCATACACGCGGGGGCGGCGACGGGGCACAGGCAGCCGACTATCTTCCTTCAGTTGCGATGCGTAACGGCGCCCTGGCAATTGAGCACGGTCTGCACCAGGAGATTGGCTGGGAGCGTCAGACGGACAAATCCGCCGTGTCGGTCGCCTTCTTTGCGGACAGCATACGCAATCCCACCGTCGAAGCGGCTTACCGTCTGACGACTGGCGGGGCGGCGCCGACCGCCTTCGCGGGCGCGCTCTACGATCAAGCAAGCCAGTTGCTGCAGACTGCCGGACCAGACTTCGCGACAACAGGGATGACAGCTTCCGTCGAGCGTCGGCTGCCGGGCGCTCAGATTGTTCGCCTTAGCTATGCAAACGGAGACGCTTTGGCCATGTCGGGCGGTTCGCGGCCCGCTCCGTTTCCTCAGGTGCTGGCAACAGCGCGCCCGCGTCGTGTGCAGACCTACGCTCTGTCCCTGTCTGGAACTCTCGATGGCACTGGTACGAAGTGGCGGGCGAGTTATCGGTGGCAGCCCGAGGACACAGTTACCGCTGTCGCACCTTTCGCAGCAAATGCGATTGAGCCCTATCTGAATCTCCATCTGCGTCAGCCTCTGTGTGTCCACTGCGAGGGATCATCCGGCAGCATCGAAGCTTTGCTTGATGTGAGAAACATGCTGGCGCAAGGCTATCGTCCCTACATGTTGAGCGACGGGTCGATTCTGCTCTTCGCGCAGGAGCAGCGTGGCATGAGCGCCGGCTTGGCTTTCACCTTCTAGTTTCGCTCCTTCCGTTCTGTGAGTCGACGACCACCCCCCTCTGCACATTCTCGCGACACCCCAGTCTGTGCTATATTTTTCAAGTGGCAGTGTGGCATTTTTGCCTGCCTGAGCTGTGCTCAATGTTTCCCCGCCGCACGGCTTTTCCAATCATCTGGACGCGTAGCTCAACTGGCAGAGCATTCGGCTCTTAACCGACAGGTTGTAGGTTCGATTCCTACCGCGTCCACCATCAACTAATTGGTTGCCTTCCCCTTCGCGTTCACATCCCGCGGAGTGTCGGCCTCAAGCGTTCGGGAAGTTCCCGCGTGGCGCGGATCGAGATCTCCATTGAATGCCGCCGGACTTCACGATCAAGGCCCCTGGAAGTCCTTCGACGGCCGAACAAATGGCCCCCCGCACAGAGCCGGTTCCATATCTTGACACCGGGGGAGAGGCCTGTGTTTCCAGTCAAATACCACCCTCCATCGGATGTACGAGATACGCCTCCAACTCTGAGATGTGGACAATGCCACCATCGGCTGGGCAGAATAAGCACCGAACCGTCTTCCCCGAGTGAGGTCACCCTTTGTCAGTAGTTCAGTTGAATCGCGCCTCCTTCTGTCTATCCTTTGCGCCCTTTCTTTCGCTATTCTTCCTCGGCATGCCTGGCCTCAGCGCGCAGAACCAGCAGCCCGCGCAGGCGCCACTCTATGGCGGTAGCGGCTCCAATCAACCGGTCAGTGAGCAGAGCGGTTCGGCCACAGCCGGTGTTTTCGCCCCCGTGCTGGATTCGGAGAAGCGCCCCATTACTGCCGGCGGGTTCGTCAAGGACGGTCCGATCGTCTTTAAGGACATCTCCGAACAGGCGGGACTGACAAAGTGGACGCACAAGATGGGTACGCCACAGAAGTCGTACATCCTCGAGACGATTGGTTCCGGCGTCGCTCTGCTCGACTACGACCACGACGGATGGCTGGACATCTACATCGTCAACGGGTCAACCTATGACGCGTTGGACGGAAAGGTCGAGCCTCCACATGCGGCTCTCTTCCATAACAACCATGATGGGACATTCACCGATGTGGCAGAGCAGGCGGGTGTGACCAACGGCCGCTGGGGCTTTGGCGTGGCTGTAGGCGACTATGACAACGACGGCTGGCCCGATCTTTACGTCGCGAACTACGGCAAGAATCGTCTCTACCACAACAATCACGACGGCACCTTCACCGACGCGGCCGAGAAGGCAGGCGTGACGCTGGGCAACTGGTCTACCGGGCCGAGTTTCGGCGACTACGACGGCGACGGGCTGCTGGACATCTTTGTGCCGGGGTACGTTCACTGGGACATGAATAATCTGCCGGCGCCGGGGAGCAAGGCAGTAGGGTATGCGAACTGCTCATTCCGAGGCGCTCAGACGTTGTGCGGGCCGCGTGGATTGCAAGGTGAGCCCGACCATCTCTTCCACAACAACGGGGACGGCACATTCACCGATGTCAGCGAGAAGGCTGGCGTGAGTGACAAGCGCCGCTACTACGGGTTTTCGTCGACCTTCGTCGACATCGACGACGACGGTAAGGTCGATCTAATCGTGACCGACGATTCGTCGCCCAACTATTTGTACCTGAATAAAGGAGACGGCACGTTTCAGGACGCCAGCTTTTATTCAGGTTTTGCGCTGAACCAGGACGCGCGGGAAACGGCTTCGATGGGGCTGGCCGTCGGCGACTATCGCAACAATGGCCGACTCGACCTCTACACGACGACGTTCTCTGACGACTACAAGACGCTCTACCGCAACGATGGGGACGGCAACTTCGTTGACATCACGCCGCAAATGGGAATAGCCGAAGCAACCTATCCGTTTCTCAGCTGGGGCACGGAGTTCTTCGACTACGACAACGATGGCTGGAAGGACCTCATGTTCGTTAGTGGGCATGTTTACCCACAGGTGGATCAGCACAACTGGGGCACCTCCTGGTCCGAGCGTCCTTTGCTATTTCACAATGTCTCCCTGGGCAAAAAATTCGAGGTCATGCCCCCGGTTGAGGGATCGGGACTGGCGGATGTGATTCCAGCACGCGGCGCGGCCTTCGGCGATCTGTTTAACGATGGCAAGATCGATGTGGTGATCAATTGCCTCGATCACACGCCGGTGCTGCTGCGCAATGTAAGCGACGACCACAACCATTGGGTTGGTTTGATGCTGATTGGTGGTCCGAAGAGCCCGCGCGATGCGGTCGGCTCGACCGTCTATCTCACCGCTAATGGCTTGCGCCAGCGCGGCGACGTGATGAGCGGGGGAAGCTTCGAGTCTTCAAACGACTTTCGTTTGCATTTCGGGCTGGGCCAGGCGACAAGCGTCGACAAAGTCGAGATCCGTTGGCCCGATGGCGTGAAGGCAACCTATAAGCTGCCGGGTGTCGATCGCTATTACGCGATTGAAGAAGGCAAGGGCCTCGTGCCCAGCGTCTACGACAACATTCCGGCGACGCGCGTGCTGCAGCAAGCGGCTGCAGAGTCCAAGCCAGGCAAACCGGAGGCAAAAAATTGATGAACCGGATGAAGGCGAAGGCGAGTGTGTGGCTGGTCCTACTGTTAGCGGCTGGCCTGGGGACGAAGCCCGGCGTCTGGGCGCAGCAGCAACAGCAAAATGCGGCGCCGTTGCCGACTCCGCCCGCGTATACGCCACCGCCCGCAGGAGCTGCGCCCGCCGAGGACACGCCCGCGCAGCGTGAGGCGCTGGCGGCAATGAAGGCGAAGAACGAAGAGAAAGTTGAAGCGGACCGCCAGGCGCACAATGCGAAGGTGACACCGGCTTACAACTTTCACTATGGGAAGAAGAATCCCTTCCTGCCGGGCAACGTGCAGGTTGCAGGCGAACAATTTCTTGAGCCCGGAGCATTCCCGACGGCCGAGTATTGTGCGCATTGCCATCAGGAGGCGTACACCCAGTGGCGTCAGGCGCTGCACTCGAATGCGTTCCGCACGCCCTTTTACCGCACCAGCGTCAACATCCTGATCCGTGACCAGACGCGGGGTATCTCCTTTGCCCGGCACTGCGACAGTTGCCACAACCCGATCGCGGTTGTGGGCGGTGGGCTCACCGAAGATCCGAAGGTCGATCGTTCCAAGATCGATTCCGACGGGCTGACCTGCATGACCTGTCACTCCGTGGTGGGCATCGACTCGACCAACGGCAACTCCAGCGTGAAGATTGGCGTCCCAGCCGTGATGGTGGATGAACAGGGCAACCGCATCCCAGGGGAGGTTCCGTTCCAAGAGATTCTGCGTCATCCCGAGAGGCACTCGAAGGCCGTGATGCACGACTTTCTGCACACGCCGGAGTTCTGCGCGGCCTGCCACAAGGCCAACCTGCCGGCGACACTCAACGACTACAAATTCATCCGGGCCTTCACGGCCTATGACGAGTGGCAGCAGTCAAAGTTTTCGCAGCGCAATCCGCTCACGTTTTACACTACGAGCTTCAAACCCTGCCAGGGCTGCCACATGCAGCGCAATCCGGTCACGCACATCGACTATGGCGCGAAGGAAGGCACGTTTGCATCGCACCGCTGGCTCGCAGGCAATACCGCGGTGCCGTTCTACTACGGCTACGACGAACAACTGCAGAAGACAATCGAGTTTCTGCGCTCGGGCAACTACCTCAACGTCGACATCTTTGCGCTACGCAAACAAGGCGAAGACAAGATGATCGCTCCGCTGGGCCGTGCGTCGTTCAGCCTTGCTCCGAGCGATGTGGTCGAAACGTACGTAGTCATCCAGAACAAGAACATCGGGCACTCGCTCATTCCAGAGGTCCGCGATCTGTATGAAGCGTGGACTGAGTTCACGGTCAAGGATGCTGCAGGCAACGAGATCTATCACAGCGGCTATTTGAAGCCCGACGGCATGCTCGAGCCACGTGCGCACAGCTTCACCAATCGCCCCGTCACGGATGAAGGCGATTTCGTCGACAACCATAAGGTGTGGACGATTCATTCTGTCGCGTACGACAACACCGTACAGGCGGGCCGTTCTGTGCTGGTGCGCTATCAATTTCGCATTCCGGCAAACATCACTGGCCCGATCAGCGTTACGGCCAAGGTGAATTACCGCCACCTTCGCCAGAGCTATCTCAACAACATCTTTGGCAAGGATCACCCAGCCTATCCCGTGGTCGAAATTGCGTCCCGCACACGTGTCTTGAACATTGGTGAGAATCTGCCGGAGGCGCCGGACGAAGCGGACAACCCAGATTGGATGCGCTGGAACAATCTCGGCATCGCTCTCTTGGACCAGTTCCAGTACGCCGAATCGGTTGCTGCGTTCACTGAGGTGATCAAGCTCCGGCATGACTACGTGGACGCCTATACCAATGTCGGACTCACCGAGATTGTGTGGGAGAAATACGATTCTGCACGCACCGCGATTCGCAGAGCTCTGACTCTCGATCCGAACAATGCACGGGCTCTCTACTACGATGGCCTGTTGCAGAGAAGGGCCGGTAACACAGAACAGGAGATCTCGGATTTCAAGAGAGTCGTAGAGATGTTCCCGCAATCGCGCGATGCTCGTCGCGAGCTGGGGATCACCTACTACCAGCAAAACGATGAGCACAACGCACTGGAGCAGTTCGAAGCGCTTCAGCGCATTGATCCCGACGATCTCACCGCGCACTACAACCTCTCGATTCTTTACCGGCGCATGGGCAGGAAGGACAAGGCTGCCGATCAACAGGCCATGTTCATCGACAAGAAGGTCGATCCAGGCGCACCGACCTACTCGCTGAACTTCCTGCGCGTGCACCCTGAAATCTCGACGGAGAGCATACCGTGGCATATGCATTCCGATCCGGCAACGAGCGACGGAGGCGTGGAGCATGGCGGCAAGTAATTCTCTTCGCGACTGGTCCGCAATGCGCAGGCTGGTTTGGCTGCCGTTGCTGGTGGGCATGTTTATGGCGGTACGGCCCGCGCGTGCGGCCAACAACTGTCCTTGGATGAGTGAGACCACGGCGTCGAGCCTGTTGGGAGGCGATGCGACCGGAGTCTACGTTGCGGGTACCGAGAGACAGCCGGCGTCTTGCACATTTACGCAAGCGATGTCGCAAGGTGAGCGCTCGCTGCAGATCACGGTCCAGGTGGTGGGCGATCCGCAGGCGCGGCTTGCGCAGGCCGAACTAACGTGTGGCACCGAACCTGCTCCAATGCATGCCATCGGCAATGAGGCCATCTTCTGCACGGGAGACGAGAGCCAGGGACAGCGCAGCGAGCGGGCTGTCGGCCGTGTGCGCGACCAGGTCTTCGCCATCACGTTTGTCACATCGGTGAAGGACGACTCTGTGCTGACGCGGGAAGCGCTCAAAGCGCGGATCTATACCGCATCCGAACAAGTAGCTGGGAATCTCTTCTGAAGGCAAAAGCAACCCGCTTTCGTCTAGCCGCGACGCGCTCGGCGGGTGTCGGTCCTTTCTTTCTTTCAATCTTAGTCTCGGGTAAAGCAGACACTGCCGCTGAACACGGACCCTGAGAAGTCATGCCTCGCGCATTTATGATTGTTGTCGCTGCACAACACTAATCGAGATGCGCGTTTTGGTCGTTGAAGACGAACGAAGGTTGGCGGAGAACATCGCCACCGCCTTGCGCGAAGGACCGGGTTTTGCGGTCGACCAGTGCCATGACGGCGAGGAGGCTCTGCTTGCCTGCGGCGCCGTCGAGTACGACCTGCTCATCCTCGACCTGATGCTTCCAAGGCTTCATGGGACCAAAGTCCTGCAAACCCTCCGCGCAAGGGCCTGCTCCTCTCCTGTACTCATTTTGACGGCAGTTTCAGAAGTGAGAAACACGATCAATCTCCTGGATCTGGGCGCAGACGATTACATGACGAAGCCCTTCGATCTTGGCGAACTGGTTGCCCGATCCCGAGCTCTGATCCGCCGCGGCAAGGGCGTAAAGCAGACATCGCTGACCTTCGGCGACCTTGTCCTTAATTCTGCATCTCAGATTGTCAAAGCGCGCGGCGCGTTGGTGGAGCTGTCACCCACCGAATTCCGGATTTTAGAGTACCTTCTGCACCACCCGAAGAAGGTCGTTTCGAAACGCGAGTTGTTGGAACATCTCTACGATTTCGCGTGGGAGCATCACTCCAACGTCGTCGAGGCACACGTTTCGAACCTTCGTCGCAAGTTGCGCGCTGCCCTCGAATACCCGGTAATCGAGAATATGCGCGGACGCGGGTATCGGCTCAGCTCCCACGATGAAGTCGTGCTATGAAGAGCCACTCGCTCATCCGTCGCGCAACGATCGCTGTGCTCGGAATCGAACTGGCCTGTGCGATTGGTCTGGCGTCAACGGCGATCTGGCATGAAAGAGAGGCGCGCCTCCATGCGCTGGATGCGACGCTGGGAGGACGCGCGGATTCTCTGATTGGAGCTGTGCAGGATGCCGAAGATCCACAGGACAACGTGAAGATCGATCCCGATGAGTTCTCTCCGCCTGCAAGCGATGAGTATGCGGTCTACAACCCGGACGGGAGGGTCGTTGGCACTTCGAACGGGAACCTTGCCTTGGTCGCGCTGAAAAGCAGGGACGGAATCCAGAATATTCACTCGGACGGACAGGAGTTTCGTGTGCTGCAGCGGCGAGGTATGCGAATCATCGATCGATTCGAGACCGGCGGTGTGGGCCTGCGCCGACCCGTCATCGTGGTTTATGCGGTGCGCAGTGACCACGTGTGGCACGAAGTCATCGAGGCGACGCGTTTTTACGTGTTCCTCAGCCTGGGTTCTGTGGCGCTCAGTGCTGTTTTGCTGATCTTCCTCGCGCGCCGCCTTCTGCGCCCCTTGCATGAGCTTGCGTCCGCAGCGTCATCGATCCAGCCAGCTGTGCTTCAGTTCAATCCGCCGCTCTCGGCCATGAGGACCAAAGAATTGCGGCCCCTGGCTGAGGCATTGGCACAGACGACGGTACGGCTTCGGAACGCATTTGACGCGGAGAAGCGGTTTATTAGCGATGCGGCACATGAATTAAAGACAGCCGTCGCTGTCGTCCATTCGACGATTCAAGTGTTGGGGATGAAGACACGATCGGAGGACGAATATCGAGGCGGGCTCGAGCAGATCCTCGACGATCACCAGCGAGTGGAAGACCTCGTCTCGCGCATGCTGACGCTGGCGCGGTTTGACGAGGAGGGGGCGGCCTTTGATGGACAGATCGATCTCGGTGAAGAGACAGTGCGATCGCTGAAAGGGCTCACTACGTATGCGGAATCGAGGGGGATATCGCTGAGAGTTGAAGACTGTTCGCCAGCTCTGAATATCCGCATGACGGCTGAGGCGCTTGAAACGCTGGTCTCCAATCTGGTGATCAATGCCGTTCAGCATAGCCCGCGTGGCTCGGAAGTTCTGGTGAGCGTTCGCGGTGAAGGGCAGAACGTTGTACTCGAAGTTATGGACTCCGGAGAGGGCATATCCGAACAAAATCTCTCGCATGTCTTTGAACGATTCTTTCGTGAAGACTCGTCTCGCTCCCGTGAGACCGGAGGCGCTGGTCTCGGGCTGTCGATCTGCAAAAGCATCGTTGAAAGAGCCGGAGGCGCAATTGAGATCCGAAGCAAGAAAGGCACGGGCACTCTAGCCAGAGCGCAGTTCGACCGAGCGTAGTCATTGCATCGTGCGCCTACGAGTTTTGGATCCTACCCGTACTCCTGTACCTCAAGCCTCGGCTTCTTTCTCGGGAGCCTCATGCCGTGTGAGCAGATAGTAGATGAGCGGGGTGACGACCAAGCTGAGCAGCATCGAAATGAGCAATCCGCCGATCACGGCGATTGCCAAAGGTTGCAGCATCTGAGAGCCGGCGCCAAGCGCAAGGGCCAGGGGCAGCATTCCTGTGACCGCAGCTAACGCAGTCATCAGGATGGGCCGCAGCCTGCGTTGTGCAGCATGCACCATAGCAGTGCGCGCGTCGGCGCCCTGCGCGCGGTAGCGCTCGTCGGCATCGAGCAGCAGGATGCCATTCTTGGCCACGATGCCGATAACCATGATCAATCCCATGAAACTGGAAACATTGAAGGTTGTTCCGGTGATCAGCAGTGCTCCGACAACTCCGGCGATCGAGAGCACCGAAGAGGATAAGATCGCGATCGGCGCGGCAAAATTGCGGAACTCGGTCAGAAGCACACCGAAGACGAGCACGAGTGCCAGGGCCAACACGCGCGCCAGTTCGGCGAAGGACTTCTGCTGCTCCTGATAGGTGCCGCCGTAGACGACGCGCACGCTCGAGGGGAGGTGCATCGATTGGACGCGCTGTTGGACGCGCGCCACAGCTGTGCCGAGATCTGTGCCCTCAAGGCGCGCGGTGACCACGACGAGACGCTGCAGGTTCTCGCGAAGGATCTCATTCTGAGGCGGCAGCTGGCTTACGGTAGTCATCGATCCCAGCGAGGCGGTGCGACCCGTGCCGGAGTTGAAGACGGTGTTTTCCATCGTCTCCAGTGATTGTCGCGACTCGTCGCCGAGCCGTATGCGCACGGTGTAGGGTCTCCCGTTGCTAATCACAGGGTTCGGCGCTTCCACTCCGTCGAGGATGGCGGTAGCGTCTTCGGCTACCTCCTGCGTTGTGAAGCCAAGCCGCGTAGCTAGCGGCGGGTTCACCTCAAAGTTTGTTGCCGGCCCGCTGACCGTATTGTCGATGCCGTTCTCTACATCGACGACACCATCGATCTTGCCGATCTCTGTGCCGACACGAGGTGCGATCTGCGATAGGAGTGCAGCATCCGGTGAAAAGAGCTTGATCTGGATAGGTTCGGGAGCGTTAGACAGGTCCCCGATGTTGTCCTGCAGCACTTGGGTGAACTCCACGTCCAGTTCGGGCTCCGTCTCTTTAATCTGACGGCGCACATCGGCTATCACGTCATCGATTCCGCGGCGTCGTTTCTCTTTCAGCTTCACCGTGATGTCGCCGGTGTTGGCCTCGGTGACTGCGGCAAAGCCCATCTGCAGACCAGTGCGGCGGCTTGTGCTCTCCACTTCAGGTGTCGCCCGGAGAATCTTCTCTACCTGATCCAGGACTTTACCCGTCGATTCGAGAGAACTACCCGCGGGCATCACGTAGTCGAGGATGAAGCCGCCCTCGTCCATCTCCGGCAGCAAGTCCGAACCGAGCATTTGGTAGGTGAAGTAGCTCGCAAGCGCGAGACCCACACAGATAACTCCCAGCCACAACGGTTTACTCAACGACCAGTCGAGCGCGACGTGGTGCCACCCCGTGAGCCGAGCGATGAAACGGCCATGTGGGTACTCGCCGTCCGGCGTCTCCGCTGCGTGTTGGGCGTCTTCGCGGTCGGTACTAAACAGCAGCATTGCCAGTCCCGGCGTCCAGGTCACTGCGAGCGCAAGAGACGCCAGAAGCGAAACCGCCATGGTGACTGCCAGGGCGCGGAAGAAGCTCCCCGTAACACCGGTGACCGCAATCAGAGGCAGGAACACCACAACCGGTGTGATCGTCGATCCAATCAGCGGGCGGGAAATCTCGTGCAGGGCTTTGCGGACGGCATCGACGCGTGTCTCGCCGCTATCCCGATGGAGAACGATGTTTTCGACGACGACGATTGCGTCGTCGATCACCAATCCGATCGCGGCGGCAAGCCCGCCCAAAGTCATCAGATTGAAGCTTTGCCCGATCAACCAAAGTACAAGAACCGTGACTGCAACAGTGACTGGAATGACCATCCCCGCGATGAGCGACGACCGCCAGTCGTGAAGAAAGAGGTAGAGGATGACGCATGCAAGGCAGAGCCCGATCAGAATGGCGTCGCGCACGCTCGCGATGCTCTCGCGGACAATCTGAGACTGGTCATAAAACGGCTCGAGCGTTACCCCAGGCGGTAGGCTTGCGCGCAGCCGTGTCACCTCTGTGGCAACAGCGTTCGCAACTGCGACAGTATTACTTGAAGGCTGGCGGGCAATGTTGAGCAGGACGGCTGGCCGCCCGTTGGCCGACACGAGTGTGTAGACCGGCTGAGGTGCGCGCTTAACGTCAGCAAGGTCTGCAACGCGAATCGGAGCGCCGTTCGGCGTGGTCTTTACGTTCAGTTGACGCAGACCGTCGATGTCATGTGCCTGCGAGCCAACCAGAGCCAGAACCAGCTGGTGGTTCTCTGCGTAGAGACCCGGTGAGTCGATGGTGTTGGCAGCACCAATCGCATTGGCGAGATCGAGAATTGTCACGCCGGAAGCCTGGAGCCGCGCAAGATTCGGGATCACAAGGTACTCGGGAATCTGGCCACCTTGGATGGTCACGGTCGCCACACCATCCACGCGATTCAAGGGCGGCTTCAGAACGTACGTCGCCAACTCCCAGAGGTCGCTCTGCGAGATGGCGGCATTTGTCGTTGTCAGGCTGTAGCCCAGAATTGGAAACGTGGCAAATGTCAGGCGCCGCGTGGTGATCTTCGCCGTTGCGGGCAGCTGCTGCTGCACGCGGCTGATCTCCGCATTCACCAGTTCAAGCGTGCGAAACATATCCACGGACCAGGCGAAGAACAGGCTGATCTCAGCCGAGCCACGGCTGGTTGTCGACCGAATCGTCTGCAGACCGGGAACTGAGTTGATCGCATCTTCGATCGGCTTGGTGATCGTTACCTGCATCTGCTCGACTG
>Ga0181535_10001080_pt1 | contig 36840 bp, 26 predicted proteins | sample PEATcosm2014_Bin_44_FD_119774 | JGI IMG/M metagenome (GOLD analysis project Ga0181535, IMG submission 119774) | Peatland microbial communities from MTU Mesocosm Facility, Houghton, MI, USA - PEATcosm2014_Bin17_30_metaG | ecosystem: Environmental > Terrestrial > Soil > Wetlands > Peat | place... | reverse complement strand
GTCCGCCCCCATCCGCCGTACAAAACCCAGCAGTCATCAAGGAGGTCTCGTTGAAGGCGCTCTTATCCTCCCTTCGCCGCTGCATCGTTGCACTCGCTTTATTCGCAGTATCCACGATCGGTCCAGCGATAGCCCAGACGGCCGCAGCCGCTGGCCCGGCGTACGATCCACGCGAAACCTTTGCTCCCCTGTCGCTTCCGGATCCTGTCAACGCTTATCGATCGAGCAATGGCGCTCCGGGTCCCGCCTATTGGCAGAATGAAGCCGACTACGAGTTGCACGCCACGCTCGACACCAGCGCGAAGCAGTTGCATGCCACCGAAATCATCACCTACACCAACAACAGCCCCGATATTCTGCCCAGTGTCTGGCTGCAGCTGGAGCAGAATATCTATCGGAAGGACTCCCGCGGGCACGCCATCCTGGCCGGTTTTATGCGCCGTCGTTCGCAGGCCGCCACCAGTCCGCAGCCCGCCGAGACCTCCAGCGGCGGATTTGTCTTCGACTCGGTCGCGATCGAATCAGGAAAGCAATCGCTGAAGGCCGATTATCTCGTTGACGATACGCGGATGCAGATTCGTTTGCCCGAGCCGCTCAAGGCGCATGGCGGGCAACTCAAGATTCACATCGAGTATCACTACCTGATCGCGGGCGTCTGGGGTGGACGCACTTCGTGGGGAATGTCGGAGAAGGGCGAGATCTATGACATGGCGCAGTGGTATCCGCGCATGGCGGTCTACGACGACCTGCGCGGCTGGGACACGCTTCCGTACATCGGCAGCGAGTTCTATCTTGAGTATGGAAACTTCGACTACTACCTGACCGTTCCCTCGAACATGATTGTGGTGGGCTCGGGGGAGTTGGTGAATCCTGGCGATGTGCTCACGAAGACGGAGATCGGCCGCCTGGAACAAGCGCGATCGAGCGACAAGACCATTTATATCCGCACCCCAGCTGAAGTCGGCGACCCTGCGAGCCGCCCCAAGCAAGAAGGAAACCTCACCTGGCACTTCCGTATGAATCGCACGCGCGACGTGTCGTGGAGTGCCTCGCCTGTCTTTGTGTGGGATGCCGCGCGCATCGACCTTCCGGACGGCAAGACAGCGCTCGCCATGAGCGCATACCCGCCGGAGAGCGTGGGGTCCGACGCCTGGGATAAGTCGACCGAATACGTGAAGGACACAGTCGAGCATTTCTCAAAGCAGTGGTTTCCCTATCCCTGGCCCGCCGCCATCAATGTCGCCGGCTTTTCCACGGGGATGGAGTATCCCGGCATCGTTTTCGACGGCATTGCAGACAAAGGCTCTCTTCTGTTCTGGATCACCGCTCATGAGATCGGGCATAGCTGGTTTCCGATGATCGTCGGATCCAATGAGCGCCGCAATGCCTTTATGGATGAGGGCTTCAATACGTTCATTGACATCGATGAGTCGGCGACTTACGGCAACGGAAAGTATGGGCCGAAGCGCGACTCGGAGTATTCGGCAGGAGGCGAGCCGCCCGACACGATTCTCAAAGTGCTAGACAATCGCGACGCCCCGACGATCCTGTCCCGTGCGGACGGCTTCACGTTTCAGCTTGGGCACCCAGTGAGCTATTTCAAGGGCGCTTACGGAATGGTTCTGCTGCGCGAGCAGATCCTCGGTCCGGATCGTTTTGACTGGGCATTTCGCAAATACATTCGCGACTGGGCCTACAAACACCCATCGCCCTCGGACTACTTCCGCGAGATGGAAAGCGAGGGCGGTGAGGACCTGAGCTGGTTCTGGCGTGGGTGGTACCTGAATAACTGGAGATACGATGTGGCCGTAGACAAGATCGACGGCGATTCGGTCACGTTCAGCAATCGCAGCCAGCTCGTGCTGCCGACCCCCGTCGAAGTCACGTTCAAAGACGGAACCAAGACCCGCGTCAAACTGCCCGTCGAGACCTGGCTGTCCAAAGGGACTTATGTATGCACGCTGGAGAGCAAAACGCCGATTGCGTCGGTGGTTGTCGATCCGGATCACGTACTGCCCGACGACGACAGAAGCAACAACGAAAAGAAAGCCGAGTAGCGCCGAGCTGCGGGTATCGGTTCTCCGCGCTTGCAAGAGAAACCGTTGGAGAACCTCTTGTATGCACGTCTTCCGGGCTCAGTACCGGAAGCTCAGCCCCATCCCAAACACGCTGTTCGCCTTCAGATCGACGGGAACAAGGACGTAGGGCGGATTCGGAAGTCCGGTCGGAATTGCCGTGTTGCCGATGGTTCCAGCCACGTGCCCCACTCCGGCGTCAAAGGCAAAGTGCGGGTTTTCCTTCTGCGTGAATCGGACCGCGTAGTCCATCGTGGTGGGGATGTGCGCACCGCTGCCAGGCGGGAACAGGATGGCGCTGAGGTTGGTCACCTGTGGCGGCTCCTGAGTAAATCCCACAGCCGGAACAAGCGCTGTGTGAAATGGCATGGGCAGCGGAATGCCAAGCCCTCCGAAGAGGCGTCCGCCGAACCGTGTCGCCTGCCCGCCGATGCCGTAGATCGATGCGTTCGTGGCCTTCCAGCCAACGTTGATCAGGAACGGAATCGGCGGATGCAGCCATGTCTTCGTCAGAGCCACATACACATCCTCATTGGTGTAAGACTTCAGGCTGCCGGTCAGCGCCTGGTTCAACGCGCCGCTCACGAACTTGTCGCCGGTCCGCACCACAAATCCGGCGCCGATGCCCGGAGTCCAGGGTCCGAACTGTCCGTCCTTCAGAGCAGCCACTTTGCCGTTGAAGATATTCATGCCGGCGTAGTGCCACAGGCTGCTGAAGAGTGCGCTATTGCCTTCAGTGTGCTCGCTACGGGTGTACCCCAATTCCGCTCGGTTCGCAAATCCCTCGGCGATGCTGAAGGTGTGCAGATTGCCGATTACGTTGGAAGCATTTACAAAGTGGTAGCCGACTGCCGGATGCGAGAAGAACTTGCCTTTCGCGCCGTAGACCACATAGGCGGTTGGCGTGATGAAGCCGCCGGTTTGTCCTTCGAGGGTGAGGTTTTGGGCTTGTGTCGTCTGGGGGGCGAATAACGAAAGAGCGCTTAAAAGGGCGATGCGATGGAGGACACTGATCTTCACTGTCTTTCTACTCCGAGCGCGGTGGTCTGCGCACAAAATCATCTGTTTGTAACATAGCTGTGGCCCTGCCGTCTGCATTACGAGCGGTGGTAGACTCTCGCCATGCCGCGCGGATTGTTTATCACCCTTGAAGGCCTTGACGGCTCCGGCAAAACCACGCAGATCAAGCGGCTGGCGGCGTGGATGCAAAAGCGCGGGCTCAGTCCGGTCGTCACGCGGCAACCCGGCGGCACAGCCACTGGCGATCGCATCCGCACCTTGCTGCTCGACTCTGGCTCAACGCCCATCGCTCCCATGACCGAGATGGCTCTGATGTTTGCCGACCGTGCCCAGTGCATCGCAGAGGTGATTGAGCCGGGCCTCGCTGCGGGCAAGATTGTGCTCTGCGATCGCTTCACCGACTCCACCGAGGCATATCAGGGTGGTGGACGTGAAATCGGCTCGCAGGCCGTCCTAGATCTTCATCGGCTGATCTGCAGCAATCTGCAGCCGGATCTCACCCTTCTTTTGTTGCCCTCGCTCAGCGTTTGTCTCGAGCGCGCACGCCGTCGCAACGACCACCAGGCAAAAAATGGTTCAGACGAAGGCCGTTTCGAGCAGGAGCAGGACGCGTTCTTTGGCCGCGTTTGGGAAAAATACCGCGAGATCGCCCAGCGAGAGCCCGACCGCGTGGTGCTGATCGAGGGCAATCTGGCCGTCGAGGAAGTACATGAGCAGATCGTCGAGGCAGTCTCGGAGCGGCTGATCGCTGCCGGCAAAAAGGCCTGAGCCTTTACACAGACAGCCGCCCTGGCCGAGGCGGTCAATCGCCAAAACCGCGTTTGTGGCACAATATGAGATGAGCTTGTTTTCAGCTCCGAGTTGCCCATGACAGGAAACCGACAAAGACATGCGTGGATATGGCTGGCTGTCGCCGCGATTGCGGTGGCGACGCTGGCTCGCGCGGAGTCTGGCCTGCCCAGGGCAACGGCGCTGACAAATCCGGTTCTGGCGTTTCTGTCGGCCCACTCAGGTGACGACGCTTTGTCGACAACCGCATGGACGCACCGTGCCGGCTCATTACGAGCCCAGCGCGCGTCGCATGGCTCCGCTTCCGATACGTGGACGGTGTTTCTTCCCGTCCTGTTCATCGGCCTGATTGCGCCTCTCAGCCTCATTTCGTCCCGAGCCGCGTTGAGTGTCGGGCGCGCTCCCTCTGCTCCTGCGCTTCCCTTCCTGTTCCAGCGTCCTCCTCCTTCGTTCCGCTTCTAGCTGTAGTTCCGCTTCGATCCGCGCCGGCCATCGTCATCGCCTGGATTGCTGGATCGATCCTCTCGCTGAGAAGTCCGTGAACTGAAGGAGAGTTCCTCGATGGCACTGACGTTGTTGACGTGGTTTTCCAATCCGGTCACCTGGATGATCGCGATGATGCTGATCGCTGGCGGCGCGCGCATCTTCCGCAGCGGACGTAGAAATCCGGAACACGAGTCGCGCGTTGTTCGGGTTGGGAGCGGCGGACCCGAGGGCGTGGCCGCAGCTCTGATGTTTCTGTCGACCGCCTATCGGCCCAGTCTTGAGTTCGCTGCCAAAGCAGAGATTCAAGAACACGAAGACGCAGATGACAATGAACAGGGCGGTCCCGATTCTCCGAAGAGACACTTCGATCGGCAGCTGCGCCGCATCCGGAACGGCGAGAATCCTGACCGCCTCGTCTGGCGTCTCGAATGACATCCGCGCACAGATACCCGTTCCGAGTGGGCTTGCTCTGCACAGCCCGCAACTTTCCATCGATTTAAACTTGTAACTGGAGAATTCCGTGTTTTTCGATAAGGCACTGACAAAGATCTTCGGCACCGCGAATGAGCGCGCCATCAAGCGCCTGCTTCCGAACGTGGGTGCCATCAACGCGCTCGAGCCGGAGATACAGAAGCTCTCCGACGACGAGCTCCGGGCCAAGACAGAAGAGTTCCGCGCGCGCATCAAGGCAAAGCTCGAAGAGATCACCGAAGCCGACGACATCAAAGCTGCGGAGCGCGCCGCACTGGACGAGATTCTGCCTGAAGCCTTCGCAGTGGTCCGCGAGGCCGGCTGGCGCGCCGTGCAGATGCGGCACTTCGATGTGCAGCTTATCGGCGGCATGGTCCTGCACCAGGGCAAGATCTCGGAGATGAAGACCGGCGAAGGAAAGACGCTCGTCGCAACCCTCTCGTGCTACCTGAACGCGCTCGCCGGCCGCGGCGTGCACGTGGTTACCGTCAACGACTACCTGGCCAAGCGCGACGCCGAGTGGATGGGCAAGATTTACGAATTCCTCGGCCTCACGGTCGGCGTTATCGTGCACGACCTGAGCGACGACGAGCGCCGCAAGGCCTACGCGGCCGACATCACCTACGGCACCAACAACGAGTTCGGCTTCGACTACCTGCGCGACAACATGAAGTTCGACATCAAGGATTGCGTGCAGCGCGGCCATTACTACGCGATCGTCGACGAGGTTGACTCGATCCTGATCGACGAAGCCCGCACCCCGCTCATCATCTCCGGTCCAACCGACCAGACGACCGACAAGTATGCTCGTGTTCGCCTGATCATTCCCAAGCTAGAACTCGGCGAAGAAGTCGAGTATCTCGATCACAAGCGGCAGGCGGAGCTCGGCATACAACTGGCCGAAGGCGAGAAGTTTTTCTCCGGCGACTACGTCGTCGACGAGAAGCACAAGACCATTGGCGTAACCGACGAGGGCTGGATCACGATCGAAAAGGCGCTCGGGATCGACAACATTGCGGATGCCGAGAACTGGGACCTGAAGCACTACGTGGAGACGGGCATTAAGGCCCACTCCCTTTACAAGCGCGACGTGGACTACGTGGTCAAGGACGGTGAGGTTATCATCGTCGACACGTTCACTGGGCGCCTGATGCCGGGCCGCCGTTGGTCCGATGGTCTGCATCAGTCGATCGAAGCCAAGGAGGGTGTGCAGATTCGCAAGGAGGACCAGACCCTCGCGACGATCACCTTCCAGAACTACTTCCGCCTCTACCAAAAGCTGAGCGGCATGACAGGCACCGCCGAAACCGAAGCGGCCGAGTTCGAGAAGATCTACAAGCTTGAGATCGTCGTCATTCCGACGAACAAACCAATGCTGCGCATCGAGAACTCCGATGTCGTCTTCCGCACGACAAAGGAAAAATATAAGGCAGTCGCAGAAGAGATTGCCGAACTGCACGAAAAGAAGCAGCCGGTGCTGGTCGGCACCACGTCGATTGAGAAGAGCGAGTTGCTGTCCGGGATTCTGCAGCGCAAGGGCGTGCGACACGTTGTTCTGAACGCCAAACAGCACGAAAAGGAAGCGGAATACGTTGCCCAGGCCGGCCGCATGGGCATGGTGACCATCGCGACCAACATGGCTGGCCGCGGCACCGACATTCTGCTCGGCGGCAACGCCGACTTCATGACCCGTAAGCAGATGGTCGACCAGAAAAAGGCGCGCGCCATCAGCGTCGCCGAAGGCGCGATCAATCCTTCCGCGCCCAAGGGCTTCCTGCGCTTCTACTACCAGGGGCAGGAATTCGAAGTCTCTCAAGCTGACTGGGCCGAGATCAATGCCGGTCACGCCGCGTCCGCCAAGGCCGAGCACGACGAAGTCACCGGCGCGGGGGGCTTGTTCATCCTCGGCACCGAGCGCCATGAGTCACGCCGTATCGACAACCAGCTTCGCGGCCGAGCAGGCCGCCAGGGCGACCCCGGTGCCTCGCGCTTCTACCTGTCGCTCGAAGACGACCTGATGCGCATCTTTGCCAAGCAGTGGGTTTCAGTATTGCTGGAAAAGCTGGGCATGGAAGAAGGCATGCCCATTGAGTCGCGCATGATCTCCAAGCGCATCGAGGGGGCACAGAAGGCCGTTGAATCGCAGAACTTCGAATCGCGCAAACACCTGCTTGAGTACGACGACGTGATGAACAAGCAGCGCGAGGCCGTCTACGCCCTGCGCCGCCAGCTGCTCGAAGGCGTCGAACAGCGCGAACTTATTCTCGAGGACTACGTTGGCGGCATTCTCAGCGGAGTGCTCGACGAGTTTGCCGGCGAAAAAGTGCGCCCCGACCAGTGGAACCTCAAGGGACTGGATGGGAAGCTCATCGACCACTTCGGGATGAGCTTCGAAGCTGCGAGCATCAAGCCATCGGAGCCCTCCCGCCATGAACTCGGCGACGCACTCTTCGAAAAGCTGAAGGAGCTCTACGAGGCGAAGGAGAAGATCCTCGGTGCGGAGATGATGCGTTATCACGAGCGCATGGTGATGCTGAGCGTCATCGACGGCCTGTGGAAGGAACATTTGCTCTCGATGGATCACCTGAAGGAGGGCATCGGCCTGCGCGGCTACGCGCAGCAGGATCCGCTCGTGGCCTACAAGCGCGAGTCCTTCGACATGTTTGAAGCGATGATGCTGAAGTTCCAGGAAGACACGGTACGCTTCCTGTTCCGCATGCAGATCGTCGATGCCGAGGGCAGGCCGGTCAACGCAGCGCCCGAGCCGCGGCGAGTAGTCCCGCCTGCTCCACCGGTTGCCAGTGCCGCGCAGCCCGTCAACGGAATTGGGTCGGGCAATGGCGCGGCACCGCGCGAGATCGGTATCGCCACTCGTCAGCCTTCGACAACCATCGACGCACTCGAGAAGGAGTTTCAGCGCAAGAAGCAGCGTGAACTGGCCGTAGCCAGCCGCGCTGGAGCGGGTGAAGCGAGCCAGCCCACGCAGCGGCAGGTGGGGGAGAAGGTCGGACGCAACGATCCCTGCCCCTGCGGCTCAGGCAAGAAGTACAAGAAATGCCACGGAGCAGAGGGCTGACCCGAAGCGGGGTAGGGCGCGAAATGTTCGCGATCACCGACCTTCGTGCACGCTCTGCGCGACGGCGTCAAACGTAAGATGTTCTGCGGTCGATTGATGATCCGCGCGCCATTGATCGAAGAGCCGTCCATAGCTGAGTGTCATGAACTCGCTGGTTGCCACGCCGAGACGCGCAGCCACGCGATCGATCCATTCCGGCGTGCCTTCCAGCTCAGCGAAGTTGCCGATGGGCGTCTCATTCACAACGCAATGCCCTTCATTGTCGCTCCATTCTGAGCGCCACTTCTCATAGCGGAAGGCTTCCACCAATCCCAGCGACCGAAAGATTTCGGCTAGAGCGTCGCCATCGGAAACCACGGTCTCGGTCTCGATACGATGCTTATGGCGATCTTCGCCCGGTCCAACATCCGGCAACCTTTTGTGTGTGACCACGCAGCGTCTGCCGTAGTGGCGAATGCGCAGAATCTCCGTGCGCGCACGCATGGCGCGGTCCGGCGTATCGTAGAGCACATTGCTCTCAAACTCGCGCGGCGTCACCAGGCGGAACCCAGTGGCCTCGAGCCGCACGGCCAGTGCCCTCAAATCTTCGACACGGAATTTGATTTCGGTCTCGATCGCCATGGGTAGAAGTGAGTATACGGCAGTCAGCGCGCGACAATAGAGAGGTGAAGACCCTGCGCCTTGCTGTCGACCCAGCGCGACTCGAATCCCCCGAGTCGCGCGAAGCGATCGCACGGGCAGCCGGAATCCTGCGCAAAGGCGGGCTTGTCGCTCTGCCCACCGAAACAGTCTACGGCTTGGGCGCCAACGCTCTCGACGCTGCGGCCGTCGCGCGCATTTTCGCCGCCAAGCAAAGACCTGCCTGGGATCCGATTATCGTCCACATCGCCGGAGCGGTAGCCGACAACGCCATGCTCTCTGCGCTGGTCACGAGCATTCCCGACGCGGTTCACAAGCTCATGCAGGCGTTCTGGCCTGGACCGCTCACGCTTCTGCTGCCTCGCTCCACAGCCGTCCCGGACGCCGTCACTGCGGGGCGCCCGCTCGTCGGTATCCGCATGCCCGCGCACCCCGTTGCGTTCGAGCTGATCCGCCTCGCCGGTGTCCCGGTAGCAGCACCCAGCGCTAATGTTTTCGGCCACATCAGCCCAACAACCGCCGCGCATGTACTCGAGGACCTCGACGGGCGCATCGATGCCGTGCTCGATGGTGGGTCGACTCAGCATGGAGTAGAGTCGACCGTCCTCGATCCGAACCAGACCCCCATGGTGATCTATCGTCCCGGCGCCATCACAGCGGAGCAGATTCGAGCTGTAGCGGGCCCGGTCGAAGCCTTCCACGCGACGCCAAGCACACAAGACGAGTCGCGTGAAGCACTGCCTTCGCCGGGCGTCGGGCTGCGTCACTATGCGCCGCGTGCCCGCCTCGTTCTGATCGAAGCCCCGCTGGCTGACTTGGCAGTCCGGCTCGCGGAAGAGGCCGATCGTCGCGTTTCAGAGCGGATCGGAATGATGCTTCCGACCGAAGTCTCCGCAGCCGCGATTGTGCGACGCCATCCCGATGCGATCGTCTTTCCATGGGGACACTGGACTGCGCGGGATGAGCTGGCTCAGAATCTCTATGCTGGCTTACGCACGCTCGATGCGCAGGAATGCGCCGTGATTGTTTGTCCATTGCCGCCTGCCGAAGGTCTTGGGGCGGCCATCCGCGATCGGCTTAGAAAAGCTGCCCGCTAGCTGCATCCCGCAGGAGAGCACCGCAGCCAGCATGTAGTTGGAAGTTCGGAAGACCTCTAGATCCCGGAACCGTTCTCACCGACTTTGTACATGTATTTGATCGCCGACTTATAAATCAGAACCTTCTCGCGCCCGCGCACCTTGAGGGCATTTCGGTCGTACCATTCAATGCAGCCTTCCACACGCTCGCCATCTGCCAGCACAATCACCATCGGCGTCTGCGATTGAATCTGCTTCTGGAGATAAAACAGCTCAGCGTGTCGCCTTCCCGATTCCTCTTCGAGCGCGTGATGCACGGGGTAGAAAGGCAGCGGGGCTTTCTTTCCTGTCCTTGGCGAAGGCAACGAAGGCGTTTCGATGACCTCGCTGCCGATCCCGGTCATGGCGGCTTCTGTATTCATGGAGACGTTCCTCCTTTGGTGCGTGAGGTCCGATTCCGAAACAGCTACATTAGATGGAGCTGATGTGCGTATCGATGCGTGGCCATTGGATGCGGCTCACGTCGCGCGCGCAACACCACTGGTGATCGAGCCCAGAGAACACACCTTCCGACTCCAGGTCATCCCGGTTTCCGCGTCTTTACTGCTCGAGGATTGTGCCTGATTCTACCCGAAAAGATGCGCGGCGATTGCCGCAGGTTGCTCTTTTTTCATGGTGCGTAAATACTCATCGTTCGGAAAGACCCACCGCCATCGCATCCAGAGACAGCGATCGCAGCAGGTTGCGCCGCATTCCCTGCTCTACCTGAGCCAGAGCGCGCGCGGCGCCGTCGATCCAGTCCACCGTGAGCCCCTGGGCCAGGCGGTCCAACTCTGAAGCCAGATCGATGTTTCGCACCAGCGCCGGGGTTCCCGCGACCACAAGCAAGAGGTCTTCGATCAAACTCCCGAGTGCGCGCAGCAGGTTGACCGTCTTCTCCTGCCCATCGGCTCCGGCACGATAGGTCTCGGTCGCGCGAAACAGCTGTGAATAATCCGGCTCCTTGAGGGCCGTCCGCAGCACGATCAGCGCATCCTGACGGCTGGCGAGATACGTCTCAAGATCGAGCTGGAAAGCCTTGCCTACCGCTCCCTCGGCCAGGCGCGCAACAAGATTTCGTTCCGCGGTCTTCAACTCCGGCCGCCGCTGGGCAAGCACTGCCTCCAACTCCGCAGCGGGGAGTGCGCCCAGACGATAGACGATGGCCCGCGAACGGATGGTCGGCAGCAGCTCCTGGGGATTCTCGGTGAGCAAGATCAGCGAGGTATGGGCCGGCGGTTCTTCGAGCAGCTTCAACAAGCTGTTGGCTGCTTCCTTCATAAAGGCAGACGAGGTGAAGATCGTGAACGCTCGGCGTGCTTCCACAGGAGGCCGGTAATACGCGACATGAATCGCCTGCCGCACCTGGCCCAGTTTGATGAGCAACTGCGGCGGATCAGGCGGGACAATGAGCACATCGGGATGCGTCTGCACGAAGACACGGGTTTCACGCTTGTCCACATCGCGCATCTCGTCACGCGCAGCGACCGCCTCGGCCACGCGGTCTTCAAGATTGGCTGACTCTCCGATCCGCTCGCAGTTGGAGCACACTCCACAAAAGTCCGGAAGACCGTCCCGATCGGTGGGTTTCAGACAGTTCACTGCCCGCGCCAGCATCAGCGCCAAGGTATATTTGCCCGCTCCCCTGGGCCCGGCGAGAATCATGGCCTGTGGAAAACGTCCGGCCGCGATCGACTCGCGCAGGTGCGTCACCGTGGTCGAATTGCCGAGGAATTCCGCGAAACTCACAGTACGAGTCTAGTGCATCGTCCGCCGCGCAACCGGGGTCGCTCGCACACCATAGCGCGGGCGCAATGTGATCTTCGGTTGGAGTGCAATGGGGTGACTGGCATCGATCTTCAACTGCCAGCGTTGCGCGATCGTGGCCAAAGCCAGCGTGGCTTCGAGCATGGCAAACGATTCGCCGATGCACTGCCTGCCGCCACCGCCAAACGGGAAATAGGCAAAGCGCGGGCGGTCCGTTTTCGCCTCTGGACTGAAACGCTGGGGCAGAAACCGGTCCGGCTCCGGAAACCAGCGCGGATTCCTCTGCACGATGTATTGACTGAAGAAAACCGAGGTTCCCTTCCGTAGCCGATAGGGGCCGATCGACACATCTTCCAACGCTTCGCGGCCCATGGCCCACGCCGGCGGGTAGAGCCGCATGGATTCCGCCAAAACCATCGCGGTGTACTCGAGCTTCGGCACTACGTCGAAAGCCGCCGGCCTGCCGCCGAGAACGGCGTCGATCTCCGCGTGCAGGTGAGCCTCCGCTTCCGGGTTCTGGCCCAGGAGAAGCAAGGTCCACGTCAGCAGGTTGGCCACGGTCTCGTAACCTGCCAGAAAAAGCGTAAGCACCTGATCGCGGAGTTCGTCGATCGAGAGCGCATGGTCCACCTCTCCGGCCTCGTCGTCGCTCGCGGCCAGCAACATCGAAAGCAGATCTCCGCGTGCCTCGAGCCCCTCCGGCGAAGCAAGAGCTTCTGCACGGCGGCCGCGAATCATGGCGTCCACGACCTGATCGAGACGCGCCTTCGCCTTGCGGAAGCGCCGCATGCCCGGCAGAGGCGCATTCAACAAAAGCTCCGCGCGGGGCATGGTGATCAGGTAGTTGTAGAGATCCATCACGATGTTGACTTGTTCATTGATGACCTGGATCTCGGGAGTTACAGCGGTGTCGAACAGCGTGCGCGCCGTGATGCGGAGCGCCAGGTCCATCATGGCGGTGGCCACGTCGAACGGTTGCCCTTCGACCCAGTCGTCGCAAAGCTCGCCGGCAAGGGCAACGATTTGTCCGGCGTGGCCCTCGATGCGACGACGATGAAAGGCTGGCGCTGCGACTCTTCTTCCCCGCTTGTGGGTTGCGCCGTCTGCGGTAATCATCCCTTCGCCGAGCAGGATCTTCATACGCCGCTGCGTCCGGTCTTTCCCAAACGAAGCACCCTTGTCAACGAGCACTTCGCGGATATCGGTCGGATCGTGCAACAGCACAACATCGTTCCATAGGATTCGATAGTGCGCGGCACGTCCGTAGCGGGTGAGGTGCTCGAAAAGAAGAATCGGGTTTCCGGGTTCAAAGAAACTGTGGAAACGATAGAACACCAGGTTCATCCGCAGGCCGGGCGGATATCGATACCGGCCGCGACGCACAAGTTGCGGTTCCTCGTTGCCTGCAAGGGCGTCGATGGCGCTTTCACTCGCTCCCACGATACGAGTCTATTTCAAAGAGACTTCGAGGCCACGCCGAGATGACAAGCAAGTCGCAGCCTGCGACGCCGCTTACGATCTCACTGCAAAGAGCTCAGCGATAAATCGCTCCGATTGATCTCGCCTCTCAATGCCCGCCGCTCGCGCCGCCTACTTTGAAACTCCTCGTCAACAGCACCAGCGGCGCCGCGACCAGGGTCAACACGCCGATCAGATGGAAACAGTCCATGAACCCCAGCAAATGCGCTTGCGCCTGCAATTGGCTGTAGAAGTGAGCCGTTGCCGCGCTCATGGCGTCGGCATGCGAGAAGCCGCGCTGCTGGAGGAAGGCCGCAGCTTGCTGCACCTGTTGCTGCAAGGCGCCCGACGACGCCGGCAGATTGCTGCCGACTCTTTCCTGGTGAAAACTCAGCCGACGCTCTGACACGGTGTTGACAAAGGCAATCCCGAAGCTGCCGCCCCAGTTCCGGAAGAAGTTCGTCAACGAAGAAGCCTTGTTATTCTCGCTCGGCTTCAACTGCGAGTATGCGATCACCGACAACGGCACGAAGAAGAACGCGTAGCCCAACCCTTGCAGAGCCCGTGCCCATGCGTAGTGGTTGTAATCCGTGTCGAGATTGAAGTGGCTGTAGTGCAGGAACGAGAGTCCGACCACCAGCACCGCGCCCAGCAACAGAATGCGTGGCTGAATCACCTTGCGCTGCACTAGCTGCGCCCCCACAGGCGCCAGCACCGTGATGACGAGAGCGCCCGGGCCCAACACGAGTCCCGCATCGATCGCACGGTAGCCGTACAGAGATTGCAGAATCTGCGGAATCATCGTGGTGGACGCAAACAGCCCTACACCAAACACGAAATAGAAAAGATTGGCGATCGCGAAATTGCGCGACTTGAGCAATCGAAGCTGAATCACCGGATCGCTCTGCCGCAACTCCCAGAAGATCGCCGTGCCCAAGGCCAGCACTGCAATCGCGAACATCCATGTGATGAAAGACGATCCGAACCAGTCATCGATCTCTCCGCGATCGAGCAGAATCTCCAAAGCCGCGGAGCCCAGGCCGATCAGCGCAATCCCAATGCCATCCACCCGCAGCTTCCCGTCCGGCCCGCGCACCGTTTTGCGCTCTTCCGCGAATGCCGGCGGATCGTGCACGAACCGCGTCGTCAGATACATCGACAACAGCCCAATGGGGATGTTGATAAAGAAGACCCAGCGCCAGTTGAAATTATCCGTAATCCAGCCACCGAGAACGGGCCCTATCGCCGGCGCGGTTACGATTGCCATGGTGTAGAGCGCAAAGGCCGAAGCGCGCTTCTCTGCCGGAAACGTGTCGACCAGAATTGCCTGCTCCACCGGCGCAAGCCCGCCGCCGCCGATCCCCTGCAGCACGCGCGCAAAGAGCAGGATGCCGAGGCTGGGCGCAATCCCGCACAGGAACGACGTGGCTGTGAACAGAGCCACGCACATCAGGTAGTAGTTCTTACGCCCCAGCACTCGCGAGAGCCACGCCGACATGGGCAGGACCACAGCATTCGCCACCAGATAAGTAGTCAGAATCCACGTCACTTCATCGAAGGAGCGCCCCAGCCCGCCCGCGATATACGGCAGCGACACGTTAGCGATTGATGTGTCGAGCAGCTCCATAAAGGTCGCCAGGGTGACCGTCAAAGCGACCACCCAGGGGTTCACAGCCGGTCTGGCGACGAGATGCAGCTGCGGAACGGATTCGGAGCGAAGAGCAGCGGTTGCCACGTGGGACCCCAGGGGAAGAAATTTGAGACCGTTCGGTCTCGTATTTCATCTGATTCAGTGGATTTGCGACCGATGCGTCTTTTTTGCGGTAAGCTGATCGGCAAGGAAAACTCCATGAGCAAGGGAGACTTAACCCGGCAACGGATCGTTGCGCTCGCGGCGCCCCTCTTTAACCAGCGAGGCTTCGAGGGCTGTTCGATGCAGGACGTGATGCAGGCGACAGGTCTCGAGAAGGGCGGCCTCTACCGTCACTTCTCCAGTAAGGAGGAGCTGGCAGCCGAGGCGTTTCGCTACTCGTTGAAGAACACTCTCAAGACCCGCACGGAAGGGTTGCAGGCGGTTGGCGATCCTCTCGACCAGCTTCGCTACCTGATTCGCCGCTTTGTTGAGGAGCCGTCGTTCATGCCCGGCGGGTGCCCGTTGATGAACACCGCCATCGATGCGGACGATGGCAACGCCGTCTTGCGCAAGCTTGCCCTCGACGCAATCGGAGACTGGAAGATGCGGCTTGCCGCAATCGTGCGGGAAGGCATCCGGCGCCGGGAGATTCGGCGTGTCACCGATCCTTTACGAATTGCCAACACCATCATCGCCACACTCGAAGGCGCGTTAATGATCAGCCGGCTCGAAGGCTCAAGGACCGCCCTGCGCGATGCCCAGGCATCCCTGGGGGACCTGCTCCAGGACATCGCATGTCCAGCCCGCAAGAATCAGAGCACACGCACGGCGAGGAAACATTAGCCGCTCGGGCGCTTCGCCACAATACCAGCCCCGTACAATAGAAAAGGACGCTCCCCGGACCCATGGCGGACAACGCAGAGAACAGCAAACCCGCTTCACCCGCGCAAAAGCAGGTTTCCAAGCCCGACCCGCGCAAGGCCGACGAAGATCCAGTCGGCAAGGTCTACGACTCGCGGCTGATGAGGCGGCTGAGCCGCTATCTGCTCCCCTACTGGTGGCAAGCGACGATCTCTTCGATTTCAGTCACCCTAAAATCCCTGAGCGATGTATCGGGCCCGTTCCTGGTCATGGTCGGCATCGACCACTACTTTCCCACCGGTTCAAACACCCACCTAGCAAGCCATGGACTCGGTGAGGCTGCCTGGCTCACGCACCGCCTCAGCTCCGACCCGGTACGCGGCATCTCGCAGCTCGCCGCGATTTATCTTTGTCTGCAGATCTCGGCCTACCTGTTCGAGTTCATTCAGACCTACCTGATGCAGTGGACCGGGCAGAAGATCATGTTCGATCTGCGCCGCGAGATCTTCCGCCACATGCAACGTCTGCATATCGGATTCTTCGATACGAACGCCGTCGGCCGACTCGTCACCCGCCTCACCTCGGACGTCGATGCCATCAACGAAATGTTCACGGGCGGCATTCTCGCCATCGTCGACGACTTCTTTACGCTGTCGATCATGGCCATCGTGATGCTCAGCATCAACTGGTGGCTGGCGTTGTTGGCCTTCGCCGTCCTGCCCATCATCCTCGTGGTCACGCGTATGTTTCGCAACAGCGTGCGCGAAAGCTATCGGCGCGTACGCGCGGCCATCGCACGCATCAACAGTTTCACGCAGGAGCACGTCAGCGGTATGCGGGTGGTGCAGCTCTTCAATCGCGAAGAACGCGCCTACAAGGACTTCGAGGCCGTCAATCGCCTGCACATGGTCGCGTTCAAAGACACGATCTTCGCCTATGCGCTTTACTACCCGGCGGTGGAGTTGCTCTCGGCGATCGCGATCGCTCTGGTCATCTGGCGCGGCGGCTTCGGCGTCCTCTCCGGCTCGGTCACCATCGGCATGCTCGCCAGCTTCAACATGTACTCACAGCGCTTCTGGCGCCCGATCCAGGACCTCAGCGACAAGTACAACATCCTGCAAGCCGCAATGGCCGCCTGTGAACGCATCTTCAAGCTGCTCGATACAGCACCGGAGATTGTCAGTCCGGCCTACCCGCGGACGGGCGATGAGAGCAACCGCATCGAATTCCGCCACGTCTGGTTCACGTATCAAAAGCTCACATCCGGGCAGCAGTCCGCGGTCGATCGCGCCGCAGGTTCTGCCAACCCGCATGGGGAGCTTGCGGCGATCAAAGACGTTGAGTGGATTCTCAAGAACGTCAGCTTCACGGTTGAACCGGGGCAGACGGTTGCGATCGTCGGCCACACCGGCGCAGGCAAAACGACGCTCACCAGTCTGATGATGCGCTTCTACGACGTTACGGCCGGACAGATTCTGATTGACGGCGTCGATCTCCGCGAGCACGATCTGATCAGACTCCGCCAGCACTTCGCGGTCGTTCTGCAGGATCCATTCCTGTTCACCGGCACGATCGCCGAGAACATCCGGCTGGGCAACGACGCGATCGCAGATCAGGACCTGCGGCTCGCGGCGCGTGACGTCAACGTGCTCGATTTCATCGAGAGCCTTCCCGGTGGATTCAATGAACCGGTCCGCGAGCGCGGCAGTTCGCTTTCCACGGGCCAGAAGCAGCTCGTCAATTTTGCTCGCGCCCTGGCTTTCAATCCGCGCATCCTCATCCTCGACGAAGCCACTTCGAGCGTCGACACCGAGACAGAGCTCCGGATTCGCGGCGCACTCGAACGCATGGTCGAGGGGCGCACCAGCGTGCTGATCGCGCATCGGCTTTCCACGGTGCAGCGTGCCGAAACCATTCTGGTGATGCACAAGGGCCAGTTACGGGAGATCGGCAGCCACCAGGAGCTCCTCGCCATGCGCGGGCTCTACTGGAAGCTCTATCAATTGCAGTATAGGGACCAGGAAATGGGTCCGCCCCCCCTTGCCGTGCGAGAGCCTACTATTGCTCCCGCCTTGTGACGAATGGTTGTCGGTGCGTGACCGGATGCGACCTCCATGCCGCATTCGCGCTATCATAGAGGGTCGAAGAACCTGCGCAACTCTTCTTGAAGCGGCGCCAGGAAATCGGTGACCGAAGCCCCATGAAAGCGCCCAAACCCAGAAGAGTCGAGCTGTTCGATACCAGCCTGCGTGATGGACTGCAGCAGCCGAATCTTGAGATCTCCGTACCCAGCGCCGTCCTGCTTCTGCAGCGCATGGGCGCGTTCGGCGTGCAATTTGCGGAAATCGGTTTCGCTGGGTCCAACCAGTTTGTCGCCGACCTGACCGCCGGCCTTGCGTCTGCCGACACCGGCGCAATGAAGCTCGCACTTTTTGGCCGCACCCGCGGCCGCGGAGCCAAGGTCGAGGAGTGGCCCGATGTGCAGTTCATCATTCGCTACAAACGGCGAGTTCCGGTTGCCGTGGTGGTGGTCAAATCGCGGCTGCTCGACGTTGAAAAATCTCTTGAGACCACACCCGATGAGAATCTCCGCATGACGTGGGAGACCATCGACTGTCTTCAGGATAACGGCCTTGAAATCATCGTCGACTTCGAGCACGCGATGGATGCCAACTTCGGCCGACGCGAGAACGGCATCGTGTGCGATCCCGATTTCCAGACACGAAGCCTCGACTACTTCCATCAGCTCACGGAACAATGTGTTCGGCAGAACGTAAGCCGCATCGTCGTGTGTGACACCACTGGCGGCGCCAGCCCGGAAGAAGTCACGGACGGCATCGGAGGTCTCGTGCAGCGCTATCCAGGCATGCGCTTCGGATTCCATGGCCATACCGACCGAGGCCTGGGTGTGGCCAACACCCGGGCGGCGATTCTTGCCGGCGCGGTCCAGGTGCAGGGCACGCTGCTGGGCACCGGTGAACGCTGCGGCAATGTGAATCTGACCACCGTGATCGGCGGCATGCAGTTGCGCGGCGAAGCCGAATTCGTCCCCACAGAATCGCTGCGCGGGCTCACCAGCCTTGCCCACTCCGCCTATGCGGCCTTCAGCCTCGATACGCCGCATGGCGCTCCCATCGTGGGCCTGGGTGCCTTTGGAACGTGGGCGGGCATGCATGGCAGCAGCGAACGCAAGAATCCAGGCGCATATCTCTGGTGCGATCCGGCGGCGGTCGGCGCCAGTCCGACCATCGGCGTCAACCGGCAATCGGGTAAGGCCAACATCATGTTGCTTTCCGCCGATCTCGGCGTTGCGCTCGACTCAGCGCAGGCGCAGGCTCTGATGGATGCCAACGATGCAATGATCGAAGGCGGCGGTTTCACGGCGAGCGAAATCTCGTTTCGCCTGGCCTGCATGCGCGTCCTTGGAATCCTACCCGACCGCTTCGGCATCCGCAGCTGGCGCGTCTTCGACGAGTCCGACGAGATCGGCAACCGTTTCGTGCAGGCCTTCATGACCCTCTCGGTCGGTGATTCAACGGTGACCACGACGCGCGCCGAGGGCGCAGGCCCGGTGGATGCGCTCACCAAGGCGATGCGAGCCGAGCTGGAGAAGTGGTATCCAGCGCTGGTTCAGATGCGGCTGGGCACTTTCACCGTGACAGCACTCGACGTCTCCGCGCACGACTCGGCGGCGCATGTGCGCGTTACGGTCAGCTTCCACGCCGATGGCTATGAACCCTGGATCACGGCGGGTGTGAGCAGCGATATGAACCAGGCCGCGCTGATGGCTATTGTCGACGGCTTCAACTACTGGCTGCTGATGCAATCCCAATCCGGAAACCAGACGGATTCACGAAGAGCGGGCAGGCCCGCACAACAGCTCGTCTGACGGTTCGCTTGGCGTGGCGAGCTGCGTCCGTCTGATCAGCAAGCTCATCCATCTAAGGGAGTGCCCGCCTTCAGGACTCAATCGAACGATTTCACCCTATGAGCGCATCCACTTCCCCTGGTCTTGCTGCCGAATCGCCCCAGCCCTCTGAATCAAGCAAGCGGCTGCTTCCCTGGCTGGTTGCGGTCGCGTTCTTCATGGAGTCGCTGGACACGACTATTCTGAACACCGCCGTTCCAGCGGTCTCCGAAGCGCTGAACGTCGCTCCGCTCGCCATGAAGGCCGTGCTCGCCAGCTACACGCTCAGCCTTGCAGTATTCATTCCTATCAGCGGCTGGATGGCCGATCGCTTCGGTACTCGCCGCGTCTTCTCCTCCGCCATCGGTCTGTTCACTTTTGGCTCATTGCTCTGCGGTCTCTGCAGCAACATCCATCTCCTCGTCGCCTGCCGCATCGTGCAGGGCATGGGCGGAGCACTCATGGTTCCTGTTGGCCGGCTCACGCTGGTGCGCACGTTCCCCAGGTCCGACCTGATTCGCATTATGAGCTTCGTCTCGATTCCCGCCCTGGTTGCGCCGATGCTCGGGCCCATTGCGGGCGGCCTGATCGTCGGTTACTTCCATTGGCGCGTCATCTTCTTTTTGAACATTCCGATTGGCATTGTCGGGCTGATTATGGTCTATCTCCACTTGCCCAACTACTCCGAAGAAACCCATGCACTTGATGCTGTCGGGCTCATTCTGTTTGGTTCCGGGATTGCGCTCTTGTCGTATGTGCTCGAGGTCTTTGGAGAGCACACCCTGAGCGGCCGCGAGATCGCCAGCATGCTTGGCCTGTCGCTGGCGTTGTTGCTGGGCTACTGGCTGCATGCAAAGACGCTTCAGTATCCCCTTTTGCAACTGCGGCTCCTCGCAATTCGCACCCTCCGCGTCTCGGTCAGCGGCGGGCTGTTCACGCGGCTCGGCATCGGCGGAGTGCCATTCCTGCTGCCGTTGCTCTATCAAACTGGCCTCGGTTATACCCCCATCCAGTCAGGGCTTCTCATCATGCCGCAGGCATTGGGCGCCATGAGCGTCAAATCCGTTCTCCGGCGCGTGCTGGGGCTGCTGGGATATCGCGGCGTTCTCATCTCGAACACGCTCGTCATTGGAGTGCTGCTCGCACTCTTTTCCACCATCGGCGAGCACACCCCGGTCTGGGTCATCGTGCTGCTGCAGTTCCTCTACGGCTGGTTCACATCGCTTCAATACACCAGCATGAACACTTTGGTGTATGCGGACATTGGGGACCACGACGCCAGTGCGGCAAGTTCCATCGCCAGCACGATGCAGCAGATGTCGATCAGCTTCGGCGTCGCCACAGCCGGGCTGACCACTGCATTTTTTATACCGAGCGGTGCGTCGTCTGTCCCGGCGGAAATGATTCATGGCATCCATCTGGCATTTCGTGCGCTTGGGGCGCTGACGGTCGTGTCCACTCTCGTCTTCGCCGGTCTCAAGCGCGATGATGGTCAGTCCGTCAGCCGCCAGAAACCGATGCAACAGCAACATCCAGACGGCTAAAGAGGATGACCCGTAGATTGCTTCTGAAGACTGCTTAGGCGCTCTTCACCGCTAGATTTCTGCTCGCCCCATCTTTCCCTAACCGCCCCAGGAAACCTGGTGTCTAATGGGTCGCATGGAGACGAACGACCAGGCTGCGATCCGTGCAGTTCTCTGCGGTGACAGGGATGCCTATGCAGCGTTGGTCGCGCATCATAGCCGCAGCGTGTTTCGCGTGGCATATCGCATCACCGGCAACGAGGCCGACGCCGAAGAGGTGGTGCAGGATGCGTTCATACGCGGATATCGGAAGCTCGAGAGTTTTGAATCGCGCGCGAATTTCGGCACCTGGATCTATCGCATTGCCGTCCGTTGCGCGCTGGACAAAGTCGGACGACGGGCCAACGAACATCAGCAGACGACCATTCCGATCGACGCGGAACCGGAAACGATCCAAGTACCGGATCGGACGCCTAGTCCGGAAGACTTCGTGCTGAGCGGGGAGATTGGAGCATTCCGCGAATCGGCGATGCACAGCCTGACGCCGCTGGAGCGGACGGCGTTCACGCTGCGGCACATGGAGGATTGTTCGATGGAAGAGATCGCGGCGGTGCTGGAGATTGCACCGAACGCGGCTAAACAAGCGGTCTATCGCGCTGTGCACAAATTGCGACAGCGTCTTGCACTCCTGAAGGTGAGGACATGAATCATTTGAGCGAAGAGCAGCTGATCGAACTCTATTACAGCGAAGACGGCCCCGAGGCCGCGCGCCACCTGGACACATGCCCGGAGTGCGCCCGGAATTACGAGGGGCTGCAGGCCGATCTCGGCGACATGAAGCCGGTGCAGCCACCCTTGCGGAACGAAACCTACGGACAGCAGGTTTGGGAATCGATTGCGGATCGTCTGCCCGCCTACACGCCGCCCAAGAAGCACTGGGTTCTTCGACCCCTATGGCTGGGCTTGAGCGCCGCAGCCGCCTGCGCTCTGCTGGTTGCGGCCTTCTACGCCGGCCGCATGTGGGAGCACCGCCAACCTCCGGTCCAGTCCGCCGCAGTAACCAAGCCAGTTCCGCCCGCGCCGCCACGCGTCGTCGTCGTTGTCCTCAGCGACCATCTCGAACGCTCTGAAAGGTTTCTGGTTGAGCTCAAGCATGCCAGCGCCGACGATGACGAACTCGCTTTGCCGTTGCGCGACGAGGCCCGAAGCCTTCTTGCCGCCAACCGCACATGTCAGCAGGAGGCAGAGGCATCGGGAGACCCCGTACTCACCAAAGCTCTCGACCACCTCAATGGCGTGCTCACCGAACTTGCCGATCATCCCGGCGGCCTGAACGCGGAGGCGATCGCCAAGTTGCGGCAGGAGATGGATGCGGAGGGCCTTTTGTTCGAAGTGCGTGTCCTGCGCTCGCGCATCCCCGATCACGAGGCGTCCATTCACAAGCACGGTACAGGAGGAATCGCATGAAGACGAATGGCCTGTTCCTGAGCTTTTCGCTTGCAGCGCTGTTTGGTTCGTCGGTGGCGTACGGCCTGCAAACCGCGATCGGACAGGGTTTGCTCCCCGCAGGCGATGCGGCCAGCCTGACGGCAGATCCCGCAGCGGGCAGCTCATCGGACGACAATGACTACGCCGACGGGGTACGTGCCATCAACGCCGGCAAATGGTCCAACGCGATTGCAATCTTTTCCCGCGTTGCCGCCCAGGGCAGTTCCCATGCAGAAGGCGCGCTCCATTGGAAGGCCTATGCCGAAAACAAGCAAGGCCAGGCCAATACCGCTCTGGACACCTGCGGCACTCTGCGTCATGAGCATCCCGGCAGCACCTGGATTGAAGAGTGCGGCGCGCTGGAGATTGAGATTCGCGCCAGGAGCGGCCAGCCTGTGCCGCCCGGAGCAGAGCAAAGTGACGAGCTGAAGCTGCTAGCTCTGGCGTCGCTCATGCAACGCGACGAAAAGAAGGCCCTGGCGCAGATCGACGACATTCTCAACAGCGATGCCTCCGAGAAGCTCAAACAGGGCGCGCTCTTCATTATGGGAGAGCACCACACCGACACGATCTATCCGCAGATTGCGCGACTCAGTTTTGTCGACGGCGACGTGCGGATCGAGCGCGGCCGCCAGCAGAGAGCTCATAGCAAGGACATCACGTGGGAGGCTGCAGCCAACGGCGTTGCTCTCGAGAGCGGCTACAGCATCGTGACCGGCGACGGCCGCGCCGAGATCGAGCTCGAAGACGCCTCGACCCTCTACCTCGCACCCAATTCGGTGCTCACCATAAACGACCTGACTACTACGGCTGGCGTACCGCACACCGATCTCGCACTGCTCTCGGGCACCGCTACGCTCCATGTGCACCCCTACGTTGCGGGAGAGACATTCATCCTGCGCACGTCGACTGACAATGTACTCACCAAATATCCGCAAACGGGGTACTTCCGCATCAGCAGCTACACCGATGGAATGGCCCTCACACCGATGAGCGGAGGAACGCTTGGGGTGATGAGCGGCCTTGGCCCAGGGCAGGAAGACCTCACGCCCGGCCAGACCCTCTATTTCAAAGACAACTATCGCATCATGGATGCAGGACCGATCCATCCGCCGGATTTCAGCGGCTGGGATCACTGGGTTTCCGATCAGATCGCGGCACGCACGGAAGCCACCACTGAGGTGCTGAAGGCTTCCGGGCTAAGTGCTCCCGTTCCCGGACTCGCGGATCTCAATGGCAAAGGCTACTTCTTCAATTGCGAACCGTATGGCACCTGCTGGGAACCGTTGACGTCCGCTCCGGCGCACTCCCAATCATCGGCTCCAGTAGAGACCCTCGCGGCTGCAAGGCCGAACGAGGTGATTTCGAACGTTGTCTCCAAAGGTTCGTCGACTCTGCCTTCCACGCCTGGACGTAACATCCGCATTGTCGGCCCGCCCGCGCAATCCGGAGTGCCCTCCGGCTCCCCCGATCTCGATGCTTTCTTTCCCTGCATTCCGAATGACGTACGTGCCGCGTTCGGAGTCCTTCCCGCCCCAGCTGAGTTCCACGTCCAGCCGTGGTCCTGGGCGGTGTGCCACTCCGGAAGCTGGATCTACCAGGGGAATCGCTATGTGTGGGTTGTCGGCCGCCGCCATCATCGTCCCTGCGTGCACTGGATCAAGAGCGGCCGCACAGTTGCCTTAGTCCCTATCCATCCTCACGATGTGAAGGACCATCTGCCGGTCAATCGCAAGGCGCCAGTACTCGCCGTTGACGTCAAGAATGGCCGGTACATCGAGCGGTTGCAGTTGGGCAACGAACACCCCATTGAGCTTCTGAAGGAGCCGCCGCGCGAGTTCCGCACGGCGTTTGCGATGCCCCTACCCCGCGTCAGCGAGCCTCACATGGAAGCCCATCAGTTGAAGGATCCCGCCGTTGCAAAAGCAATGCCCGGCACTCCCATCACGTTCGACGCCAAGTCGCAGAACTTTATGATGCCCCATCAGGTCATGCAAGGGGGGCATCCGGTCTCCGTCGTTGCTCCGATCAGCAACCGCTCCGGCGATCTGCAATCGCACTCCGGAGTTTTCAATGGTGCGATTGGTTCTCATGGCGGCGGAGGCAGCACCGTGGTTTCGGGCGGCGCATCGCACGGCGGCGCGACGAGCAGCAGCGCCAGTTCCGGCGCGGCGGCAAGCTCCGCCGGGAGTTCAGGCGGCACGTCCAGCGGCGGCGCGCACAAATAGCCTTGGAGGTTTTCGCGCTCAAGGGTTATTTCGTGCAAAGCAAAAGGCCGCTTCGCAATCGCGGAACGGCCTTTGATCGCTGTCCGGAAGATTCGGACTACTTGGCGCCCACCAGCGAGGGCCGGGTGTCGAGCTTGCCGCTCGCATAGCCCTTGGCCATCTCGGTAATCGGAATCTGGGTATAGTCGCCTGCATGACCGGCCTGGCCGAACTGGGTCATGCGGAGCGCGACCACTTTGGCCATTGCCTCGCGCGCCGGCTTCATGTAGTCGCGCGGATCGAATTTATCCGGCGTCTCGGCGAACACCTTGCGGATTGCACCCGTGATAGCCAGCCGGTTGTCGGTGTCGACGTTGATCTTGCGCACGCCGTTCTTGATGCCCAGCTGAATCTCTTCCACCGGTACGCCCCAGGTTTCCTTCAGCTTGCCGCCGTACTGGTTGATGATGTCCTGCAAATCCTTCGGCACCGACGAGCTGCCATGCATCACCAGGTGCGTGTGCGGCAGGCGGTTGTGAATCTTGATCAGAAGGTCCATCTTGAGGACCGAGCCATCCGGCTTCTTGTTGAATTTGTAAGCGCCGTGGCTGGTGCCGATGGCGATCGCCAGCGCGTCCACACCGGTGCGCTCGGCAAACTCGACTGCCTGGTCGGGATCGGTGACGTGCTCGAGACCCGAGCCGCCCGCGCCGTGGCCGTCTTCAATGCCGCCCAGCACGCCAATCTCGCCTTCCACCGTTACGCCACGGGGATGCGCATATTCCACCACGCGCCGCGTCACTTCCACATTCTCTTCAAACGTCGATGGCGTCTTGCCGTCTTCCTTGAGCGAGCCATCCATCATCACCGAGGTGTAGCCCAGTTCAATGGCGCTCTTGCAGGTCTCAAAACTGTTGCCGTGATCCTGGTGCATCGCAATCGGAATGTCAGGATTCAGCTCGGCTGCAGCCTGGATCAGACGAAAAAGATAAAGATCCTCGGCAAATTTGCGCGCGCCTCGGCTAGCCTGCACAATCACCGGGGACTTAGTCTCCTTCGCGGCAATCATGATCGCCTGGATCTGTTCCATATCGTTTACGTTGAACGCGCCGACGCCGTATCCGCCCTTGGCGGCCTCGTCGAGCAGCTGCCGCATGGAAACTAGAGGCATAGAAATCTCCTTTGTGCTAGGTCCCGCTGCCGGTTGGCTTTTGCCCTCTGCGGACTGTGCGTCCACCGCCGAGTCGCGGGCATTGCAATCGCTTTTATGGTAGCAGACGCGGGAAAAGCCCAAGTGTGCGCCGTAACACATTGCGCCACAACACACAGGCGTATGGAATAATCCCTGCGTGCTTCCCGTCGCCGGCGCAACTCCATCGAGCTGGTTTCTCCTTTCCTGCGCAGCGGGCACGGTGCTGCTTCTCCTCATTCTGATTGCGCGTGTCCGGCTGCATCCCGCCCTGGCTCTTGCCGTCTCGGGATTTGCGCTCGGCATCGTGTCGGGCATGCCACTCTCCCGAGTGCCTGCTTCGTTCACCGCCGGAGTAGGTGGCCTGATGGGCCACATTGCGATTGTGCTCGGCCTCGGTGCGATTCTCGGCAGGTTGCTGGCAAACTCCGGCGGCGCGGCAGCACTGGGGGGCACATTGGTGGAGCGGTGCGGTCCCCGCGTGCTTCCGTGGGCGCTGCTCGGCCTGGGCATCCTGGTCGGCATGCCCGTGTTCTTCGAGGTGGGTCTGGTCCTGATGATGCCGATCATCGCCGCTGCTGCGCAGCGCAGCCATCGGCCGCCTATTCTCGTGGGGCTACCTATGCTGGCGGGACTCTCGATCGTTCACGGCACCATCCCGCCTCACCCGGCCGCTATGCTTGCCGCCACGCAATACCACGCGGACCTGGGCCGCACCATCGTCTGGGGCGTACTCGTCGGAATTCCCGCAGGGATTATGGCAGGGCCGGTGCTGCAATGGGTGCTCACGCGCTTTTGGCACAAGCCGGCGACAGAAGAAGCCACGCTCTTTGCCGAGTCTGCTGCCGTGCCGGACTCTCAATCCAAAGAGTTGGCCGCACCGCCGCCTGCTGGCCCCATCCGCGCGGCGTTTGCGGTCCTCTTGCCGATCGGGCTCATCTTTCTCGGTAGCTGGGCCGACCCGTTGGCCGCGCCGGGCAGCGACCTGAACGCTGCGCTCCACTTCATCGGAAGCCCCGATGTCGCGCTGCTGATCGCTGTGCTTGCTGCTTTGATCCTGCTGGGGCCGCACATTCGGACCAGTCGCCATCACGCCCGCGAAATTCTGCGCAAGCTCACCTCGGAATCCTTTGAGCCCATCGCGAATGTGCTGATCATTCTTGCTGCGGCCGGCGGTTTGAGCGGCGTTCTGCGGGACTCGGGCGCGGCCCAGGCCACCATCGGCCTCGCCCTCGACGCGCACATGCCGCCGCTGGTGCTCGCATGGCTGCTCGCTGCTGTGGTCCGCGTCGCCATGGGTTCAGCTACGGTTGCGATGGCCGTCGCATCCGCTGTATTGGCCCCACTGGCCGGTCACGCTGGAGTGCGGCCCGAATTGCTGGTGCTCGCCACCGGCACCGGATCGTTGATCTTCTCGCAGGTCAACGACCCCGGCTTCTGGATGGTGCAGACCTTCTTCAATCTGGAGATGAAAGAGACGTTTGCGACCTGGACGGCGCTGGAAACGATCCTTTCGATCGTGGGCTTCGCGGCGACGTTGGTGTTGTCCGCGGTGCTGGGATAGCTGATCCAGCTGTCAGCCTTCAGCGAAACGGTGGCGGGAGACATGTCGTTCTGGGCGTGCCACTCTCGATTGCCGACGGCTTTGCTGATGGCTGTCTCTCATCCCCACGCTCCCAGCAGCCTCCGCACCAACACCAGTTCTCCCAGGTGATACGCATTGTGATCCGCAGTCAGCAGCGCCTCGCGCAGAATTGTCTGCCCCTCGCCGTGCGGGATCTTCGCGTACAGATCGGTCTTCTCGTCGGAGACCAGGGCGCACATGGCCTTCAGATCACGTCGGAAGGCACGCAGGCTCTTGTCCCACGTCTTCTCATCCGGTGGCGCGGCGCTTTTCGGCCAGTAGCCGCTCGGCCAGTCGGGAGACTTGTGCCTGGCATCGCGCGAGAACTCCAGAATGTCCGACTGCGCAATGCGCAGGTGCTCCAGCAACTCCCACGCCGAATGCTCGGCTCCCTTGGGCCGCTTGCCGCGCAGTTCGACCGGCAGGTTCTTTACAGCATCCTCGAAGGTGACGTGGGCCTGGCCCTTGGTTAGCAGATTGATCAGGTGTTCCCGCAAGTGTGCATCATTCGCCATAAGTCGAAGCCCCGCTTTCGGATAGATTGGTCACTTGCCCTTCAGATTCTGAACCACCGGAGAAGATGCGTATTCTTTCCGAGAAACCGCCAGCATCACCCTGGGAAGACAAAGCAAAGTCGGTTTGCGTCCAGCGCCCTGGTGTTCTAATCGACCTATGGCGCGTCTTGATAACTTCCGTCTCGTTGTCTTCCGCGCCGTCGCCCGTCATCTCAGCTTTCGCAAGGCCGCCGAGGAACTCTTCCTGACCCAGCCGGCAGTCAGCCAGCAGATCAAGGCTCTCGAAGACGAGCTCGGTACACAGTTGTTTGACCGTTCCGGATCGGAGGTGCGGCTCTCGCCCGCGGGCAAGACACTCCTGAAGTATGCGCAACGTTCCAGCCAACTGCTGGTGCGCGCCGAGCACGAGCTGGCCTCGCTCCACGGCGGCAACGCCGGTCCCCTCACGCTCGGTGCCTCCACCACAATTGCCCAGTAGGTGCTGGCGGGACTGCTCAGTGAGTTCTGCCAGCAGTATCCGCGCGTCTTCCCCACGCTTCTCAGCGGCAATACCGAGCACATTGTCGCTGCTGTCGAAGATCATTCCATTGCGCTGGGTTTCATCGAGGGCCCACCGCACAGCCGCGATGTGAAGACCGATCCATTTCTTCAGGACGAGCTGGTATTGATCGTTCCTGCAGCGCACGCATGGACCAAGCGTGTCTCAGTCCCTCCCGGCGAACTCTCCAGCGCTCCTTTGCTGATGCGCGAACGCGGCTCCGGATCGCGTCAGGTACTCGAACAGGCACTCGAACGCGCCGGCGTCAAGCGCCGCCTTTTGCACGTCGCGATGGAACTGGACTCGACCGAAGCCATCAAATCCGCCGTCGAAGCTGGGTTTGGCGTGGGCTTCGTCTCGCGCTGGGCCATCGCCAAAGACCTGCGCCTCGGCCGCACCTTCAAGATCGTCGACGTTGCCAGTTTGCGCGTCCGGCGGGACTTCCTCATCACTTCGGCAAAGGGCGTCGCGCTGCAACCCGTTGCCGAGGAGTTTCGCGGCTTCCTCTTCGCCCGCCACGACGCCTCCCGAAAGCCTCGCCGTTCTTCATCGTCCAATAAGCGCGCCTGATGCGGCATCACTCCTTCTGCTTGGACTTGGTGCTCCGATCCAGCACAGACTGGGTCTGTGACAAGAAACGTCTTCTTCATCGGAATGATCCTCGCCGCAAGCGGCCTGCTCTCCCCGCCGCTTGCTCTTGCAGCAGGCCTGCTCTACGGTTTCTCGCTCGATCACCCGTTCCATCTTGAGGCCCGCCGCCTTTCGAAGTTCCTCTTGCAGGCCTCGGTGGTCGGCCTTGGCTTCGGCATGGACCTCCATCAGGTTCTGCAAGCCGGCCGTTCCGGCTTCGTTTACACCGCCTGCAGCATCGTTCTGGCCATGCTGCTCGGCTGGGCCTCCGGCAAAGTGCTCCGCGTCGAACAGGGAACCTCTTTTCTCATCTCCACGGGAACCGCGATCTGCGGCGGCAGCGCCATCGCTGCCATCTCTCCCATCACGGAAGCCAGTGAAGAACAGATCGCCGTCTCCCTGGGCACCATCTTCGTCCTGAATTCTGTCGCGCTCCTTGCCTTCCCGCTCATCGGCACGGCGCTTCATCTTTCGCAGACACAGTTCGGCCTCTGGTCTGAGTTGGCCATTCATGACACCAGTTCTGTCGTCGGCGCCACGGCAAAGTTCGGCGCCCTTGCGCTCGTAGTCGGCACCACAGTCAAGCTGGCGCGCGCGCTGTGGATCGTCCCTCTCTCTCTCGGGACAGCCATTGCAAAGAAAAGCACGGCCCGGGTCCAATGGCCCTGGTTCATACTTCTGTTTTGTCTGGCAGCCGTGGCCAACACTTATCTGATGCCGTTCCACGCGGCCTATCTCACGCTGCGCCATCTCGGCATTCTGGGACTCACCGTGACGCTCTATCTGATCGGGACCGGTCTATCGATGAAGACGCTGCGCCAAGTCGGATTTCGTCCGCTCCTGCAGGGCATTCTCTTGTGGATTGTCGTGGCCACCGGCTCGCTGGCGCTCATCCGAGGCAACTGGATTCACCGGTAAGATGTGTTTCACAGTGCGTTCTGAGAACGCCTGCATCGGCCTAGGCGGTCAGCTCTCGCCCGTCAGGCCCCGGAATGGCTGCCGTATACACAGCATCGCGCCCGCCTTTGTCGGCCTTGCGCAAAGCTTCATCCGCGGCAATCAGCAGAGACTCCGGCATACGGTACCCCAGATAGCTCGGAACCGCCTGCACACTCGCCGCTCCGATACTCACCGTCACGTGCGGTTTGCCATCCGGGTGGTCTGGGTAGCGAAGACCTGCCGCCCGGACTTCTTTGCGAATCTCTTCGCCCACAGTAATGGCGCCCTCAAGATCTGTCTCCGGAAGAATCGTGGCAATCTCTTCCCAGCCATAGCGGGCCACCGCGTCGCCCGATCGCTGCACCACACGGTGAACTGCCTCTGCGACCGCGCACAGGCAATCCTCGCCAGCCGGTTGGCCGTAGAGATCGTTGTACTTCTTCAGATGATCCACGCCCACAAGAAGCAACGACAGTCTCGACCCATTGCGCACCGCGCGGCGCCATTCCTTGCCCAGAACTTCCTCGAAGGCAGAGCGACTCATCAGTCGGGTCAGCTCATCCGCACGCCCATCCTGGGAAGGGCCCTCTTCCAGTTTCTTGCGTTCAGAGATGTCGCGCAGAACGACAAGTGCATTCCCTCCTGGACCGGCACAACGGATCATCTGTGCGCTCGCCTCCATCCAAATGAGGTCGCGATTCTTGGCATAGATGCGGAACTCGGCGGTCACTCTATCCGACGGATCCGTCGCGAGCCGATTCGATGCCCGGACAATGGCAGAGAAATCCTGCTCCAGAACGAACTCCTGCGCGGGCCGACCCAGCACCTCTTCGGGTTCGTAGCCCAGAATGCGAGAACATGCAGGAGAGACATAACTGGTGCGGCGATCGGGTCCGACACGCACGATCAGATCCATACTGTTCTCTGCCAGGATGCGGAACTCCTCTTCCTTCATCGCAGCAATTGTTCCCGCATCGCCGCGCGCGGCCGCATACAGAAGGCGGACCCAGCTGCGCAGAGATTGGATGCAGTGCGCAACCGTCATAGCGATCGTCCATCCTCTCTTAGCTCGCTCATCCTATCCTCGCCGCAAACCGCCGGTCGAGACAGTGGTTCCATTCTCCGCTCCCCAACCCAAGAACCAGAATAACTTCTCACCTCTCGTACGCAAGCCGAACCGCGCATTGCGGAGTTACCAGCGTGATCGGACAGAGATGAACTCCGGAGTCGGTGCGGCCTCGGGGTCTATGCTCCCAGCGCCGAGCGCTGCGCAGCAAAAATCTCCCGCAGACCGACCTCAGCAAGATCGACGAGACCATTGAGTTCCTTGCGCGAGAAACTTCCTCTCTCCGCTGTTGCCTGCGTCTCCACCAAGCCACCGTCAGCCGTCATCACCACGTTCATGTCCACATCGGCCTGCGAGTCCTCTTCATAACAGAGATCGAGCAGGGCCGTGCCCTCCACAATGCCCACCGATGTCGCCGCCACCATCTGCTTCATGGGCGACTGCTTCAACACCCCTGAAGCCACCAGCGCATTCAGCGCAATCGCCAGGGCCACCGCGGCGCCGGTAATTGCAGCCGTCCGTGTGCCGCCGTCGGCCTGGATGACGTCGCAGTCCAGAATCACCGTTCGCTCACCCAGAGCCTGCATGTCGACGACCGAACGCAGGCTGCGCCCAATCAGTCGCTGGATTTCATGCGTCCTTCCACCGATCTTGCCCCGCTCGCTCTCGCGTGGTGTGCGAGTTGCGGTCGACCGCGGCAACATGGCATATTCGGCGGTCACCCATCCTCGGCCTGAGTTACGCAGCCACCCTGGAACGCCCGGCTCGATCGTTGCATTGGTCAGAACCCGTGTGTGGCCAAGGGATACCAGCACCGAACCTTCCGCGGTCTGCACAAAACCGGTCGTCAGAGTAATCGGGCGCAACTGGCTGGCGGACCGTCCCTCCGGCCGGAGAAAAGAGGCGTTCATCGTCTGCATAGTTGGATTGTACGAGAGCAAGCGCTCCAGTCTGGCCCGACCAATTCCATCGTGGGAAATGCACCCCTCTTGAGGACAGATATGGGAAGCGCCATAAGCCACTGACACCACACGCGTTCGACGGTGCTGCATCCATCTGCTTCCCAATTTGAGACTGGCGGCCTTTGCAAGCGCGTTTTAGAACTTCGCCCGCTTTCTCCCTAACCACCGGCCTTTGAGTCCCTTAGCAAGTCTTCCGGATTTGGCCGCCGACGTGTATTGAAACAGGACAGATTGCGCTGGAAATCGAAGGACAATGAAGTCGCCCGTTCGAAAACAGCGAAAAATCGGGAGCGCGAAAGGACGGTTTGCCAAGCATGGATCAGACACAATCAACGACGTCGACAGGCTTCGAGATCAACAGCGGAGCGCCCGTGCCTCTTCTCAATCCCTCGCTGGGAGCCACCTCCGGCCTGGCCAAAATCGCACATGAAGCCCGGAATATGGTGGCTGCACTCGGACTCTACTGCGATCTGTTGGAAGAGCCGGGCGTCTTTGCCGAGCCCTACCGGCACTACGGAGGAGAGCTGAAGATGGTCGCGAGCGCCAGTCGCGGTCTGGTGAACCGTCTGCTCACTTTGAGCTCTGACGAGGGCTCAAGCACAACTCCTCAGCTCGATGCGAGCGCTGCACTCTCAACTAGCCCTCTCTGCGGGCGAGATGCCCACGGCTGTGGCCGACACGCTGCGCATCGTGGCGGATCTAGCCAACAATCTCCGGCAACAGTTAAGCTCCCCCACTCAACCCGGTCGCCCGGCAGCTCGATGAGTACATTTAGACGTCCTCATTGAGGTCGCTTTTGCGCGCCTCGCCGGCGCGCTCCGATCCCTTAAGCTGAAAGAAGGATGCAGGATTCTGCCGTTCTTCTCATCGATTGCCCTGACCGCAAAGGGCTGGTGGCTCGTGTGGCCGGATTGCTCTACGAACACGGAGCAAACATCCTGCACGCCGATCAACATCAGGATCACGATCTCGGCCTCTTCTTCATGCGCGTCGAGTGGAGTCTTAGAGACATCGGGCAGGTGGAAAGAGGCGCCGTAACCGGCTTCGATCTGGAGAAATTCAAGGAAGAGTTTGCAAAGCTGGCTGCAGAGCTGAACATGCGTTGGACGTTGAGTGCTCGCGCTCTGCGTCCGCGCGTCGCGCTCTTCTGTTCCCAATACCTCCATTGCATGGCCGACCTGCTGCACCGCTGGCGCACGGGCGAACTCGCTTGTGAGATTCCGGTCATTGTCTCGAACCATCGCGAGGTCGAGAAGCTGGCCGGCTTTTACGGAATCCGGTTCGAGCACATTCCGGTGTCAGCCCAATCCCGCGCTGAAGTGGAGGCGCGCCAGGTGGCCCTCCTTGAACAGCAGAAGGTCGATCTCATCGTGCTTGCGCGCTACATGCAGATTCTCTCGCCGGATTTCGTCGCGCGCTACCCTGCCGCGATTATCAATGTGCATCACTCATTCCTGCCGGCGTTCACCGGTGCGCGACCCTACCATGCAGCCCATGCGCGCGGCGTCAAGCTGATTGGAGCCACCAGCCATTACGTCACCGAGGTTCTTGACGATGGACCCATCATCGAGCAAGATGTGGCCCGCATCTCGCATCGAGACCAGGTGGAGGACCTGGTCGCGCGAGGCCGCGATCTCGAACGGCTGGTGCTGTCGCGCGCAGTCCGCTGGCACCTCGACCGGCGCATTCTGTGCTATGGGAATAAGACCGTGGTCTTCGACTAAGACAAACAGTACACAAATAAAGCGGAGTCCCTAGACTCCGCTCTTTTTACGCTCTGGAAGAAATGGTCACTTAGTCGGCGAGCGAGTCGGCTATGCTTAGGTGCCGGTCGAGCGCATCGATACCGAAGTCAAGCTCCTCTTTAGTCACGATCAGCGGCGGAGCAATCACAAAGTGACTGACCCACGCCTGCTGCGCCACGCCATCCGCCATCATCTTCGCCGCGATCTGATCGACCACCAGCGCTTTGCCCTCGACTTTGTCGCGCATGGTGTTGAACGGCTGCTTGGTCTGTCGGTTCTTGACTAATTCGACTGCGAAAAAGAGGCCGATACCGCGCACATCGCCGATCGACGCGTGCCTGGCCTTAAGCGCTTCCAGCTTTTCGCGGACGTAGGGCTCTAGCTCCTTGGCACGCTCAACCAGCTTTAGTCGCTGCATCTCTTCAATCGTGGTTGTAGCCGGACCAAGCGTGATGGGATGCGCCTCATAGGTGTGTCCGTGTGAGAAGTAGTGGTCTTCGAAGTAGTCGGCGATTTCTTTGGTTGTCGCACACAGGCCGAGCGGCACGTAGGCCGAGGTGATGCCCTTGGCCGTTACGAGAATGTCGGGCTTTACGCCCCAGTTGTCAACCGCGAACCATTTGCCCGTGCGACCCCAGCCCGCCATCACCTCGTCTGCGATCATCAGCACGCCGTGACGGTTGCAGATCTCGCGCAGGCGCGGGAAGTATTCGGGCGGAGGGATAAGTACACCATTCGTGCCCACAACCGGCTCGAGAATGATCGCGGCCACATCGCTCTCGTTCTCGATCATGTGCTCGATGTAGTCGGCGCAGGCAACGTTGCAGGTCGGATAGGTGTGCTTGATGGGGCAGTCGTAGCAATTCGTTTCGGGCGCAAAGACCACTCCGGCGCCCTTGCCGGCAGGTTCCATCGCCCAGCGACGCGGATCGCCGGTGGCAGCGATCGAGCCCATGGTGGAACCGTGATAGGAGCGGTAGCGCGAAATTATCTTGGTCTTGCCTGTATACATCCGGGCGATCTTGAAGGCCGCTTCGTTGGCTTCGGTGCCGCTGGTGGCGAAGAAGAACTTGTTCAACCCTTCCGGTAGGACTTCGAGGAGCTTGGCGCTCAGCTTGGCGCGCGCGGCGGTTGCGTAGCCGGGAGCGACGTAGCAGAGCTCGCGGGCCTGCTGGGCGATGGCTTCGATGACGGCGGGATTCTTGTGCCCTAGATTGACGCACATCAGCTGCGAGCTGAAGTCGAGGTAGCGCTTGCCCGTTCCATCGGTGAACCAGCAACCTTCGGCGTCGGCTATATACAAGGGTTTCCAGGTTTTCTGGAAGCGCCATGTGCCGTAGTTGGTTTGGCGCGTGAGGGTCGCAATCTGCTCGGCGGAAAGATCGGGAGTGGCAAGCGTGTCGCTCATGGAGGACCTCGTTCGGGGACGTTCCTCCCATGCTACGACAGGACTAGCCGTCCAGGCGATGGCTTCGCGTGGCACGGCTGGGAATGTTCCACGTGGAACAATTCGCCTGCTGTGCGCCGTACTTTTGTGGCGTGGTGCGGTGTGATTCGTTGCGAAGAATTACGGGTCGCCAGTTCCCAAAGCCCGCTACCAAGTGCGCCAACCAGGATCGTCGCCGTAAGGCCCAACGCGACCTTCTTCCATCGAGAAACTTGCATGATCACCAATCTTACGATTCTCGGAGCAAAGGAGCGTCACATTCCTTCAGCTCGCAAGGATCGCCTTCAACCCACTAGCCCAGGCTTGGCGAACATTTGCTTGATGCCGCGCGGAGGGCCTGGCGGGTGCGCTCCTCACTCTCGATGAGGGCGATTCGGACGTGGCGGTCGCCGTGTTCGCCGAAGCCGATGCCTCACGACTGACTTCCGTCAGCGATTGCTTCGATAGCCACAAATGCAGGTCCCTCGGCTCCGATTACCCCATGAACGGCCACGCCGTTCGCAGGGCCTCAAGCGTGCTTCGCTCGGGATGACACGCGGTAGGTGGAATTCGTCGTTTCCCAGGTCTCAGAAGTGAGACCTGGGGCACCCATGTTCGTGCGGATTGAGGCTGAGCGAGAAGCGAGATCAGGCAGTGACCAGCGCTTTGGCGGCGGGGTTTTTCGCGAACATCTGCCGGATGCCGCGGAGGGCCTGACGGGTGCGTTCCTCATTCTCGATGAGAGAGAAGCGGATGTGGCGGTCGCCGTGTTCGCCGAAGCCGATGCCGGGCGAGACGGCCACCTTGGCTTCGGTGAGCAGGATCTTCGAGAACTCAAGAGAGCCAAGGGCCGCGTAAGCCTCGGGGATCTGCGCCCAGACAAACATCGTCGCCTTCGGCGAGGGCACGTGCCAGCCGAGCTTGTTCAATCCTTCGATGAGGACGTTGCGGCGGAGGCGATAGGTTTCGCGAATCTCGGCGACGCAGTCCTGCGGGCCTTCGAGGGCAAGGATCGAGGCAACCTGGATGGGCGTGAAGGTGCCGTAGTCGAAGTAACTCTTCAAACGAGCGAGGGCGTTGACCAGGACCGGATTGCCGACCATGAATCCGACGCGCCAGCCGGGCATGTTGTAGGACTTGGAAAGTGTAAAGAACTCGACGGCGACTTCTTTGGCGCCGGGAACTTCGAGAACACTGGGGGGCTTGTAGCCGTCGAATCCGAGGTCGGCGTAGGCGAGGTCGTGAATGAGATAGAAGCCGTGCTGGTGGGCGAGGGCGACGAGGCGTGCAAGGAAGGGCAGCTCGACGGTTTGCGTGGTCGGGTTCGACGGGAAGTTAACGATGAGGGCCTTGGGGCGCGGCGTCATGCGCGGGATGAGGTCTTCCAGATCCGCCAGAAACTGTTCGGTGTCGTGGATGGGAACACTGACGACGTGGGCTCCGGCGATGACAGGGCCGTAGATGTGGATGGGGTAGGAGGGATTGGGGACCAAGACGGTGTCGCGCGAGTCGAGGATGGCGAGACAGAGGTGGGCGATGCCTTCTTTGGAGCCGATGGTGACGATGGCCTCGGAGTTGGGATCGAGGTCGACGTCGTAGCGGGTCTTGTACCAGTTGCAGATGGCCTTGCGGAGGCGCGGGAGTCCGCGGGAAACGGAATAGCGGTGGGTGACGGGCTTCTGCGCCGCTTC